>LAZR01000456.1_pt1 | contig 33575 bp, 55 predicted proteins | sample 329461 | NCBI WGS metagenome assembly LAZR01 (sample SAMN03002196, study PRJNA259156) | marine sediment metagenome | biome: sea floor; feature: Hydrothermal impacted sediments; material: marine sediment; isolation source: Loki non-amplified sample from Loki's castle hydrothermal vent sediment ...
ATAGTATCTACAATAACATCTAATTCATCATCAAGACTTGGCAACAAACTATTCATATTATTTTTTTCAATAGGTTTCTTCTTCATATAATACCTCCTTAATTTTAATATTTAAATATATATGATGATATAAAAAAGTCAAGAAATATTTTATTTATTTTTGTCTATAAATTGGCGTATATCCGATCCTTGCACCTTTTTATTGACAACTCGTTTATAATATTCACAATCGCTATCATGCTTGGTATTAAAAGTAATAGACACCAATTCCAAATAATCTGTATTTAAAAACTTCTTAAAATACTTAATGTACTTTTTTGTTTTTTTATTTAATCGATTATAACATATCCGGAAATACTTTATACAATTATGCCCATTTATTATGGGGATTATTTCATTATTAAACCATATTCTATTTAAGGCATATTTAATCCATTCTAATCCTTGCCAAATAGCTCTCGGTATATCTGAATGTGGGCTATAATCATATACAATACATTCGTTACCTAATGCTAAATTCATTAAAAAATCATTAGACTATTTTAATATTAAACATTCAGAAGCATTAAGACTTAGGGGGAATAATAAACCATTAACTGAATTTGTTATTACACACAGTAACAATATTACAAAATTTTTCCAAATTACAGTAACAGCAATAAATAGAAAAAAAAATTTTGAAGGAAAACAACTTAATAACGTTATTAAAATTAAAGATATTATTCCTTTGGGCTATAAAACAAAGATGTATGATATAACAACAAGCACGGGAAATTTTATAGCAAATGGATTTGTTTCTCACAATTGTTATGCTAAAGGAATGGCTTTACGTTTTCATCAAATAGAAACCCCTGAAGAATGGGGAATAATGACTAATAAAATAAAACCCTCACTAAATCCAAATCGAAAATATGAGGGAATCATTATGACACCAACTTCCCATGATATTACTCTTAGTAACGTGGACCTAGCTAAAAAATATTACAAGCAATTATTATTAGCAGGTAATACATTATTAATAGTCTCCAAACCAATCAAAAGAGCAATTTTTCCTTTATCAGATCATTTGGAAGAATTTAAAGACACCAATCAAATTACTTGGAGATTCTCAATTACAACTATGTTAGAAGAAAGAAGAAAAATTTTTGAGCCTAAAGCTCCTGGTATCCAACATAGACTTGAAGTATTGGAAGAAATGTATGATCGTGGTTGGAATACTTCAGTATCCATTGAGCCTTTCTTAGATATTACATTACCAACTATTGTAGCTTCTGTTATTCCATGCGTGAGAGAAAAAATTTGGATTGGAATAATGAATAAACAATATTGTCCAAAAAAATTATGGGTTGATAATAAACTTGCTAAATTATATTCTCCTATTATTCTTGCAAATTTTAAAACATTGATTGATACGAGATTTTCTAATACGGGGAAAATTAAGTATAAAGATAACTTTGTTAATAACCTACCTAAAAATAAACAAACAATCTTAACTGCTTATGGTTCTGGAGGAGAATTACCTCCAGAATTGGAAGCTCAAGAAAATATAAGCTGGAAAAGTAGTTTTAAATAAATTAGTGTCTAATTATGGATTTTGAAGAAGAACAACCGAAAAAATCAAAATACCGCCCTAGAATGTTTTGTTCGGATTGTAATAAAGAACTATGTTATGAGATTGGATTAAAGCATAGGAACGATAAACAACATTATGTTACAAAAGTTCTTCCAGAAGATTATGAAAATAATAAATACTTCAATAGGAAATTTGCTTTCAATAATAAACAATATATCAAAAAGTATTTAGAAAAAAAAGGTTTAACGTATGACTACGAAAAAAAATGATTTTGATTTTAAGAAATTTTTAGAACCTCCTAGAACGGGTATTCTTGGGAAGGTTATTGATAAGATAACCAGAAAAGAAAAACTTAAACAAAAAATGTTCAAAGCACTTGTTGATTTTTATTTCCAGGGTTATGACTATGCAGTAAATCCATTAGAAAGAAAATTTCGTTGTTCTCAACTTGGTAAAAGCTCCAGGAGACTATTTTTCACAAATTCATTAGGTTGGGAAACAGGGAACTATATGACTACTGCTTCCAAAGGTGGTACAGTTATACATGTTGTGATTCAACATGGATTAGAGGAAAAATTTACTATCCTAACAAATACGGATCTCAAAATCGAAGATACAGTTAGTAAATCTTATTTGCTTGAAATTGATGGTAAAGAAGAATTATTCAATGTTAAAGGTCATGTGGATCTATTAGTATTAGAAGATGATGGGGTAATATGGGTAATAGATATTAAAACTACTGATAATTTAGATAATGTTCGCAAATTTGGAGCAAAATCTGACCACATGGCACAGGTTATTTATTATGTGGATCTGTTACAATTTACTCCTGAACAAATGAAAAAAGTTCAACCTGGTTTATTATATCAATATCGAAGAAAAAATACGGGTGATATATTCGACCTGTTCAATCCTGATCTTTCAGAATTGGTTGAAGTGGAATACGATCCAAATATTGAAGTCAAAAATATTAACCAAATGAAAATGATTTATACCGCTCTTAAAGATGGTAAATTACCACCAATAGACGCTGAAGCATGGGAATGTAACAATTCCAAAGTTAAGTGTCCCTATTGGAATTTTTGTTATGATAAAGACGGAAATCCTCAACCAATTATGGATCTAGAATATGTTTTGAAAAATGCAGAATCATTCAGATTGGATTCTTCAGAATTGAATAAAACTATTAATAAGCCTGATTCGTTGAGATGTCCTGTATGTAGCGAAGAAATGATTAAACAACATAAAGGCTATTATATGTGTTCTAAACATTATGGCTATCCAGAATATATCCTAAAAGGGATTGTAAAAGAAAGGAAATGGAAGTCGTAATGATGATAGAACGATATATTTTAGCGAGTCGATTCACTAAGAATCCTGAAAATTCTTTCAGAGTAACCAGACCATCAAGATTTCAAAATAAAAATAAATTAATTGAACATGGAGGAACATTTACCAGGGAAGAATCATTAACTAAATACGAAAAAGATATTGAAGAAGAATTGGAAAAAGATCCCACTTTTCTTGATATATTATTGCATCTTGATTTTTTATGTTGTTATTGTAAAGAACGCCCCACTGATTATAAATTCAAATGGTGGTGTCATGTAGAGATATTAATAGCGAAAATAAAAGAAATTTTGAATTACAGAAAAGGATGGTATTAAAATTGCATATATTTGAGCTGAGAAATATAGAATCTTCTGGTAGTTGTCGGGAGGATGAAGAAGGTCATATTGTAGTTAAAACAAAGGTTTCAAATGAAGATTTAGAAAAAATTGAACAATACGTTGAAAAAAAGCACTATCGAACAGATGAAGAAATTAATGATAATTATGATGAATATTTTCTTAATGATATTGAGAAATATATTAAATCACTAGGATATGAGTTATTTGATCGTTTTGGAGTATATCATATTTCAGAGTTAATGATTCATAAGCATTAATACAAAAAAGGTTGGTAATAAAAATACGAAAACCCTGTAAGAATAGCATTAATTCTTTTTCTAAGTTGGGTAAAGATCAAGAATACTTAATTGTTTGTCCTTACTGTGAGGAAGTAGTATCTTGGGATTATTGTTATAAGTTTCATATTCATATAGGTAAACATAGATGTAAAATTATTTTTCAGCAACTCAATTTTTTCAGAAAAGAGGAAGCAATAAAACAATTAGAAGCATTAGAAGTAACCATTTGTCCTTATTGTGATAACCCAATCAATTATTCGGTTCGGCAAAGTGGATATTATAATTATAGCAAATACGAACTTCATCAACTTCATCATCGTTGCGAAATTATTCTTCAATTGATTAATGAGCATAGAAAAGGAAATGCAATAAGAAAAATGGTTGGTAATAAGAAATACAAAATATTGTTTGCTAGATTAAAAAATTATATTAGACAATATGGATCAGTAGAGTTATCAAAATTATTTGTTTTGTTTAAAAGTTGGACTGAAGAATTTAGAATATTTCCTTACAAAAGTTTTTCTCTCTCTCAAACTGATTTTAGAACATTATTACAAGAAGGAAAAGGTTTTGAAATAATAGATTTCTATTTTTGTTATTTATGTGGATCACAATGGTTATCTTCATGGAAAGAACAAGATAACTGTAACGTGGTTCTTGAAAACCATTCTCTAGTACAAATATATTGGCAATCAGATAAACCATTCTCCCCCTCTAAAATTAAACCATTGTGGTGGGGGATCGAAAATCAATTAATGATAAAATAACTATAAGGTTGGGTGTCTGTCTAATTTAAATGAATTTAAAATAAAATAAAAAAGAGGTATGATTATGGCACTAACTAATTATAATGGAGAAAATAACGAAAGCGATTTTAATAAAATGGTATTAAAAGGAACGATGTATAAAGTTAAGGGCAAAGAAACCCCCGATTCTGCGAAAGCTCAGCAATTAGCCAATAAGAAAAAATTGGATGGTAGAATTGTTGATTGGGGTATTGATGAAACAAAGTGTTTTGTACATACTAAGGCAGTTGCTCCAAACGGGCAATTGGTTGAAGATGTAATGGTCTATGAATGGCAAACATTAAAAGAAATATGCTTACTTGATATGTTTGATAAGGCTCAGAAGGATAATAAGATAGATGAAGTAATAGAAGGCTACGATAAGAATGGCAAACCAATTCTTACCTCTGAAAGCCAACTTGAGTTGTATAAACGATTTATTAAACTAAAACATTTTGCTGTTAGAGATTTAGCAACGAAAAGCTATCGTAGAGCTTATCTTAAATTATTAAACAAAGATTGGGTAGAATCTGAGGAAGAAAACGAATTAGAAGAAATGGAGCAACGAGCTGTTGAAAATAATAAGAATCCATCAAAAATAATTGAACCTGATTATCCTGAGCTTTCTGACGAAGAATTAAATGATTTAATGAATCAGGGTGAAAAACAAACATTAGATTCAATAGAGAAACCTGGAACTTACACACTCCGAAAATATTTAGAAGATAATAGTAAAAATCTTTTATTTCCTAAAAGGAATTTGCAACAATTTAATGAGATTTGTAAGATCATTGATAATGATAATAAAAATTATCTTAGATTTTATATTCTTGATACTAAATTTAAAGGATTAGACATTACCAATAAGGAATTTGGTGATAATAGTAGTTATTGGCAAATACGGGTAAATTATCCTCTAGATAAGGAAAATCCTTTTACTTTGATATTTCACAAAGTTTTTGGTGATCTAAGACCATCCAAACCAACAAAAGCAAATTATGGTGATAAAGACCTAAACTATTTTCTCAAAGAAATTGCTTTTGGAGAAAATGTCTTTATTGCTCCACAATCATTATATAAGGGATTTAAGGGATTACAGGATAGAATAACAAAATAAATTGATAAATTTAATCAATTAAATAAAAAAGGTGTATGAAAAATGTCAAACATGGTCCAACAAATAAGTAGTAGATTAATGAATTATCGGAACAATTTGTTCAAGCGATTAGGAATGTATCAGGGTAGCTTTATTCTAATGATTACTGTCTTTATTCTTATGATAGGGACTGCAATATTAGCAATCTCTACATTGATAGATTTCTTTTCTGTTCTAATAGGTATTAAAGTTCCTTTATTGGAATATACACGTAAAGATTCAATTGCAATATATGTACCAATTAAAAGGACAATAGAAGAATATTATTTCGGATTGTTCATTCTTGCAGGTGTATCCATTTTTCTTTTCTTTGTAATTTTGTACAGCTTACGCTGGTATGTTCGTATGAATGGAAACCGCCCTGATTTTGCTATTAACTATCAGGATGTTAAATTAATTTCTGATATTTTTAATTGCAAGATAGATAATCCTAATCTTAAAACTAAATCAAAATTTACTAAAGAAATCAAAGCAATTGATCGTCTCGATAAAGAATTTGAAGAATATTTATATGAATATGAATAGGTGATACTTATGGGTAAACCAAAAAATTTTGAAAGGATTATAGCTAAATCCAGGGATGAAGTTGAAACCAGAATAAAATTATGCAATCAAGATGGTCATTTTCAACAGGTTGCTTTTTCTGTGAATGGTAATTGTCTTACTCAAGTTTGTTTTAATTGTATGCACGTTTGCTCTGATTTCCCATATCGATAACAAACATTTTTATTTTCTAAATAAATTTGAATTTGGTGAGTAATATTCCTAATCTTAAAAATCATATATTAAGTTTTATGGTTGTTATATTTGCAGGATTTTCTTCTTTTATAATAACTTCCGTTATATTTCTTCTTTTGTATATCTTCTTTAATAATGGGCGATCAATTGATTCTTCTATTATTATTCCTCTTGTTTTCATTCTTTTCTATATTTTATTAGCTTTCAAACTTGAGAATGTTTTTGAATCGAAATTAGACACTAAATTATCGCAATAATTTTTTTCATCTATGGTTACATATAGTAACATTTATATCTTTTTTTTCCTTATTAGTCTCTGGAGACTAAACAATTATTAATAATTATATCTTAGTCCCCAGAGATCGAATAATAAAAAGGAGAAAAAGATGTCTAAAAAGACCGACCTATCAAATCTTTATGATGGTTCGCTAGTGAAAGTAACAGTAAGAGGAAATAAGAGCAAAGGGACATTCGTAGAGAATTATGCAATAATAATGTCTGCTTCTTTTTTCGATACTGATACCCGCAGGGAATTTCAGCGGTTAAAAAAAGAAATTCAACGCCTTCCTTATCAGTACTCCCCACCCAAAGACAATTATCAAAAATTTCTTGAAATCAATCGTATGCCCTGGGTGTCTAATAAGGAATTAACTAATTTAGTAAAAGAATTGACTAAGAAGAAACAATATCTTGAAAATGATTTTGTTGATAATGTTTGGGATGAAAAAATTAAATCAGTTGATGGTATTAATCCTATTACTCAATTATATGATGAAAGGAAGAACATATCATTAACTAATCTTAAAACCAAAGAAAATATTGTTAAACCTGAGCAACAAAGTATTCCTCTAACAAAAGAGGAATTTAGATCATGGTTTGAAGCGACCTGGGAAATTATACCAATAACAAAAGGCGATAGTTTCATCTCAGAAATAATTAGAAGTTCTCAAAAGCATCTTAAAAAGATTCAACAACAAATAGATCAGAAACAAAAAGACCTTACGAAGAAAGAAAACCTTGCAAAAGATGAAAGAGAACGAATTGAGACGGATCTTAAGAAATTACGAACAAAGAAAGAAAACCTCAATGAACGAGTCAATAAGCAATGGAAAGATGGAATCGATTCTAAACAAGATCAATATATTGCATTAATTGATACAAAAATTTCTGACCAATTACAAGAATTTTATCTCTTAGTTGAAAGGGCTTTACATGATTTCAGCTATAAGGGAAAAGTTCATGGTAGAGAATTAAACACAATCAAAAACAAAGCAAATCAAATCAACCAATTATCTGATTCATTAGGAATTGATAAATTAAAGGATTTGAGCGAAAAATTATTACAATTTCCCGATACAATTAAATCTGCTCAGATTAAACTTAGTGAAGATAGCGGAATACTTCCTGATTTAGATTTGTTTGATGTAGATTTTTCTGCAATTACCAAAGATTTATCGTCAGATTTGGGTAAGAAATCAACAACTACTCTTGAACTTGAAGGATTATCTGAACTATCAAGTTCGTTTAACTCTCTTTTTTCAGAAAAAGCAAAAGAACCCAAACCTGAGAAGAAAACAAAAAAGAAAGCAAAACCTAAAGTTAAAAAGACAGATGAGAAATCTGAAGTAAAACCAAGTGAAGAATCTGGAACTTTCGTTGATGTTGCAGAACAAATTAAATTAGAGGAAGAAGATCAAGAAACGGGTACAATACAAGAATCAGAACCCAGTACAGGAAAATCAGAAGAAGTACTTGATCTTTCAAATGTTCAAATAGGAGAAATTAAAACCGAAAAAAATAAAAAAAGGTAATATGTATGACTAAACAAGAAACAAATAGCGAAATAGTTCAGGAAACTGAACAAGAGACTGTTACTTCATTAGATCATTTTAATAATGCGTTTGATGAAATTTTTCAATATATTCAACTTCCAGAAGATACTCAAAGAGCATTGAAAGCAACCAGCTTAATTAAAGGTGGGACTTCGATATTAGTTGGTCTACCTGGAACAGCAAAAACCACACTCATTGAAATGTTAGCAGGAGTTTTTAATCTTGAATGGGCAAAAATAACTTGTGCTCCTGAGAAAGTTACTTTAGAAGGTTCTTTCTATCGGTTGGATATTCCAACCTTAATGACAGGTGAAGAAAAAATTATTTGGAAAAAAATTGCAAATGCAGATTTTCTTTTTATTTCTGAAATAAATCGCGCTCCCCAATCTTTTCAAGATGAATTAATTGATTTATTGCAATATAGAGAATTTGAAGCATACGGGGAAATTAAGAAAATTAAATCTCATGCTTTGGCTTTTTTGGATATGAATTGGTATCGTGGGGGATTGGATAAAGCTATTTCAGATCGACCAAGAAGCATGATTGCTTTCCCTTCTCCTGATTTTCCTGCCAGGTTACGTATTTCCCAACAAAGATTCAACAAACGATCCTTAACTGATCTTAGAAAGGAAGTTGTTCCCAAAGCTACCTTAGAGGATTTAATAAAATGCCAAGAAGAAGTTGAAAAGATAGAGATAGATAAAACTGCGTTATTAATTGCAACATTAATAACCGAATCATTTTCAACTTGTTTATATAAAAGATCCCATGCTTCAGAGCGATGGATACCACCATGTTTCGAGGATCAATTAGAAGTATTAGGAAAAATTGACACCAACATTACTCCTAAATGTTCTTATCTTGGAGAAATTTGTAGTTGTGTTAAAATACCAATGGCTTATCGTCTTGATGAATCCTTACTCCTTATGGCTAAATCATTAGCTTATTTAGATGGACAGACCACTGTTTTTGAAAACGAGGATTTTAACCACATAACAGAGGCTTTAAAACACGTTGTTGGTAACAGATTGGAATTAAGAGATTCTATTGCTCAACATTGGGTTAATGCTTCTGATTGGGTGACAAATGAGCTTTACAATTATTTGAATAAGCATAAACTTAAGCAATGGGCTAGAGCAATTGATTGTTTTGCTACAATTAGTGAAGGGACAGCTAAACATAGCCAACATTCTATTGAAAGGGCTAAAACTCAACTCCAGACTTTTGCTAACAAAAATCTTGAATTACGGCCATTAGCTATAGCGGTTAATATTACGGAGTTTAAAAATAAAGAATATGGTAAAGATGACAAAGACAATGACGAAGCGTAAAAGACGGACAGCTTCCAAACCTGGCGGTTGGTATCCTAATGCTAAGGTTGGTGGTCAAAAAGACACTCAAGACGATTATCCTGAATTAGTAGAGGAACATCAACAAACCATTGATGAATTAACTGATTATTATGGTGGACTTCCCCTTAAAATCAAATTATTTGGTGGTCTCGATCTTGATAAAGATAAACGTGCAAATGATACTGAATTCCAAAGAATACCTGTTCTATTGAAAGAATTACGTTCAAAAACTCTTGCTCCCTATCACATACTTTCCAGGGCAGGTCATCGGTTTGTTGCTCCCGCAGATGAGGTCAAACACAAAGCCGCACTTGAAACTGCAATTAGGAGAATAAATACGGGTAAACTTGTCATCCCTAAATCAATACAAAAGGAAATTAATCAGAAAAGTCCATCTTTGAGGAAAAATCCTAAATATTATCTTAATATGCTTTTTAATGTTATTTGGGATACGGTAATCGAACAAAAAATGCCATTGATTCTTCCACACGACAAACAATCTAGGTCTTATAATAAAGGCAGATTTCAATATTTGAAAGATGCTAATATTAATGGATTAGAAAATGATCCACTTAGACAGATCAAAGAATTACAATATCTCTTATATTTGGAAACTCATCGCAGACAGAATCCTAAAAGCACTATTCCCCCTAATCCTGATACAGAACTACAAGAACAAGTTGAAGAAATCCTTAATCAACTTGGTGATGATTCTGAGGACTTAGTTTATCGTTCAAATGAGGTTTTACCTGATTTATTGGAATTATTGAAAATAATCCAAGATAATAATAACAAAAATAAAAACAATCTTCCTAATAATATGGGTGGTGGTAAGAAGAAATTTGGAGCTACTTATCTAGATCTTTTCGATCCTACTAAAAAAATGTCATCAATGGATAAAGCATCAATCGAAAAACAAGTCCAAGCTACTCTAAACAAGTTAGGTGATGATATTAGAGATAGTGGTAATAGCAAAGGTAAAAATCTTTATGAATCAGAAATTAAAGCTCCTGGAGATTCTGCTGGAGCAGGTCAATTTATATTGAAGCGATGGAACGAATCAAAATTTTCAAAAGCCGAATCTAATCTCTACAACAAACAGTATTCTAATGTAATTAGCAAAGCCCTTCAACGAACACAAATACATCTATCTGAACGCAAAGGGTTGCGTGAGCGTTCAGGTAATAGAATTTGGACTACTTCAGATCCCCCAAAAGAATTGAGAATATTACAGACCATTCAACGCTCAGGAATCGTTATCCCTAATGTTACAACTCTCATGGCTACTTATACTGAAGGGAAAACACAAGAGAAGTTTGGAAGTTCAGCCAATATTGTTATCCTAATTGATCTTTCTCTTTCTATGAGCAGGGTTTTACCCTTAGCTATCGAAGCGGCTTTATCTGCTTCTTTGGTTGCTCAAAAAGATGGTGGAATGGTCTCATGTATTGCTTTTGAGAGTATTGGACATGAAATTCTTCATCCAAGTCGGAACGTAGCTTTATTGCAGAAAAGAATATCACAACTCTATTCAACGGGTGGGACAACGATCTCTGCGGCTTTAGATTGTTTATTACAACACTTAACAATCATGGGTAAGGCAAACATTCTATTAATTACTGACGCTGACATCCATGATTGGACTTCTCCAAAAGCAAAAGGATATTTTGATTTAATACATCCCAGGACTGAATCTTTCCAAGTTTATCAGGTCTTAAGTCATCAATCTGGTAATGCAACCGAATTAATGAAAACTTTGCAGGGAAACTTCAGACAGGCAAAATTTTTCTTAGTTGATCCAACAAAACATAAATCATTCTCTGATGATGTTCTAAAAACAATATACCCATAGGTGGATAAAAATATGGAATTGACATTCAACGAAATGGTTTTATTTCTGAAAGTAAAAGAAAAAATAAACTTAAAACAACCTCATACTCGTACCTTTCTTGGTGGGAGAGGTTATGAGGAAAGACGGTATTTTACTTGTCCTGGTTGTTTTAAATCATGTAAATCTTTGAGTTGGAGAGAAATGAATCACATCAAACTTTGTGGGATTAGTGCAGAGGAACGAAAGTCTTTGAGGTCAAATTATGGAATTAAAACAAAATAATTTTCGTGAATATTTAGGAGCAATATCTATTCCAGAATATACTAACGGAACAGATATTTGTTTAATATGTTTTCAGAGAGTCGTTGATTTATGCGAATTGGTCTATGACAAATATTGCGATGAAATTTTTCATTTCAACTGTTTTATGTTTGCTTGGGAAGAATCTGCTAATAATTTTGCTTGGTATAATGATGGTGTAACCCTTTCTTAATTCTTTTTCTTTCTCTTTTTTCCTCTATATCGTGGAAATATATTTTTAAATGACATGATTTTATAGTCTAATCGCTGTATCTTAAATGATACAAGTCAAAAATTGGTTTGTATCAAAGGAAAAAAAATGTAGAATTTGAATTTGGAGAAATGAAAGTTGCCCTCAAAAGAATCAGGAACGAAAGCTCATAAATCTGCTCGAAGGACACATAACGCAAAGTCCAAAGCCAAGCGGAAACAAGATGAAGCTCGTAGCTCGAAAAATAAATTCTATCCATCTGACACACAAAAGCTCAACCGCTGGAAAAAGACCAGAGGCAAAGCTGGAGATGTCATTGGGATAGACACGAAAAAAGCAAAGGCAAAGCGTGGCAAGAAAATGCCTGGCCCTAAGCCTGGTACTAAAAAGAGTTCAAAAAAAAAAAAATGACCAAAAAAGATAAAATGCTTTTGACATACGGTGTTATTGTTATAGCAGGAATAGCAGTCGTAGCAGTCATTTTTAATTCTGGAATTATTTAAACAGGAGCGAAAATCAATGGGAAAAAGACCAAAAGGTAAAGCAATTGGAAAAGCTATATATGATGGCGAGAAAAAACTGCAAATAAGGAAATTTAAAGGAAAAGGTTCAAAAGCTAACCTGTATTTCGTACAACAACCAAAAAAGAAATAATTCTTCCTGGACCTAAGAGTTGTTTCATTCATCTAATAAAAATATTTAAATTCTCTTTTTTCTATTATTTAATTAGCCCAAAGCAAGTTTTTGAAATAGAATAAGTATGTTCTTTACAACCTCTATCATCTTCCATATTGTTAGTCATACTCCTTTTCTTGTTTTGGGTTCTCCCTCTCCTACCAATTAACTTTTTACTAATTTATGTCGGTTAATAATAGATTGAGTCGGTATATTCACAATAAAACGGTCTTTGTGATGAAGTTTTCTTTTTTGTCGGTTAGCTGACATAGCTGACAAGTAATGTCGGTTATTCACAATTATTCACAAAAATTCTTCTATATTCGCATTCATATTTTATGTTCAGTCTCCAGGGACTAAGCAATAATTTTATCTTGAACAAACCTTTAAATTATAATTACCAATTAGAAACATAGTAATTGTATTGGTGTTCTTTGGTGTCAAGTTTCCGTAAAAATGTAGCAAAAAAACAAAGGATAGGAAAAAAGAAATTTGTTGATAGATTAAGTAAAGCAACAACTCCAAGAATTTATCCTTTACCAAATTATAAGGATTTAGTAGATTCTCCACCTTTCTTTGAATCAGGTTACAATGATCCAGAAATTACTTTTACATTAACGAGACCTTTTCCAGATTACATGAAAGATCGTTTAGTTGCTTTGCAGAGCGAAATGGTCAATGAAATGGAAGCTCCTGATTTTCAATACATTTCAACGAAAGAAATCGAATTTTTTGCTTTTGAAGGAAGAAACTTGAAAGAAACACAAACTTTGATTGATGAGTTAGCCAATTGGTTTATTAATCATGGAGTAGAAATAGAGGCAATCACTGTTGAGGAAGGGGATTCATTATATCAATTGCCTGAAACAGAAGAAGAACGAATTGAAGAAATGACAGCAATTGAAGAAAAGGCATTGCGTTTATCTGATTATGAGTCTGAAGAAGTTGAAGAATGGACTGAATTTATCCGTAATGTTATGGGAGATGAAACAGCAGATCGTTATGAAAAATTAAAACATCCTGATGAATCTGGAGAGGATCTATAAGATGGTCAAAGTTGCTAAACCCAAACGAATATCAACTAGGCGGAAAGTTCTTCAACAACTTCCTAAGTTTACAAGTGAAAAAGCTGTAAGAGATCCAAAATTTCATTTAGATCCTATTAATAGACTTGCTTATATAGATTGGGAAACTAAGGATAAAGAATCAATAGTTACAATACAACAGAAGGATGATCCCATAATTTCAGGAACAGCAGAATACGTTCAGGGCGACCAAGAAGGCGGAGCTATTATGATTAATACTTATGAATTTGATGGTGATAGAAACATTATTCTTGTTGCATCGAATCCAAGTACTAGAGAAGTAAAAAAGAAAACATTATCACCAAAAACAGTGAAAGAACTAAGAAAAGAATATTTTAATAATACAGGAACTTTCCCTTCTGTAACTCTTGATAAAATACAATTAATAGAAGCTATATTGGATGAAATATATGATAAACCTGGAGTATTTGTTGATACATCGAAAATGGTAATACCAGATGTTGATTTATCGGAAATAGTAACAGACAAAGATTTATTGGATTAGCAAATCCTGGTGAATTTTTAGGCCATGAGTTTTAAGAAGAAAGTTGTGAAAACAAGAAAGGTTGGAGGAAAAAGACAATTAGCTCAAAAAAATATTTTTGGTGCACCTGTTAGACAATTAGGTACAACTGAAAGACCTTTGCAACCAGGCGAAAGAAAAAGTAAAATTAAATCAGAAGGAACAATTAGTCTAACTTCTTTTGCTTTTCCTAAAAAGAAATTATTAGATTCACCTGTACCAAAAGAGAAGTTTCGATTAAAGCAAAAAGACATTATTAAACCAAAAGCTCAAAGTGAATTATTTGATATTTTGGAAATCGAAAGACCAGTACAATTTGAACCAATCAAAGAGAATAAACTTGAACAATTTTTACCTGGTGAAATAGAACACATTCCCATTATTCGATTAAAAGGAGAAACGAGAGAAGAAACACAAGAAAAAATTACTCGGAATCAATCAACTGCAAGAAAAAAAGCTGTTAGAAAAAGAATTAGGTTAGCTAAATCCGAAGATGAGTTATTAGAAATTCATAAATTAATTCAAACAGCTTTACTCAATAGTTCTGATAGAGAACTTCTAAATCAGGAATTAAATGAAGCTATAACTAATTTTGAGAGAGAAAGTGAGGAAAAACGAATTGAATCTGCTAAAGCATTTATTGAATCTGCTCAACCAGGTCAAAAAAAAAAGTCAAGTGAAGTAGATTCAATAGAAGAATTAAAAGTCGTAAATTCTCTTAAACCAAACATTATTGAGGACATTATTGAAGAAGTTGAACAAGAGGAAGAAGAAACATCGACAAAAAGAGATAGATTTAAGGAATTAAGAGAGGAAAGACAACAGGAAATACAAGACGAAAAAGATCATCAAATATTTTTGAAAAAGAACCCTCCAGGAAGAGACGTTATTCATATTCAAGAAAAATTTAGAAATATTAATTATTACAAGATTCGTCATTTGTCAGAGAAATCAGAAATAGAAGATATTGCAGAAGAATTGGTTTATTATCATAACACTTACTTATTGAACGAAGGATTTAAAGAACAAAATGATCCTTTTCCCAAAGTGATGTTAGTTTCTTGGAACGATCAATTTTATGTGCCTCTTCGTGGTGGTTTTCCTAGTTTATTGAAAGAAAGGTCTAAAGGTAATACTAGTTCCCGTCTTTTAGATTTTTATTTAGAACCCGTAAATAGAGATCAATTGATAGAATTAATGCACGATGGTTCAATGCTAACAAGATCGAATACTGGACAAGTAAAACTGAAAGAAATTGAACCTTATTACCAAATGACAATTACTGAAGCAGTTGAATTTGTTGATGAAGATTTATTACCTCTCTTAGAACCTGGAGATGAAGATAATGAATATAGTAGTAATTCGTTATTTGTTATGAATCCTTGGGGTTTACGGAGAACAATACAGGATGAGAAAGATACCAAACTGAGAAGAGCAATGAACCTTCAGGGTGGTAAATTAATCTCTGAATTAGAGATAATCAAACAAGAGGAACTTGATATACAGGATGTTGAAGGAGCGGAATTGATACAGAAAGTTATTGATGAAAAGAATCGCTTAAGAAACATTCCTCATAATCCTGAAGATGTTACTTTGAAAATTGATTTTGATAAAATGCAAGAATCTTATAATATTAGTATAAAATTCAAAGATTCTTTCACTGTTGGAAAATTCAAAGAATTCTTATTAGAGAAGCATTCTGATATTTATGAAAAATATACGTTTTGGGGTGATAAAGTAGATTTCAGACGTAATTATACAAAAAAAGATTCTCCCCAAATTATCAATCAAACAAAACGTACACAATTATTAATAAAAGAGTTCAATCAAACTTTTTAAATAATCAATAATTTTCTCCTGGAGAAACTTAATATATTAATAATTACTTAATAATATATTAATAATAAAATATACAACAAGAAAATATCTATTAAAAGTTACCTTGGGTTCAGGTCCAATTATGGTAAAAGTCCAAACAAAGAAGGTTGTTGCAACAAAAAAAACAATAAAACCTAAATCTGTTGCTCAAGCTAAACAGACAGGCTTAACTTCTTTTGTTACTCTTGATTCAGTTATTTCTCAATCAGGGGATATTTCTTTACCAGAAGTTTCAGCCAAGCGATTTAAATATAATCTTAATTTTAAAGTCCAAGAGAAAATATTAGACGAAATCAACTATAAATCATTAAATATTTCTTTACCTGAAGAACCTCAACTTTCAGTTTTGTCTTTTGGTGGTGGTCAGGATTCAACAACAATACTTCATTTATTAGTTGAGAATAAGAAATTTAGGAAGAAATATGCTCCTAATGATTTAGTAGTTATTATGAGCGATACAGGCAATGAACATCCTTCAACTTATCAACACGTTGATAAAATGATGAAGTATGCAAAAAAGAATGATATAGAATTTGTTTTAATTACTCCAGAGATGAATTATCATTCAGATAAATGGCAGGGATTAAAAGAATTTTATCGAAGAACTAATACAGTTGGATCGAAAGCATTTAGAAAAACATGTACGGATAATTTAAAATTAAAACCTATTTATCGGTATTTAGAAGATTATATCCATGAAAAATATGAATTAGATGAGAAAGGTCGTAAAAAAGCCTACTACGAATATTCAGAGAAGCATGGTAAAATTCTTATGATGGTTGGAATAGCAAAAAGGGAAGAAAAACGAATTGCAGATAAAGATGACAAAAACATTCCTAAATGGAAGAAACAATCAGTTCAAGTTTCTTATCCTTTGGTTGATATGAATATTGATAGAATGGTTGCTCAAACTTATATTAAATCTATTGGTCATACAATTCCTTTACCAAGTAATTGTATGATTTGCCCGTACTTATCAAAAGCAGAATTAGTTTGGTTAGAGAAATTTTATCCATCTGAATATAATGAATGGGTTAAATTAGAGAAGAATAAAATTGATAAATATAGTGATATTATAGAACCTGAAAAGAACTTAGGAGTATGGGGGAAAAAGAGATTACCAGAAGTATTAGAGGAAGCAAAAAGAGAAACAGTTAATATGACTGATGAAGAACTTTTTGATTATAAAATGAGTCATGGACATTGTGTAATGTCTAAATATTAATTTTATTAATATTTTGGTAACTACACACCCAGGCTTTGTGTAAGGTAATTTTTTCTTTAAATACTTCTTATGTTGTCAGGTGAAAATCTGGAGACACTAAAATGTTTCATTTGAAACATTCTTCTCCCTCGTTTTTTACCTGGTAATTCATAATTGAACATCACTTACTTGCAACTTCATTTTTGAAGTAGTATTTAATTGGTTCTAGAATACAATTATTGGGTAAAATTCATGTTTTTTACTAAATATTTTAGTGAAGTAGTCTTGAACAAACCTTTAAATTTTGAATAAATTATTTTTATCCACAAATATTTTTTTTTGTTCTTCTTTGCAAAGGAATGATAAATAATGAGTTTTGGTAAATATGGTAAGAATTATTTTATGGCTGTCTTAATGTTGGCAATAGCTTTATTCTTTTCTATTTTAACATTCGATTACTTCAGTTTATATAATGATATACTGTGGGCAGTCATATTTGGATCAGTAGCCTTATTCTTTGGTGTCAGATTCTTGATGGAATTAGGTGAAACAAGAAGTTAGCAGGTGAATTAAAAAATGTCAAAAAATAGTAAAAATAAAGATGCAAAATGGTATGCGTGGAGAATAGGAGCTGGTTTAGTTATTATTTGGCTTGGTTCTCTTGCGTATAGTATGATGGCAGGTTTGTCAATAGGTTAATTGGTGTTTATGGAGAATAAATATGATGAAAGAACAATTGCCACTCCCTAATTTAATGGATATTATTTTTACGGGTGCGATTTTTTTAATATTAATAACGATGATATCACTATATCTCTTTATTTTAGAGAACTTTTTTTATTGATAATTTTTAGAAAAATATTACTTCCGAATTATCGTTTCAAGTATTTACTTTTCTTTTTTTTCTTCCTTTAATGGAAACTGAATCTTTTCTTCGTTTCTTAGGTCTTTTCTCTTCTTTTTGTTTATAATAAAAGATAATCCACAAAAAAGCTATTATGATTATAATTACTACCATAACTCCTACAAGAAACATCGATCTATCAAGTGTAACATCAAGACCTGGAATGATAATAACTGTTTCACCACCACCACCCGCAGGTACTTCTACAACTACAACAGGAGTATCCCAATCAAGATAAACATATTGAACAGGATCTTCTGGAGACCTTGCAGGTATTCCCCCATCATCTACAAGAACGTAATAATATACTCTTGTATCTTCAACATAACCTCCCAACGATGTATTAAAAATATCACTTCCAGCATAATAAATCATGGTTTGATTAAGCCACGATGCTTTACCTGTTCCGTCATCATGGTAGAGTTTCACATCTAATTCCCCTGAAGTATTATCTTGATAATCAATTTGTACGGTAATTACGACAGTAACATTAGGTAAAGGGGTTCTATCACTTTCAGACATATGATCTATGTCATCTAGGTCTAAGTCATAAAATTTTTCAACATCATTTCCATCAACCTCAACAGAAACGGGAGCAGGATCATCTTGACCTAAGATTATTCCCATGTTGAATGTAAGTAATATAATTACTCCAATGACCAACAATCTATGTTTCATTATCATTCTCTTTTTCTTCTTCCTGTTTCTCTTTTTTCTTAATTTCAAATGGTAATTTGCTACTCAGATAATTTTTCAAGCGATTCTTCTTAGGTTTGGGTTCTTCTTTCGTCTCTAATTGTAATTTCTTTCTCTCTAATCTATCTTCCTTGTATTTTCTGTATCGAATCCTTAAAACCGAATCTTCTTTTTTCAATATTAATACTGAATAAAACAATCCAATACCACTAAGTGTCCCAATAACAAATGTAAATCCAATAATGAGATATGGAGTAATAGGATCATGTATTAGATTCTCAAAAAAATCAAAAGACATACTAATAGTTGTATTTTCTTCTGAATAAATTTTTTCACCAAGCATTATTTTTGCTTCAAATAAATATTCTCCACTTCTCCAATCTAGCATAAAAGACAAATTTCCATCAATTACCCCTTCTTTAAAGAAAGGAATGGTTTGTCTAAGTTGTTGTCGTTTATTATCATGAGAACTAATCTGAAAAACAACATCTATCCCATCAATTTCTAAATAGTTATTCTCTACTTCAAAATAAAAATTTAAGGGACTATTAACTGAATCAGGTTTATTAATAACAAGTGAACTGAACTTTATTATTTCATAAACAATATTTAATTCCTTACTTTCTGTTAATCGAAATATTTCCTGTTTGCTCAATCCTGTTTTAATATCTACCGCTATTATTTCATACCATCCAGCCTGAAAGATTGATGAATAATAAGACTGTCTCATTGTTCTGATTGTTTGCCAATTATATCCTTGACTATAATTTCCACCATATTTAATGTTGATCTGACTTAATCGTTGATAATTTGCTTGATCTGTTGTTCTTAATGTAAAAGCATGACCATCTTTGATTGTTAAAATATTGAAAGTTGTAATATCGCCTCTACTTGCATAATGAATATCTTGATGATTTATTTCTTGGGTAGCTTCAAAAATAAAATGGATAGTATAATTATAAGATAAATCTACTTCAAAAATAATATTAGGAACAAAACGAAAAGTTGCGTTAGGTGGTAGCCAAACAGACTTTTCATTCCATTCAATAGTGAAGTTTTGTTGCCAATTAGTGAGATTCAGAACTTTAGCTCTTGGATAAACAGTAATAAAAGCATTATCATCATTTTTTATATCAAAATAGAAAATATCGGGTTTATGATAAACATTGGTTTTACCCAAATCAATAACAATATTATCAATATCAGGATTAGAAACTTGTAAAGCATTAGTTTCTTGGATTTCAAAGACAGATCCAAGCATAACTATTTGTGATAACCCTATAAAGATAATTAATAACGTTTTCCTGTTAATTTTACTCACTTTCCGCTGATTTTCTAATTTTTTCAAATTCATCCAATTTTGTTCTATCTTCTTTACCTAACTTTTTTCGTATATCTGGTGTTATAATTGGTTTTGGTCGGAATATTATCTTCCTAACAAGTGAAAAAACAACTGCTCCTGCCATAAAAGTTATTCCTAAGACCATTAAAGGATAATACGGTGTTAGAAAAAAATCTTCATACCAGGGGAAATTTAGATCCGTTTCACTAATTTTTTCAAAATAAGGTGTTCCTCCAACATAGATCCGACTGATAAAGAAATATTTTCCTGTTGTCCATTCTTTTTCAAAAGTTAATTTAGAAGATTTTAAACTACCTTTCGGGAAAATAGGAGCTTCTTCAACTTTTGCTTCTGTTACAGGTGTAAAATGATTGGTCGAATTTTTCTGAAAGATTTGGAATACAAAACTTACTTCTTTTATTTCAATATAGCGATTTTCTACTATATAAGTAAAATTCCATTTATTACTTGTTGGTGTAGGTAATTCAAAGGCAACTTGCAAACTAACTAAGTTATAGACCATATCAATTTGTTTGCTTTCATTTAATAAAACAAATTCAGTAAGGCTGTTGTTTGTTCTTAGATGTGTGGCTTGGATTTGATACCATCCTGCTAATACAACTGAGGAAAACCTTGAATCTATCAAATCTTTGAATATAGACCATCCTTGAGCTTGTTCGCCATTTCCACCATAAAAGATTTTTATATGACTTTCTCTTTCAAAATCAGCCTGGTCGGTTGTTCGGACAAATAAATTATATCCTGACAATTCTGTGAGTACACGTAGCTTTAATAATACTCCTTTTGCGGCTATTACAACTATCGTGCCATTAATATCAGCATCACCTCTGAAAATCAAATGTAAGGTATAATTAAAACTTAAATCCACATTAACTTCGATTCTTGGAATGAAAACAAATGATTCATTTTGGAGAAGAAATACTGAATTTACATTCCAAGATATTGTGAAGTTATCCTGCCAATTTTCCATATTGATTACTTCTCCATCAGCAGAGACATTAAGAGGGATATTATCATTATTTGTTACACGATAATATACATCTTCAGAATTAATGACATTATTTGTTGATAAATCCACAATAATACCATCTGGAAAATCAGGATGACTAATAGCTATTCCCTGTCCTTCTTGAGCAAAAGGAATAATATTAGCTAAAATAACTACCTGTGTAAATACAACCATAGAGACTAAATATAAAGACCTTTTCATTTTACATCACTTTTTTTTCCTATTTCCCTCAAATGTTTATACATCTGCATAAACATATATCGTTAAAGTAGTAGTATATTCTTGATCCGCTACGAAATCACCCGTATCCGTAAACCAGAAATATAATACCCAAGACGTTATCGGGGTTTCTGTTGCAGTCATCTTAGTAGCAGATGCCCACGAACCTAAACCAACTGCTTCTGTATTCCTTACCCAAAGGCTTAATCCACCTTCAACACCATCTTCATCCCATACAAAAGCATTTATTGTTTCCATGTCCTTTACGGGAGTCCAATCTAAAGCATCAAATCTTAACTCGTAGTCTGTATTAGCATAGATTTCCAAAGTCTTATTATCTGTATAAGTGTTGTTAGTAGATAAGCTGGTTACTCCACCAAAAGCCATACTTTTATCACCACTGATAGTAATGGCAAAATAATTGTTGGCTTGGACAAACCCAGGAGCAGCAGCGAAATTTGTTGCATCTTGGTCATCATAACATCTTACGGTTGCTTCAATATCTGTTGCAGCATAGAATCCTCTTGACATATCAAATCTAAAGGTGAATTCAAAAGTTGAAAGACCTGAAGCTGTCCCTGGATCAATAGAGGTCTGTTCTGTCCATTCGGTAAAACTTCCCTGGGCAATTGAACCCCAACTTCCTGTACTCTCAGTCCAGGTAGCGTTTATAATAGTATAACCATTATGGGAAGCTCCAAATGGATCAGCTCCATGATCGGAGTCGTCATATAAATAGAACTCTACTCTATCCAGATCAGCTAAAGTATTATCATCACCAATTGTTACATTAATACCATAGATTGTAGTATCATCGGGATCAAAAGCGGTCTCAGTTGCATAACTTGCATCTACATATTCGACTGTGCTAACTGTACATGGTGAATTACCGACAGTAACACTTACAGCAGCGTCATCACTCTGTTGAGCGATAACTAACACTACACTCATACTCATAATGATGAGTATTGTCAGAAATATACCTTTAGTATATGTTTTCTTCATAGTTTTTTCCTCAGTTGTTTTTTTCTTTAATTTAGGGGACATATATTATTATTCTTACCTCTAAAGTAAAATCTAATGTTTGAACTACTAAGGGGGGAGCAATATTACTCCATAACCAAAATTGTAAAGCAGTTGTAGATAGGTCTTGATTGGAATACAAAGTAGTCCAACTCGTAGTTAATTGGGTATATCCAGCGGGATTATTGTCTGAATCATACCAAACATAATTTGACGCTATGGGTGTTCCTGTGGTATCTGTTCCCCTTATTTGTATATCGAAGTTTTCTCCCGCATCAATGACCATATTGAATGGATTTTCAGTCATTGCATAATCTGTTGAATCTGGAATAATAGGTATATCTCCTGTTGTTTCCGTTAAGGTCATACTAAGTGAATAGATATAAATTCCTGCATAATCAATATTTAAAGTATCTACATCTGAATCTAAACTTCTATCATCATCAAAAAATTGCCAGGTCATTGTTGTTGAACAAATTCCAATCGTTCCACAATCAATACTTACATTATACCATTGTTCTGTTATTGTCATACTAAAACCACTAACAATAATCCAAGCACTTGATGAAGTATTCCACATTTCTACCCCAACCGTTTCTGAAGCAGTAGCAGAATAATAACCCAAAATTGTCATATAATAAGCATTATCAGTCGAATAAGCTGGAAGGGAAGTAGCTTGATGTTCCCAAGATAATTCATAATCATTAACTACATCAGTCCAAGTATGTAAAGTAATTAGATCAATGTCCCAATTAGTTTGAGTAGAATCACCGCTTTCTGTCGATCCTGTAAACCTAAGAGTATAGGTTGTTGTTAAACCTGTTGCTGTAAAATTAAAATGAGTAGAGACGGCATTAATAGTCCCTATATTTGTCCACGAACCACTCCAATAATCAACAACAATATTTTCTGCATCTGATCGTGTTCCCACCCATATTGATACTTCTTCATTAGTTTGCGTAGCATCCGCAGTAGTCCACTGATATTCAAAATTCAATTCATAATCAAGCACTTCCGTTTTTTCTATATGTATCAAGACCATATCAATTTCCCAAGTGTTAGATGTGGTATCTGATATCTCCGTTCCCCCAAGAAATCGAAAATATTCAGTAGCAGAATCTAACCAAGTAGTTATTGAAGTATTTATCCAAACCCCATCATTAGCATCAACTAATGTAACTACGGTAGTCCAAGAACTTGCTTCCCATATCTGAACAATCAAATCTTCTGTTCCCATCGTTCCTGTATTTATATCAAGTCTTTCAACTGATCCATCTAGAGTTCCAATGGATTGAAATTGAAATTCTCTATCAAATTCATAATTATCTCCACCACCACCCCAATCATAACCAATATACAAAGCATCAAGACTAATAGCTCCTGCTCCTCCTTGTGATTTTCCAATAACTTCTATTGTAGCCCCATTAATTTCAGCCTGGGTGGGTAATGTAGTAATTGCACTTCCGCCATCTGAATCAACAGTTAAAGTTTCCCAACCACTTCCACTTCCAAAATTAAAAGAAACAGTAGTCGTTGAATTAGTAACTTCAATGTTAGTGTTTTCTCCTGTTGTATGATAAATAGTAATATTGACATAAGTAACAGGATTACCTGATGCACCACTAAAACCAAAGTTGGCGTGTTCTGTACCACCCCCACCACCAGAAGTTCCTGTTAAACTTTCTCCATCCCCTTGAGCATCTATACAAGTATAAGCTGATCCAGAACAACCGCTTTCTGTCCATTCTGTCAAAGTTGAATCAAAAGAAGTCGGATATAACGCATCATCTCCACCACCACCACCCGTATTTTCTTCTGTTAAAGTATTCATTGTTCCATCATCAGCTAACATATCTGAATCAACATCATATGTACCTAAATCTGGATTTGTGCCACTATCAGTGTCAGTAATTGCATCATGCAACTCATTTGTATCAACTGGAGCAGAATAACCAGCCCCATTCCCTTCTTGAATATTCATATAAACAGTGTCAGCATTAGTTCCTTGAGCATTTGAAAAAGTTCCTTGTGTGCCAATATCAGTTACACCATCCACATCTGACGCATCATTATCTATATCATTTTCGTTATCTACTCCAGCAACGTAACCCGTTCCCTGTCCTTCCGTTATGACCTGATCTACCGCATTGACTGTCTGAGCATCTAAATAGCTGGTAGCTCCATCATCCCCAATATTCGCTGTTGCATCAATATCGCTGTCTGAATCAACGGAAACGTCTATTTTTATTGCAAAGGCAGGAGACCTATCTATATAAGGCTTAGTATATTCTATTTGTATCTCTTGTTGGTCTAATTGATAAGAGACGAAAGAAAATCCAACTAAAATAACACCCAAAACAAATAATGAGATTTGTTTTTTAGGAAACCTAATTCTTTTCATATCTTAACATCCAAAAATATGATTACTTAAAATTTCTTTATTGATATTATCGTCTTAATAATTTTTTGAAAAAATTCTTAATTTTCTGCCAAATACTAGGTCCCTTAAATTTGGTTTCAATTAAAAATGTTTTAATACCAATAGAATGGTCATAAATTTCTTGAGATCCTTCTGTAATAGTTGTAAATAAAATATCTGAATCTGAATCATCTTCTTGCATATCAAATCCAAACTTAGTTCTAAGTTTTAGTGGTGTACATTTAATTCTAATTTCATCTTCTGAATCATTCTGTTCCATATAGAATCATTTCCTTACGACTTAGAGCCTTCCCAAACCTATTTTTCATATAATTATATAAAGTTCCAGGAGAAACTCCTTTCTTTCCTAACATTTTTGCTAACTCTGTTTTATTAACAATCTTTCTTTCAATGACCAAATCATCAAATTGTTTGTCTGTAATTAATATTGGTCTCCCCCAAACAAGTTTTATTCCCTTTTTCCCTGCTTCAGCCTTTTTAGCTTCATAAGTATCTCTAACTCTTTGACCTGTTTTCAATGCTTCATATTCATACCATACTCCCATCATTTTCGTTCCCATCTTTTCTTCAAGAGTTCCAATCTTAATAGGACTTGAAGTTCCAATTAATTCAATATTTGCATCTTGAATAACACGAATCAAATAAGCTAAATCTTCTGTACTTCTTGTAAGTCTTGATTGGTCATAAATATAAATTTTTTCAATCTTCTGTAAATCCCGTAGCATTTTTAACAATTGAGGTCTATTACGAACTAATCCCGACATATTATCATAATAGGTTTTATCTATAATTACATTTCTTTCTTTCGCAATTTTTCTGTTGAAATAGGCTTGTGTTTCATACGTTGCTCTCTCATCCTGATCCTCACTAGAAACCCGAATATATTCAACATTCCATTTTATTTTTTCCATTCGTAATCCGTCTTTCTAAATAATTTCTATTGTATAATTAAGCTTCAATTAATATTAAATTAAGTAATAAGTGATAAATTTTATTACAATCACCGCATTCAAGAAATGCTTTAGATTCCTTATCCTTTTCAAGTTCTATTTCTTCCATCGTATATTGAGAAGATCCACAATCACAATTAAAATCAATATTTCTAATATCCATTTTAATTTTCACCAATCTATTTTTGTATATTAAGCTGTTAATCTTTCAACTATTTTTTTGGCTTCTTTTCTTCCTTCTATTCTTGAATCTATCCCAATTATTTCACTATGTAGCTTATCAAAATAAAAATCTATACCTAAACTTTCTTTTACAGTCGGCATAAGATTTTCTTTAAGTTTAATTTCTAAAGTGTCTATTGTATCCTTAATCCTCGACCATTGATCCTTTCTTATATTTACCATAATTAATTTTCAGCCTCAATTATATATGGGATTCATTCTTAATAAGGATTTTCAAATTAAAACGGATTTTAGGCGTTTCGACTTCCATTTTTATACCTAGCTGTTAATTTTCATTTTTCAAACTCATGTCTTCGAAATGTATAAACTAAATATCTTGCATCCATATTTCCGATCTAAGCAACCAATCTGGTTTTAGACCACTATGTCTCCAACCAAAGGTAGATCGGTATAAATAGACTTCTAATTCAAGCCTATGATAATTATAATCATTAAAGAAACACCAAATCTTATTCCAAATTTTTTTGAACATTGTAATCAACTCTGTATATTATTCAATCTTTATTTCATAAACGTTGTTAATCCTTTAATTTTCTTCCTATCTTCCAAACTCTTCACTATTTCATTATGATAATCTTCCATGATTTTATTTCTATATTTTGTTGCTTCATCTTGAAGTCGTCTCCAAAGAGGGATAAGATTTTGACCGCAACATTCACATTTCATAAAATCACTCTGTATAAGCTAAATTGTTACTTTAAATGATTTAACTCCTGGATTATTTTTCAATCGTTTTTTATTTAATGAGTGATTATCATCAAAATAGATTTGATAATTAAATTTATCACTTCTATGAAAATGTTTTCTTATTCCAAAACGAAACCAATATTTTTGCTGAAAATAATCATAAAATTTTGTATTCTTTTTATATTGTGGATTGTTATGATAATATTCTCTATGATATTTTTTATATTTTTCATATCTCTCTGAATTTTCTTTTTTCATAACAACACGTTCTGTATATTAGGGATCTAAACTAAAAACTCTTGAAATTTTATACGTGGTTGCTTTGTTCAAGATACTTTTTAACAATAAAGAATTATCCCAAGAATCTATTAAATTCTCAATATCTTTAATTGATTTACTGACTACTTTTTGACCATTCTGAGGTTCTATCATAAATAATTCTTCTTCATTTAGTTCTTTCATTTTTCATCTTTCCATAATGTATATTATTCAATACTAAAATAATTCTAATATTTCCTTTGTAATAACAATCAAAGGGAAAAATAACAAACCCATAATATATCCTTTCCAAAAATCATAATTTATTTTCATAAAATCACACTGTATCACAATCAATGTTCTTAATTTCTTCATCAAATTTCTTAGAACTTTTAGATATTTTATACAATATATCCAATTTCATATTCAATTCTCTTCTTTTCTCTTCAATAAAGTTATCAAAATACAAATTAGCACTTTCAATCTTTTTCTCCATATCCCTCTGTATTATACCTCTTAAATAGTTTCTTTCCCTTTTATTTAAATCCACAAGCTCATTTAAGGCTGCATCTTGTGGTTCATTAGGATCATTTTCTTTTAATTCTAAATTTATTCTTTTCATTTTTCATCAATCCATTTTTGTACAATTTCAGTTCTTTTTTTCATCTAAAGCATGATAATTTAATTCTTGTTCACAAATCAATAATTTGAAACATTTGAAATCTTTTGGATCAAAATTTTCTTCTGTGATTCCATTAAGACCATAAATTAAATCAACCAAATCCATTAACGTAACCTTCTGTATAGACTAAGTTTTAGTAAATTCTATTAATATTTTAATAATTTCATCTTCTGTTTTACAATCGTGAACCTTAGAAAGTTTCATTAAATCTTTATAAGTGCTTTCTTTAATATTAATTGTTTTCATACCGTATACTTGTAGCATTGCATTTTTCATTTCATTTGACATGTTTTCAAAACTCATTTTCCATCAATCCATTTCTGTATAGACCTATTTTTTGTAGTTGATAAAATAATCAGATTCATTAATTTTCTTCTTCATTTCTTAACTTTAATTCCTTCATTTCTAATTCCCAACTTACAAAATCTAATATATTTCTCAATATCATTAATATCATTATTGTTCATTGGTTTCCATTTACCATCAATAAAAGAAAAGTATTTCTGTAAGTTTTTTGCTCTGTTCAATCTGCTTATTACTATCTTAAGTTTCTTTGGTGTAGTAAACCAATATTCATCGTTTTCGTGGGTAATAGGAAAAATAGAATTCCATCGTTTATGATTAAAACCCCATAAATAATTATCTGGGATAATATTCCATCGTTTATGAAACAATTTAACATAAACCCGCCAAAAAATATTATTATAAGTTAGTGTAGATTGAATTGATCTCAAAAAATCAGAATATGCAATATTCAGACTAATCTTTTGATTTTCCTTATTAACTAAATAATATGTTGATGTCATTAATTTACAACCTTTTGAAATGTATAATTAAGCTTCTATCGGATAATATAGCCATCCACCCATTTTAAGACCAGTGTTATCCATTATTTTGTTTCTATTCCATTTATGTTTTCTAAACAAATGTCTACATAAATCTCTCTTTCTATTAAATTCTTCTTTACAATTTCTAACAGAACATTCATATTTTCCAAAGAAATTTTTATTTTTCATTTTAGGTCCTCGTTTTATCTAATTAAAGTAGATATAGAAAGAAAGTAGTTCTTAGTTCTAATTTCTCTCCTAAAGTTAATTCAGAAAGTTTTCGGTTATCAAACTTCTTCTTGAAATGTTTTCTTAATAATTTAGCATATTTGTAAGAATAAATATTCAATCAATAATCAACTCTATATAATTAAGCTTGATTTGGTAAATATTGAACTATTTCATCTTCATGACCAGAAAGACATTTTATTTTAATATAATTGAAAGGATTTTCATATTTTTCTGAGATTTTTTCAAAAACAATTTCTCCGCAAATTTCACAACTTCTTTCTGGAATTTTTATCACTTCCATTTCGTATAAAGCTAAATTCTCTTTAAGGTTCTATATTCTAATTCATTAAAATAAAGCTGTTGAAATTCCTCTATTTTTTCTTTAAATTTTTCTTCTGGGAGTTTACCATTTTGATATAATTTATAAAAAGATTCCAATTTATTCCAATAAACAATAATAGAAGTAATCTTATCGTGAAACATTTTTAGTCTCTCAAAACTTCCTTGTGATTCTAATAAATCCTTTAATTCACTTTTCATTTCAATTTCTGACGGATAACCAACTTCATCAAAATAAACTCTCATTTTCATCTTTCCGTAATGTATAATTATGGTTCTATTTTAATTCCATAAACTTTAAAATTTGGAAAAGTAAATTCCATCATTAATTCAACATCTTCTTTTAATTGCTTATTATTTTCATCATTCTTATCTAAATCTTCATTAGAAAATTCAATAATTATTTTTGCCAATTTTCACCATCTTCGAAATGTATATTACTCAATTTTTTGTTTTACTTGATAATATTGTTTAATTTCATAATAAATAATAGCTAAAATTAATCCCAACCCAAAAAAGAAAAATCTTTCACGTTCAATATCAAACATTCAATCAACTCTGTATTAAACATCTATTCTATAGTTGTTAATCCATAATCACTTAATTTGGTTAATGTATTTGTTTTACAGTATTCTAAATATTCTTCCCACTTCATTTCAACAGATTTTGCTTGACCTGTGATTTGATTATAATTTATGACAATATATTCAGAACTAAATTTATAATTACAGTTTTCTTCTGATGTAGCTTGACATGAATCATAATACATACAAATACTATGTAAAATACCTCTTTCACATTCACAACAATGAGATTTATCTTTCATAGAAAGGTTTTCATCCCAAAGTGCAAACGCTTCTTCAGGAGTTTCTGGAATTTTTTTACCAGTTTTTTCATCAATTTTCATAAAATCACACTGTATAAACTAATTTGTTTCTTCAATAGTTACAAAATTCCTTTATGTAATTCATTTATTTCATGTTCTTCTAATACTCCATTTTTTATGGCACAAGCTTTACAAAAATCCCAATAATACTCTTTAACTTGTTTTTTACACTGTTTACAATGTTTTATTTTCACTTGCATTTTATAATAACTACCTCTGCATAATTTAAAGTGTAAACCACTTTTCTAATAATATAACCCAAAATCCCATTCTATTAGAATAAGAATACCTTATACTTTCTTGTAAGAGTTTTGGTTCATAATATAAATTAAAAATCATAAATCCTTTGATTTTTAATATTATTGAAATATGATTTTTTGAAATTTTCATAATAATTCCTTCTGTATATTTAATGACATACCCAACAATTATTAGGAGTATGGCCTTTACTTTCTTTTTTACTTCGTTGTTTTTTACTAAGTTTACAACGGAGATTAATTCTGACTACTCTATAAGTTCCCCCAGGTTTCCTGCGTTTATAACTCCGAACTTTAATAGTTCTTTTTATAGTATTTTTTTCCATATTTTCATTTCCTTTGTCAAATTAATTGTAAAATAACTGATTGTATTATTCCTTTAGCTTTTAAACAATGATAGTGCATAATAACACTTTCTTTACCTACGTAAAGTTCTTTGGGAAGTATTTCTTTCCCACAAACAATACAAAAAACAATTTGACCTAAAATCATTTTTTTTCTCATTTTTTATTTGCTAATTCATATTTTTTCCTGGATAATTTCTATAAATTTGTTCTAATTTTTCAAGAAAATTATCAAAAATAATTTCTTTTTTTGCTAAAACAACTAAAGCCTGTCTTAATAAATGGAAATCTCTTCTTTTTTCAAGTATCTCTTCTAAATGTTCTATTAATTCTTTTTCTTCATTAACAACAATCGAAATAGGAATTATTCTTTGAAGGAATGTCATGTCTTTATGAATAATAGGAACAATACCTGCATTAGCAAATAAGAAGATCCTATTAGGTGAATAAAATTTAAACATACCGATCTTCCTTCTATTTTCTGGAAATTCCATTAATCCAAGATCATAATTTTTTAAATTATCTGATAATTCTTCATGTGAAACCATTCCTTTATAATCCACTAAATTTAGTTCTTCTGTATTTAAAAAGGAAGGAAAATGACCAAATATATCAACAATTATCTTATCTTCTTTCACAAAAGGAATTAGAACATCAAAAGTTTTCCTTAAAGATTCGGCTGTATTAGCTTCAACAGCTTTGTTTACCAAAAGAACTCGTATTCTTTCCTTAGAATCAATATTTATCAATACTAATTTGATTTCTTCTTTGGTTGGGAAATTAGGAATAATATCTATCTGCTTATTCCATTCTAAATAATCTTCTGGAATATCAGAAACAACTATTACAGATAAAGCTCCTTTAATAATCCTTTTATTCCATTTCTTAACATTATACAAGAAAATATTATCGGTTATTTTTCTTTGGATTTTTTTAAGAAATTTCTTATGTTTTTGCATATTTCTGCTTCTAACTTGATATTCCCATAATTCATGGTCATTATAAATATAGGGAACTCCCAAATCAAGACAAACCTTTCCAGAAAGGAAATTATGAGCCTGAATTATATCTGGTTTAACAAAATCAATAACTTTCTTTACTTCTTTTTTATAAGAAGAATAGGAATAAGGTAACAACAAATGTATCTTTGCATTTTGTTTTAAATAATATTTTTGGATAAATTTATCATTAATTGATAACTTATCTTGTTCCTTACTTATATTTCCGCAGAAATAAGATTTAAAACCTAATTTATTCTCTAAATGAGAAAACCTTTCTATTCGTGGATCTGGAAATCCCTGATCCGAAATATGTAGTATTCTTTCATCTTTCATAATTTATAACCTTTTTTTGTGTATTCTTCTGAAAATTTTTCATTCATTCTAATAATTTGATAAGCTAATTGGGAATAAGATTGAAAGACTTTCATATTAGGTATAACACAATGACCTCCAATTGCTTCAGTATAAGGATAAATATTATAATAACCATCATTGACAAATTCTCTTATTATTGAAGGATCAATACCAAAAGAGTGTTTTGCTTCATAAATCTCTTGAGTAGCAACTAAACCTAATGCAAACATTAAAAGATCATAATGTTTAGCAAATTCCAAACTTACTGAATCATTTACAACTTGAGTTTTGAATCCTGCAACTTGAAATATTTTTTCCACGAAATATAATCCTTCGGGAGAATCAGAAGCTAAATATTTTTTCCATTTTAACATATCTTCATATAAATTAGGACGTGTACCACGAACAGGCGAATAAATAACATTCTTAATTATTTTGGACAGATTTGTTGTAGTAAATGGTAAAACAGTTGAATGAATAACTACATAAACATTTTTTACCCCGAATCGTTCTACATATTCAAAAACATAATCTGGAAAATCTTTATTGTAAGGAAAACAAATATGAATTATATCAATCTTAATTTTTGGATCATGTTCTATATCTAAATCATGTCCATAAACTTTTTCAAATTCATTTTTCAAAATTCTAAGTAATGCTTGTCCTATTTCGCCTGATGAGCCAATAATCAAATTTTTCATAATTATTCTTCAATCCCAATTTTAGCGTTAGGTCTTTTACTTTCTCTTTTGAAATCCTCAACAAAGATTTGCAAATCTTTATCTAAGTTATCAATATCTTGAGTGATGTAATATCTATAAACAGAGCCTATTTTACCTTCTTCAATTCCAGCCCTTTCAAGACCTATTCTATTTATTCTATAGCAACCTTTCTTGTCTATATAAATGAGAAATGGAGGAATATCTTTAGTAACAAAACTTCCACCACCAACTAATGAAAAAGCTCCTATGGTAGTAAATTGATGTGTTGCAGAATTAAGTCCCATAAAAGCAAAGGAATGCACTTTTGTATGACCTCCAAGAGTAGCCTTAGCCAAAACTACATTATCTCCAACGTGGCAATCATGCCCAATATGTGAATGAGCAGTTATAAAACAGTTATTTCCTATGGTTGTTGCTTCATCCGAATAGGAAGCATTAATAGTTATTAACTCTCTAATAATGTTATTATTACCAATTATTACTTTTCCTTCTATATCATTAATGTAATAATTTTTGTGTTCTGCTGGAGTTCCTATAACAGTATAAGCTCCAACTTTATTCTTTTCACCTATGATTACCTTACCATGAAAATAAGCTAATTTATGTATTTCATTCATTTCCATAATCCTCCAGGTAAATTATTATCCATAAGATTTTTTTCATTTCCTGTTCCAAACCATTTAAATTTTGTTGAAGTTTAGTGATAATAAGATTGTTTTTTCTAAAGTAAGGGGTAACGAAATGTTAAAAATTAAAAGAATTTTCTTTATAAAAAAAAGCTCCCCCATAAGCAAAGCTTCTACAACAAGTGCAATACATTACCGCTTATATCCTATTATTCTGATGGATCTTTCTTCACAAACTCTGTAACGTCTGTACTCCGTTCAATTTCTATTTCCGCTAATTCACCATCACAATTATAACAAAATCTATGATGTATATCAAATGATTTTGGTATTGTGGCAGCGGCTATCAAGTCGGCACTTTCCGCTCCTAATACCCATTGAGCGCCACCAGTTAGTGTTATCG
>LAZR01000457.1_pt1 | contig 33554 bp, 29 predicted proteins | sample 329461 | NCBI WGS metagenome assembly LAZR01 (sample SAMN03002196, study PRJNA259156) | marine sediment metagenome | biome: sea floor; feature: Hydrothermal impacted sediments; material: marine sediment; isolation source: Loki non-amplified sample from Loki's castle hydrothermal vent sediment ...
CCGTTGACACCACCCACCCTCACAGCCCCTCAGACACCAGAAGAGCCCCCTCAGACGCCACGAGAGCCTGAGCTTGCACCGCCGCCTATCACACCAGGGAGACCGTCCTAATGGCTCAGAATCTCCACCAGGTGCCGCCCAATCTTGAAGTGTGGGAGGTTCAAGGCGAGTTCTTTCTGATGCGGACGGTTCCCGACACCGACCCGCCGATTTATCTCGTCTGGTCGGTCGCGTCGGACACCGACAAACAGGCTTTGGGTATCACCCGAGCGGATCGGGTGTTCTCATCGTGGGGCGAGTTTTACACCACCGGCGCTCTCCGTCAGGGCAACTCCACGGAACTGTTGAACACGACCAAAGACCCGTGGGATCAGATCGTCTCGAACTACGAGGCGGTAGTCAGGGTGAAACCGTGGATGGCCGACCCCGAAATCTTGGCGTTGTGGCTGGGAGCGGCGATGGAAGGCCGGAAGATCACCGATTTCACCACAGCCGTCTTCGACCTCGTGCCGCTTTCGAGCGACCTGAGCGCCGAGGCCCCCAAGGACACCGCCGAGTACTACTTCCGGCCCTTCAAAACGCTGCTACTCCGCACCGTCGCCGACGGCGGGCGAAGCTTCTACATCCGCGGCGACCACCGCGCCACGATCCCAGCCCTGCACAGCCTGATCGTCAGCCGCAACGGATAGCCCTTGCCGGCCGCCGCCGATCGCGTATAATGCCCAACACTGATTCATTCGTGCCCGCCTAGCGGATCGCACGAACCCCGGGGCGTGGCGCAGTTTGGCTAGCGCGCTTGACTGGGGGTCAAGAGGTCGCAGGTTCAAATCCTGTCGCCCCGATGTAAGAAGGGCCGCCCTTGGGTGGCCCTTCTTGCATTTGGATCCGTCTTGAGTGGAATGCAGTTGGGCCACAGGCCCAACTGCTCAGCCGTCGCAACGCAACGGCCCAAATCCCTGTCGACCCGATGTGACAGGTAGGAAGCCAGCAGGCCCCTTCGGGTTCCTGCATTTACGGGTCGTTCAAGGCTTGGCCAGTCGCCTCCCGAGTTTGAACCAATGCAACCCCCAGCGGGTTGCGATCGCGCAACACTTCCCGGGGCATCGGGCGAAAACAGCTTGCAAGTCATGTGCATCCTGACGAAAATCGTATCCGGTGTAGACGGTTTCGGGGTTTCCGAGAGCGATCTGGCTTTCTGTTCAGCATGGCAATCTCCCCCGCTCACCAGGACAGTTCCGTTCAATCAAACTACTGGCCTCAAAGATGAAAGACCATATCCAGCGAGCACTTGCCGCCAAGCGTGAGTCGAAATACGTCGACTTCAAGGGCGAGCTGGATCTTTCGGAGCCCCACGCATGGTGCGAGATCGTGAAAGACATGGTCGCAATGGCGAACTCCGGGGGCGGCGTTCTTCTCATTGGGCTGGACAATAAGGGCAAACCGACACGGTGGGACCCGACATCGGTTCTGGATGTCGACGAAGCCGTCGTGACTGACCGCATCCACAAATACACCGGCGTGCAGTTCGATTCTTTCACCATCTCGGAGGAGACAAAAGCAGGCAATCGCCTTGTGGCGATTCTTGTTGAAGCCGTCTCTATTCCGATCGTGTTCACTAAGCCTGGGACCTATGCGGTTAGCGACAAGAAGCAGAAGACGGCTTTCTCCGCGGGGACCGTCTACTTCCGACACGGTGCAAAGAGCGAACCTGGAAATACCAACGACCTTCGGAGGGTCGTTGAAAGACAGCTTGAATTGATCAGGAAGTCATGGTTGCAAGGGCTACGTAAGGTGGTCAAAGCTCCGCCAGGCAGCCAAATCTATACTTTTCCTTCAGGGGTCGATGTACGCGAGTCAGTATCTACAGATGCTCGGGCCATCCGGATCGTGGACGATCCAGACGCCCCAGCATATCGCAGGCTCGATTACGATCTTACGCACCCGTTTCGCCAGAAGGAAGCAATTGGGGAGATCAACAGGGGCTTAGCAGGAAGAACCACGATCAATTCCTACGATATCCAGTGCATCAATCGTATTTGCGATGTTCGGGACAAAGAAAATCTCTGCCATTGTCCGAAGTATTCTTCTCCCCAATACTCACGGGAGTATGTCTCCTGGGTGATCAGCCAATATGACCAAGACGAGGAGTTCTTCCAGAAGGCCAGAGCGGCACACTACGAGCAACGACATTAGGCGCTCTGGGATTGCTCTGGTTAGAGATTCAGCCCAACTGGCCCATCATTTTGCTGATGCGAAGGATGTAAGGCTCAAGCGGGTGCAGGAACGTTGTGTCGTAGGGCTGGACGGCCTCGCTCGGTTCATGGTCCGGACAGTTGCCCCGATACAAGATAGGCCGGCCCAAAAGGGCTGGCCTGTCTTGTATTTGGATCCGTCCTGAGTGGAATGCAGTTGGGCCATGCCCCAACTGCCAAGCCGTCGCGCAGCGACGGCCCAAATCCCTGTCGTCCCCATCGGCGAGGCGAAAAAAAACTTCGATGCGCCCTTGACTCGCACTGTATGACTGTTATCATACAGTCGTAGACTTGAATTGAACGCCTATGCTCCATTTGCAGATCGACCCGCATTCCGGCGTGCCCGTGTACCGGCAGATGATGGACCAGATCCGGTACTACATCGCCGCCGGTGCGCTGAAGCCCGGGGCCAAGCTGCCGTCGATTCGGGAGATGGCCAAGCGGCTATCGGTCAACCCGACGACCGTCGTCAAGGCCTACACCGAGCTGCAGCACGAGGGAGCGATCGAAATGAGGCACGGCAGCGGAGCTTTCGTGGCCCAGACCACACAACGGATGTCCGAGAAGCAGAAGAAACAGATCCTGCGACGGCTGGCCAGACAGTTGGCCGTCGAGGCCGGGCAGATGCGGGCCGACCCCAAGGCGGTCCTGAAGATCCTGGCCGATGAATTGGAGCGATTCGAACCGTGAACGAACCAGCGATTGAAACCCACAACCTGACGAAGGTCTTCCCCGGCGGCGTCCGGGCGGTCGACGGGCTGGACGTGCAGATTCCGCGCGGGTCCGTCTATGGCCTGATCGGCCGAAACGGGGCCGGCAAGACCACACTGATCCGCATGCTGATGGGCCTGCTGAGGCCCACCGGCGGGCGGGCCGAGCTGCTGGGGCAAGACATGTGGACCGCCGACCACCTGCATCGCGCCCGGATGACGTATGTCTCGCAGGAGCTGCGCCTGCCGCGATGGCTGTCGCTGGCGGAGATCTGCGAGTTCCTGCGGCATCTCTACCCGCGATGGGACGCCGCCTACGCCGGGCGGCTGCTCAAGCGGTTCGAGCTCGACCAGGCTAGGCCGACCGGCCTGATGTCCGGCGGCGAGCAGCGAAAGGCGGCCGTCCTGCTGGCCTTCGCGGCCCGGCCGGAGGTGGTCCTGCTGGATGAGCCCGCCGCCGGCATGGACCCGATCGCCCGGCGACAGTTGATCGACGAGATCGTCGACCTGCTGACCGGCGACGGCGAGTGCACGGTGCTGTTCAGCACGCACATCATCAGCGACCTGGAGCGCATCGCCGAGCTTGTCGGCATCATGGATCGCGGCAAGATTGTCACCCAGGCGTCGCTGGACGATCTCCGCAGCCGCACCAAACGCGTGCAGGTCGTCTTCGACGGCGGCAGCGCGCCCGAGGGGTTCACGATCCCCGGCGCGATACGGACCACCACCGAAGGCCCGGTCGTCACCGCGATCGTCAACATCGATAGCGAAACACAACTCGACGGCCTCCAGGGCCGCTCGGACCTTCGCCTGAACGTCTTTCCCCTCGGCCTGGAAGAGGTCTTCGTCGCCTTGTTCGGCCCGGCGGAAAGCTCGCAACTCAAGGAGAACCAGGTATGAACCAACCCGCGCTAACTGCACACGCCGCAACGTGGCGTCAGAAGTTCCGCCCTTTCCTGGCGGCGCCGTGGCTGCGGCTGGGGTCGCTGGTGCTGTGGGCGGCCACGGCCCTGCTGGTGCTGGGATGGCTGATGCCCGTGTGGAACCATCCAGGATGGGTGCTGGGCTTTGGGGTCTTCTTTGGGATGGTCCTCGGGGCCCGGCTGGGCAGCGCCGAGGTGCAGGCCGAGATCCAGGAGTTCGCCCTTTCGCTGCCGCCCGTACGCCGACCTATCTTTCGCGTGCGGCTGCTGGCGGGCGGAGCGTTTGTGCTGGCCCTGACGACCATCAGCGCGGCGGCGATCGCGTGGAACGTGCCGCAGGCCATCTGGGGCGTGCTGGTCGAGTCGGGCTTCACCAAATCCTTCGGCCCCTGGCCGGCCAGCCATCGGAAGGTCTACTTCCTGGCCGTCGCCTGCCCCCTTGCGACCTATGGGATGGCGTTCGGCCTGACGTCGATGTCGAAGTCGCGGAACGTCCGGGACCTGTTGATGTTCGCCTCGCCGTTGGCTGTGGGGGCGATGGTTTTGCTGGGCTTTTGGGCTGAGGAGTGGCTTTGGGGTTGGGAGCAGCTCAGCGCAAAGCTTGTTCTGATCCTGCTGGCCGTCGTTACGGCCGGAACCGTTGCCTTGGCCGATGTCGCCTACGCACGGAAGGAGGCCGTCGCCCGCCAGGTGACGGGCTGGCTTCACTGGTGGATGGTGCTGATCATCGTGGTGCTGCTGCTCGTCGTGATTATGGCATGGGTCAGATTGAGCGCGGGCTCCACCAGAAGCGTTAGCCCACACGTGAATGAAATGGCGACGGAAGCAGCGGGACACGCTATGCCAGAGTCGGACCCAAAGAGCGTTGTCCGAACGCAGCCATCAACGACCCCGAAGTCGGACTAGGTTGGTACGAAGTTCAGGAGCGCGGATATGGGTTACACAGCGGTTCTTCTGGTCGTGGTGGTTATCGCCGCCGTTGTCGTCGCAAAGAGCCGATCGGGCCCACCCGTGGCGCGAGCTCCATCTCCGCGCGGACTGAAGACACGGAAGGTCGTCCGCCTCGTCGCCGCCGGCGTTGGTGTGGCGATCCTGGCGGCCTTGAGTGTCGCGAGCTGGTGGGACATCCGCACAACCTACGATTCCTTCGACGCCAAAACGCCGACCATTCAACTACCGACGAAATCGTTTGAGGATATCGTGGCCGCCCACCCCGAATGGGCCGACGGCACCCACACGCCCCAAAGCGCCAGGCTCCTCTTTCACGTGATGGTCATCGACCCCTCGAAGCTCACGCCCCAAATCACACACGCCGAGCAGTTCGACATCACTTGGCCCAAGACGCCGTCGATCGAGAAGGAGATCAACGCTCCTGGCTGCCGTGTGACGCTCCGCATTGGCATTGACCACGTGTGGATTGACATACAGGATGATCTCCCGGATGCGCCCGCATTGAGGGGCGGGTACGACATGGAATGGGAACGTAATGGCGGAGGATACAGCTCCACCGGCGGGCCGCTGTCCCAAGGCGGCGTCCAAAGGATAGGCATTTTCGACCCGGCGACATCGTGGTCGTCGATGCTGTCGGTTGTGCCTTCGGCCCGCCAAAGGGTAGACCCCTATCTATTGGTCTGGGTCCACCTGGTTGATGCGGATGATCCGCTTCGGCCCGCGGCGGCGACGGAGTTGCTGGATCGTGCGCAGAGCGAAAGCATCACTCTGATTCCCTGGTCGGGCCTGACGCCGCTGGAGCTCGACTACGGCGGGGGTCTCCCCCCCGCCTTCGTGCTGATCGGCAGGATGGGACTGGCGTTCCCGCTGGTCATCCTGGCCGCCCTGCTCATGGCGCGGCTGTTTAGGCGTTACGCCGTCGGGGCGATGGTCATGCTGCCGGTGGTGATGCTGCTGGTGGTCTGTTGGGATTACGCCGCCATGGCGACCCATCGCGCCCGCCTGACGGATGAGCACGCCCCCCTGCCCACGCGTCGCCTGGCGGCGATGAAGACGGCCGAGACGTTCTTCTTCGCCGACTCGGCCGCGGGCGCGCTGGCGGAGGTCGCGGAGCGACCGCAGACCCCGCCGGAGTTGACCGATATGGCCTGGGCGCTGTCTCGTTGCCTGGCGGCATCTCAGGCCCCGATCCCGGTGACGATCCGCGGCTTGAGCGGCGGCGGGGCATTCCGCAGCTACAAGGGCGGTCCAAGTCGGCCCATCAATTGGACGGTTTTCAGGAGCGCTCAGAGCGGACCTTGTCTGGTCGTCGTCAGCCAGCCCGGGGATAGGCTGACAATCAGCGATGAACTCGCCTACGTCATCCTGGCCCAGGAAGGAACGTATCGCCGCATCGTGACCGTCGACAAGCGACTCGTAGCCACGGTCATCGGCGACGAACGGGACTTCCTGGAAGCCGAAAGAACCATCCGAGGGCACCACCGGGACCAGCCTGACATCTGGCAACGCCTGGTCCTGCCGGCCCTGAACGAAAAAACACCCGACCCACCGGCCGATTTTTAGATGGCCATGCCACGGGTTCTGAAATGCTTTCTGAGTTGATACGAAGTTCAGGAGCACGGATATGATGCCTGTGTCTGTAGTGATTCTTCTGGTCGTGGTGGTTATCGCCGCCGTTGTGGTCGCAAGGGGCCGATCGGGCCCGCCCGTGGTGCGAGCTCCATCTCCGCGCGGGCTGAAGACACGGAGGGTCGTCCGCTTTGTCGCCGCCGGCGTTGGTGTCGTGATTCTGGCGACCTTGAGCGTTGCCAGTTGGTGGGACATCCGCACAGCCTACGACTCTTTCGACGCCCAAACGCCGACGATTCAACTGCCGACGAAATCGTTCGAGGACATCGTGGCCGCCCACCCCGAATGGGCCAACGGCGAACACACGCCCCAAAGCGCCAGGCTGCTCTTTCACGTGATGACCGTCGACGCCTCGAATCTCACGCCCAAGATCACGCACGTCGAGCAGTTCGAGATCACTTGGCCCAAGACGCCGTCGATCGAGAAGGAGATCAACGCTCCCGCCTGCCGTGGGACGCTTAGCATTGGCATTAACCACGTGGAGATCGACACCCGCGAACGTTCGGGTGCGCCCGTATTGAGGGGGAACTACGACCTGAAATGGGAGAGTCATCGCGGAGGGTACCAGTCCGGCAGCGGGATGCTTTCCCAAGGCAACGTTCGAAGAATGGGCACTTACGCCCGGGAGACATCGTGGTCGTCGCTGCTGTCGGTTGTACCATCGGCCGGCGAGAAGATTGGCCCCTATCTATTGGTCTGGATCCACCTGGTTGATGCGGAGGATCCGCTTCGGCCCGCGGCGGCGACGGAGCTGCTGGATCGTGCGTCAGACCGAGAGATCACTCTGATCCCCTGGTCGGGCCTGACGCTGCTGGACCTTGACTACGGCGGGGGTCTCCCCCCCGCCTTCGTGCTGATCGGCAGGATGGGACTGGCCTTTCCACTGGTCATCCTGGCCGCCCTGCTCATGGCGCGGCTGTTTAGGCGTTACGCCGTCGGGGCGCTCGTCATGCTGCCGGTCGTGATCCTGCTGGTGGTCTGTTGGGATTACGCCGCCATGGCGACCCATCGCGCCCGCCTGACCGACGAGCACGCCCCCCTGCCCACGCGTCGTCTGGCCGCGATGAAGACAGCCGAGACGTTCTTCTTCGCCGACTCGGCCGCGGATGCCCTGGCGAAGGTCGCGGAGCGACCGCAGACCCCGCCGGAGTTGACCGATATGGCCTGGGCGCTGTCTCGTAGCCTGACGGCATCTCAGGCCCCGATTCCCGTGACGATTCGCGGCTCGAGCGGCGGCGGGGCATGGCGCACCTACAAGGGCAGTCCAAGTCCGCCCATCAATTGGATGGTTTTCAGGAGCGCTCAGAGCGGACCTTGTCTGGTCGTCGTCAGCCAGCCCGGCGACAACCTGACAATGAGCGATGAACTCGCCTACGTCATCCTGGCCCAGGAAGGAACGTATCGCCGCATCGTGACCGTCGACAAACAACTCACAGCCACGGTCATCGGCGACGAACGGGACTTCCTGGAAGCCAACAGAGCCATCCGAGGGCTCGACCGAAACAAGCCTGACATCTGGCAACGTCTGATCCTGCCGGCCCTGACGGAAACAACACCCGACCCACCGGCCGATTGAAATCGACCGACCGCACACACGGGCGCCGTCTCTTTGTGACCCGGGGGGGCACAAGGGCGGCGCCCATCTTCATCTGAGAAGGGGCCACTGTGCTTCTCGCCCCTCACGCCCCGAGCCCCACGACCCGGGCCGGCCAAAAGCACCGTTCCCCTTTGCCCGGCGGCGCGTTAGGATGGGGGTATCATAGTCGTCATCGATATCATAATCAGCTAGGGTCACATCATGGTCATTCACGTCATTCGTGTGGTGTTTCTGCTGGTGGTTCTCGCGATTACGCTTTCTTTCGCCCTTCAGCCCGATGTCTACAGCGAGGGGACGGAGTTCGTCACCACCTATATTCTCCTGCCGACGATCGCGGCGGTTGGCTTGGTGCTGGTCGACATGTGGTGGCGCCGCAAACGCCTCCAGGCGCTCAGCGGATTGTTTTTCGGGCTGCTGGCCGGGCTGGTGATCGCCTTTGTGCTGGGTCTGCTGATCGATCTGACCGTCAACCTATACGCTCCGCCCATGACCGATCACCCCGGGGCCGAGCCCTTCCGCCAGCCCGGCATGACGGCCGAGGCCTACCAGATCCAGCGCAATGTCTACCAAGCCGCCCTGCAGACCTATCAGCAATCCAGCGGGTTCCGCAAGAGCGTCGAGTTGGCCAAGCTCCTGCTCGGCAGCGCCGCGGTGTTCATGTGCGTCTCGTTCGTGCTGCAGACGCGGGACAGCTTCCGGTTCATCATCCCCTATGTTGAGTTTTCGCGTGAGATGCGGGGCGCCCGTCCCCTGCTGCTGGACACATCCGTCATCATCGACGGGCGGATCGCCGACATCGCCGAGACCCGCATCCTGGAGTCGAACATCATCGTCCCGCGGTTCGTGCTGGACGAGCTGCAGGCGATCGCCGACGCGAGCGACAAGCTCAAACGTAACCGCGGCCGGCGCGGCCTGGACATCCTGAGCCGCCTCCGCAGCAATGACAAGCTCAGCGTCCAGATCATGGATGCCAGTGGCGAGGATGTCGGCGGCGAAATCGCCGTCGACGCCAAGTTGGTGGCGCTTGGCAAGCGACTCAACGGGCGGGTGGTCACCAACGACTACAACCTCAACAAGATCGCCGAGCTGCGCGGTGTGGACGTGATCAACATCAACGACCTCGCCAACGCCGTCAAACCCGTTGTCCTGCCCGGCGAGACCATGACGATCAAGGTCATCCGCGCCGGCGACGAGCCCGGCCAGGGCGTGGGCTTTCTCGACGACGGGACGATGGTCGTCGCCGAAGGCGGCCGCGACCACATCGGTCGCGACGTCCACATCACCGTCACCAGCGCCCTGCAGACCTCCGCCGGCCGAATGATCTTCGGCAAGATCGACAGCGAACAGACCAACGACCAAGGCCCACTGACCAGTTGACACCCGCCAGTGCGGCGGGGCCGGCCGTTGAACCTTGGTCATTGGGTTTGGTCATGTCTTTCCCGTCGCCGAGGGCCTGCAGCAGAGATCAATTCTCTCGACCTGCTCCCCCTTGTCTCCGGCCGCAGATTCGCTACACTTCTGCCTATTCGCTTCCGCTGATCTCGCCCTGCTGTGCTTGCAGACAAGGAGACATGTCCGATGTCCGATGCCGCTCTGGCCGCATCCGCCCTGGACGATCGAGCCGGGGCCCACAACCGATTGCTCTTCTGGGCGTGCTTCGTCGCCCTGGTGGCCACGGCGTTCGCGTTTGTCATCCGCGGCTTCATCATCGGCGAGCTGCAGACGCAGTTTCTCCTGACCGAGACCCAAAAGGGCGAAATCATGGGGGCGGGGTTCTGGCCGTTCGGCATCAGCATCGTGCTGTTCAGCCTGATCGTCGACCGCATCGGGTACGGCAAGAGCATGATCTTCGCCTTTGCCTTCCACGTCGCCTCCGTGGTGATGTTCTTCCTGACAAAGGGGTATTGGAGCTTATGGGCTGGGTCCGTCCTGGCGGGCCTGGCGGCCGGGACGGTCGAAGCCATTGTCAATCCGATCGTCGCCACGATGTACCCCAAGAGCAAGACCAAGATGCTGACGATCCTCCACGGCGGCTGGGCCGGGGGCATGGTCCTCGGCGGCGCGCTGACGCTGTTGATGGGTGATGCGCCATGGCAGGCCAAGGCCGGGCTGTTGCTGCTGCCGACCGCCCTGTACGGGGCCATGATGCTGCGGTGCAAGTTCCCGATCAATGAGCGTGTGGCTGCGGGCGTGCCCTACAAGGACATGCTCAAGGAATGCGGCATCTTCGGGGCGCTGATCGTCTCCTTCATGATCGTCTGGCAGCTGGGCACGCTCTGCCAGCAGTGGTTTGGCTGGTCCGATGTCGCTCGCGGCGACGTGGTGGTCTTCTCCCTGCTGTTCGCGGTGCTGTGTATGGGCGTCTATACGCAATCGTTCGGGCGAGGGATGTACTCGTTCCTGCTGCTGATCATGATTCTGTTGGCGATCACCGAGCTGGGCACCGACGGGTGGATGAAGGAACTCCGCGACCCCGGCATGAAGGACCTCGGTATCGACGGGGGATGGATCCTGGTCTACACCGCCTCCATCATGCTGGTGATGCGGTTCTGTATCGGCCCGTTCGTCAAGGTGCTCAAGCCTCTGGGCGTGCTGCTCATGGGGTCGCTGTTCGCGGCGGTCGGCCTGTACACACTGGCCGCCGTCAGCGTGCCGATCTGGATCCTGATCACGGCGACGATCTATGGCATGGGCCAGGCGTTCTTCTGGCCGGTGACGATCGGGCTGGTCGCTGAGCGTTTCCCCCGCGGCGGCGCTTTGACACTAAACGCCATCGCCGGCGTCGGCATGCTGGGCGTGGGCATTATCGGCTTCCCGCTGATGGGCCAGTTGCAGGACAGCCGCGCCGTCGCCAAGCTCAATGAGACCCCGGCATTGGCGGTCAAGTATGTCGACCCAACACCCAAGGCCAGCGTGTTCGGTAGCTACACGGCACGGAACGAGACGGCCGTCAATCAACTCAACGGGGCCAAGGACCTGTACGACATCCGCCAGCAGACGCTGGCCGAGCTGGGCGATGAAGCGGCGCTAGCCGACGCCCTGGCCGTCAACAAGGACTACATCGCCAAGGCCCGTTGGACCTACGACATGGTCCTTCGCCCCGAAGGCGACAAGACGAAGCTCTCTGACCAAGAGGTGCTGACTGCTTTGACCGCTGCAGGCATCCTTGTCGACGAGGCCGGCTTTGAGGCATCGATCAAGGCTGAACACGCCGCTATCCACGAGGTGGAGATCGACTCCACCCGCTTCGCGATGCAGTGGATCGCCGTTTTGCCGCTGATTATGGCGGCGTGCTACATCGCCTTGATTGTCTACTTCCGGGCGAAGGGCGGCTATCGGGCGGTCGATTTGGCCGCCGATGGGCACGTGGTCGGTGAACACGCCGTCGGAGTCGAAGAGGCCCTTGCCGACGAGGCGCAGGGGCCTTCGGAATAGCCTTGGCTGGCGGCGCGGGTGTCGCCTCAGGGCCGGGAGGCGGTTGGCCAATATCCAAATTGGGCCACAAAGGTATTTTTGGCTTCACATTGACCGAAGAGGTCGCCAAAATGGGTGACTTTCTTTCCGGAGTAGAACTATGGTCGATACTATCGAATCGTTCGTTGCCAAGCTACAAGCCGATGGCGTGGACGCCGGCCGCCAGGAAGCTGAGAAGCTTCGGGCCGACGCCAGCGCCGAAGCCGACAAGATCCTTGCCGCCGCCAAGGCCGATGCGGACAAGATCTTGGCCCACGCGAAGACGCAAGCCGACGACCTCCTGGCCCGCGGCAAGACGGAACTATCGCTTGCCGCCCGCGATGCGGTCCTGAAGCTGCAGGACGCCCTCGCCCAGGGCCTGCAGGCCATCGTCGCCCAGGCCATCCGCGAGCCCATGAAGGACGCGCAGTTCGTGGGCAAGCTCCTGCACGAGATCATCATGCTCTACCTTCAGGACCTTCGCGACAACAAGGAGGTCATGAACATCAACGTGCCGGAATCGATGCGGACTGAGTTGACGGACTGGGCGATGCGAGAGATCGGGCAGGCGACGATCGACGGCATCCGCGGGTCGATCAACCTGCAGGGCGCACTGGCCGGGGCGGGCTTTGAGTTCACCGTCAGCGGAGCCACCGTCGAGGTGACCCCCGAATCGGTCACCAGCACACTCACCGACCTCGTCGGGCCCAAACTGCGAGAGCTCCTGACGGCAAAGCCGGATGAAGATTAGGCAGATCGCGATGACGTCGGATAATTTCTACCTTCTGACGGCCTTGCCCTCGCTGGGACGCCTGGGCGATCAGCCGCCCATCGACCTGCCCCAACTGCTGGCGCATGTGGCGGATTCCGCCACGCCGGCCGCGCTGGCCGAGGCGATCTTCCTCAGTGACGACCTGCTGCAGCGCGACGCCGTGGCCGCCGGCGAGCTGACCGAGCCGACCCCGACGGTGCTGACCGTCGAGCAGTTGCGTGATGAAGCGCCCCTGCCCGCCTGCCTGATCGTCGCCGACTCGGCCGCTCCTCCGCGACGCGTGGCCTGCGACGCCGTCTGGGAGGCCTATTATCGACACGTCGCCGATGTCGCCAGCCGTTGCGGCTGTCGGCTGCTGGCCCAATGGGTCGGGTGCGAGGTAGCGATGCGAAACGCGCTGGCCCGCGCACGGGCCCAGGCGCTGGGTCTGGACGGGGAAGACTACGTCGTCGCCGACGACCTGGCCGACGACGATGCCGACCTGACGTCGATCGTGAACGAATGGTCGACGGCCCGCACGCCCTTGGCGGGCCTGCGAGTGCTGGACGATGCACGTTGGCGATGGCTGGATGAGAACGACCGGTGGTTCACCTTCGCCGATGACGAGTTGGCGGCCTACGCCATCAGGATTATGCTCTTGAGCCGCTGGTATCGCCTGACTGAGACCGACGACGCCGACGCCCCCGCGCCCGCGGCGTCCCAATAAGTCGAGGAGTTGCACGTGAACGGACGAATCGTTGCCGTCTACGGAAACATGGTCATCGCCGAAACGCCCGGGCGGGTGGTCCAGAACTCGATCGCCTATTGCTGCCGTCGAGACGGCGCCCGACTGCTGAGCGAGACCATCCGCATTCGGGGTAGCCTGGCGGACCTACAGGTGTTCGAGGAAACGCGAGGCCTGCACGTCGGTGATGAGGTGGACTTCCAGGACGAGATGCTGTCGGTCGTTCTGGGCCCGGGCCTCCTGGGCCAGATCTACGACGGCCTGCAGAATCCGCTGCCCCAACTGGCCGAGGAGGTCGGTTACTTCCTCGAGCCCGGCCGCTACATCCACGGGCTGGACACCGAAAAGACCTGGGCCTTCACGCCCACCGCCGCCGTTGGCGACGCCGTCGGGGCCGCCAGCAAGCTGGGGACCGTGCCCGAAGGCATTTTCACGCACGAGATCATGGCCCCGTTCGACCTGGATGGCACGTGGACGGTCGCGGAGATCGCCGGGGCGGGTGACTACACCATCGAAAAGGAAATCGCCGCTGTGACCGGGCCCGACGGGCAGCGCCGCTCCGTCACGATGCAGCAGAAATGGCCCGTCAAACGCGCCCTGCGCATCTGCCGCCGCCGGCTCATGCCGACCGAGCCGCTCGTCACGGGCGTCCGTATCATCGACACGATGTTCCCGATCGTCCGCGGCGGGACCTACTGCATCCCGGGCCCCTTCGGTGCGGGCAAGACCGTGCTGCAGCAGATCACGTCGCGACACGCCGAGGTCGATATCGTCATCGTCGCCGCCTGCGGCGAGCGGGCGGGTGAGGTGGTCGAAACGCTGCGGGAGTTCCCCGAGCTGATCGACCCGCGAACGGGCAAGAGCCTCATGGAGCGGACGATCATCATCTGCAACACCTCCGCCATGCCCGTCGCCGCTCGCGAGGCGTCGGTCTACACCGCCGCCACGTTGGCTGAGTATTACCGCCAGATGGGCCTTAACGTGCTGCTGTTGGCCGATTCGACATCCCGCTGGGCCCAGGCGATGCGCGAGCTGTCGGGCCGCCTGGAAGAAATCCCCGGCGAAGAGGCGTTCCCCGCTTATCTCGAAAGCCGCATCGCCGGTTTCTACGAGCGGGCCGGCGCCGTCGAACTCAACGACGGGCGGATCGGCACGCTGACTATTGGCGGCACCGTCAGCCCGGCGGGCGGCAGTTTCGAAGAGCCCGTCACCCAGGGCACGCTCAAGGTCGTCGGCGCGTTCCACGGCCTCTCGCGGGTGCGATCCGACGCGCGGCGCTACCCCGCAATCGACCCGCTCGATTCCTGGAGCAAGTACACGGGGTTCATCGACGCCGACAAGGTCGCCGAAGTTCGGGCCCTGCTGACCCGCGGCCACGAGGTGCAGCAGATGATGACGGTCGTCGGTGAAGAAGGCACGAGCATCGAGGACATCACAATCTCGCTCAAGGCCAACTTCTTCGACGACTGCTACCTTCAGCAAAACGCCTTCGACGACGTCGACGCCGCCACGCCGGCCGACCGGCAGCGGTTCGTCTTCGACAAGATCATCGAGGTGCTTCGGATGGACTTTGCCTTCGCGGACAAGGAACAGGCCCGCCGGACGCTGGTGCATGCCAATGACCTGTTTTTCAACTGGAACTACGCCGCCACCGACAGCGACGACTACAAGAGGATCCTGGCGGACATTGACGCATTCATCGCCGACAAAGGCGAGAGCGTAGCCGCGGAAACAACCGCGGCTAAATGATGAATGCTGAATGTTGAATGTTGAATGCTGAATGACCAGTGACACGAAACAGACAGGATCGCAACGGCCTTATGACCTGGTGGAACGGACAGCGCAGTTCGGCGAAAGTGTTATTCGTTTTGCCAAGACGATACCGAGCAGCCCTGTGACGGCCTCGCTGATTCGCCAGATCGTCCGGGCGGGCACCAGTGTCGGGGCCAATATGTGCGAAGCGAACGATGCTGTTTCGAGAAAAGATTTCCGTAACAAGATGGGCATCTGTCGGAAGGAAGCTTCCGAGGTGAAGCACTGGCTGCGGATGATTTCCACAGCCGAGCCGACGATGGCTGACAAGGCCAGAGACATCTGGCAGGAAGCGAATGAACTGAATCTGATCTTCGCCAAGAGCTTCCACACCGCCGGGCGGGAATCGTCCGAGACGGACAGCCCGAAATAGACAGAGGAGGTCTTGGTTGGCCTCTCCGTTCAGCATTAAGCATTCAACATTCAGCATTTGAAATCGAGAGCGATAGCGAACGATGAGAAAGTATTACGACCAAATTACACGTATCGCCGGCAACGTCGTCACGGTTACCGCCACAGGCATCGGCTATGACGAGCTGGCGGTCATCACCACCGACCGGGGCACGTCGCTGGCCCAGGTGATTCACCTCGAGGGCGACCAGGTTAGCCTGCAGGTGTTCGCCGGGACGCAAGGTGTCTCCACTGAAGACCGGATCCACTTCCTGGGCCGCCCCATGCAGGTGCCCTTCAGCGACAAGCTCCTGGGCCGCATCTTTGACGGCTCGGGCCGGCCCCGCGACGATCGCCCCGCCATCGAAGAGAACTTCGTCGACATCGGCTCGCCGGCCGTCAACCCGGTGACACGCCGTATGCCGGACAAAATGGTCCACACCGGCATCCCGATGATCGACATCTTCAACTCGCTCGTCGAAAGCCAGAAGCTTCCGATCTTCTCGATCCCGGGCCAGCCCTACAACGAACTGCTCGCCCGCGTCGGTCTCCAGGCCGATGCCGATGTCATCATCCTCGGTGGGATGGGGCTCCGCTACGACGACTATCTGATATTCCGCCAGACCTTCGAAGACGGCGGCGTGCTCGGGCGGACCATCATGTTCATCCACACCGCAGCCGACCCCGTCGTCGAATGCCTCATGGTGCCCGACCTGTGCCTGGCCGTCGGGGAACAGTTCGCCCTGCAGAACAAACGCGTGCTGGTTTTGCTGACGGACATGACGGCCTTCGCCGACTCGCTGAAGGAAATCGCCATCATCATGGAGCAGATTCCCTCCAACCGCGGCTACCCAGGCGACCTGTACACCCAAATGGCCCGGCGCTACGAAAAGGCCGTCGACTTCGACGGCGCCGGCTCGATGACGATCCTGGCCTGCGTCACTATGCCCGGCGACGACGACACGCACCCCGTCCCCGACAACACCGGCTACATCACCGAAGGCCAGTTCTATCTGCGTGAGGGCCGAATCGACGCGTTCCGTTCGCTGTCGCGTCTCAAGCAGCAGGTTAACGACGACACGCGCGACGACCACCGAGCGGTGATGAACGCCTGCATTCAGTTGTACGCCCTCTGCCGCGAGGCCCGCGAGAAACGCGACATGGGCTTTGAGGTCTCGGCCTGGGACCAGCGCCTGCTGACCTACGGCGATCTGTTCGAGGATCGCATCATGGACCTCGGCGTGAACATCCCCCTGTTCGAGGCCCTGGACCGCTGCTGGCAGATCATGGCCGAATGCTTCGAGCCCGAAGAAGTAGGCATTCGCCGCAACATCCTCGACGCCCATTGGCCGACAGCGACGCCAGCAGCGACGCCTGCGGCGTCCTAGATTGCGGATTTCGGATTGCAGATTGTGGATTGTGAAACGCAACGACCATGACACCTGACGAGTTGAGGCGACGAACGAAGACGTTTGCACTGCGGACCATTCGTCTGACCGAGTCGCTGCCGAAACGACGGACAGCTGACGTAATCGGGCGTCAGCTTCTGCGATCAGGCACAAGCGTTGGTGCGAACTACCGATCCGCGTGCCGCGCGAAGTCCACGGCGGATTTCGTCGCCAAACTCGGAATAGTTGAAGAAGAACTCGACGAATGCGTTTACTGGATGGAGTTGATTGTAGAAGAAGGGCTTGTCCCCGATGGACAACTCAAACCGTTGGTGAAAGAGACCGACGAACTCCTTTCGATCGTTGTCTCATCCATCAATACGGCGCGGCGCAAGTCGCGCGCCAAGAGCCCGTCGAAGAACAATCCGCAATCCGAAATCTGCAATCCGAAATAGAACAATGAGTAAGATTCGCCTAACCCGACCGGAGCTTCGTCGTCAGCGCGATGCGCTGCAGCGATTCGAGCGATATCTGCCGATGCTCAAGCTCAAGCAGCAGCAGTTGCAGATGACGATTCGCCAGGTCCACAACGCCTGTCGGGCTGTCGAGCAGCACCTCAACGACGCCCGGGCCAAGTTCCATCCATACCGTAGCGTCCTGAACGACCTAGCCGGCGTGGATGTTCAGGAATTGGCCGAGCCCGACGACATCCAGACGTCGTCCAATAACATCGCCGGCGTGATGATCCCCGTCTTCGAAGGCGTCACGTTTCCCGAAGCCGTCTACAGCCTCTTCGCTACCCCCACGTGGGTGGATCGGGCCCTGATCGATCTGCGGTCGATCACGACCCTGCGCGTCGAAGTCGACGTCCTCCGCCGCCAGCAGGACCTCCTGCAGCGCGAGCTGACGAAGATCATTCAGCGCGTGAACCTGTTTGAAAAGATCAAGATCCCCGAAGCCACCGAAGCCATCCGTGTGATCCGCATCCACCTTGGCGACGCGATGACGGCCGCCGTCGGCCGCGCCAAGATCGCCAAGGGCAAGCTCACCGCCAAAACACACGAGAGCGAACAGCCGACACACGCCATGGCCGCAGCCGACGCCGACGACAAGGAGGCCGACGCGTGATCGTTCCGATGAAAAAGGTCTTTGTCGTCGGACGACAGGCCGATCATGACCGATTGCTCACGGCCCTGGGTGAATTGGGCGTGTTGCACCTTCTGCCCGCCGACCCCGACGGGGCTGTGGCCGACGAGCGGATGCTCAGCGCCCTCGACGAGACGGATCGGGCGATTCAGATCCTTTCGCAACACGAACCTGCCGGCGACGCACCGTCGCTGGAAGCGACCGATGCCGTCGCCGAAGTGCTGCACCTCCGCCACGCCGGCGCCGAAGCTCGCGCTCGGCTGAACATCTTGCACCGCCAGATCAATCAACTGGCCGTCTGGGGAGATATGCGTCTGGATCAATTCGACGCCCTCCAGGCCGCCGGCGTGTCGCTGACATTCGCCGCCGTGCGGACCAAGGAACTGGATGAGGTCTCCGCCGAATTGATCCATCGCATCGGCGCTCCTTCCGGGGGCAAGCAGCTTGTGGCCCTCGCCAGCCGTAGCGGCAATATCACGTTGCCCGAATCGGCGACGTTGCACGATCTGCCGCCGCGCGACCGCCCCACCGTTGTCGCCGAGGCCGCCGACATCGACGCATCCCTCAAGGCCGGCAACGACCGCCTGGCCGAACTGGCCCACCTCCTACCGGCCATTCAGACCCGTCGCAACGAGCTTCGGGCCGCCGCCGAGTTCTCCGTCGCCTCCAAAGGCGCCCTCGTCGGCGACGCCCTGACCGCCCTGCAAGGCTGGGCCCCCGCCGACCACGCCGACACCCTCGCCGTCGACCTGGCCGCCAAGGAACTCGACGCCGCTGTCGAAGCATTCGAGCCAACCGAAGACGACGCGCCGCCGACGCTCATCAAGTACCCGCGCTGGGCCATGCCTATCAAGGGCCTGTTCGACATCATGGGGACCTTTGCCGGCTACAAGGAATTTGACGTCGGCGTACCGTTCATGCTTGCCCTGCCGATCTTTGCGGCCATGCTCATTGGGGACGGCGGATATGGCGCGCTGATCCTGGTGACGCTTCTGCTGGGGTACAAGAAGATCGCTCCCAAGCTCGGGCGAGAGTTCGTGCAACTGCTAATCGTCGTCGGCGCAACGACGCTGATCTGGGGCATCCTGAGTGGCAGCTTCTTTGGCTTCCTATTGATCAAGTCGCCTCTCATACCGGTGAACTTGACCGACGAGTCTCGCGCGCTCGTCATGAAAATCAGCTTCGTCATGGGAGCGATTCATCTATCGTTAGCCCAGCTATGGCAAGCCGTCCGGTACTTTCCGAACATTCGCTTCCTCAGCAAGGTCGGCTGGGCCATCTTCATCTGGGGTATGTTCGGCGTCGTGCTCCAGCTTGTCGTCGGAATACCGTCACTACTGGGGTGGGACCAGCCCTTCAGGTACCTTCTGATCGCTGGAGCGGCGCTGGCCGTTTCCTTTGCCCACCCGAATCGAAATCTCCTGAAAGCATTGGGGCTCGGCCTCGCGGACTTCCCCTTGGCGGGAATCTCGGCGTTCTCCGACGTCACGAGCTATGTTCGTCTGATGGCGGTGGGATTGGCCAGCGGCGTATTGGCAAGCAGCTTCAACGACATGGCCATGGAGATAGGGTTCTGGCCCCTGACGATCGTGGTGATGATCCTCGGACACGGACTGAACCTCGCACTGTGCCTCATTGCATTGTTCGCGCACGGCGTGCGACTGAACATGCTGGAGTTCTCGAGCAATCTGGGCATGCAATGGACCGGATATGCCTACCAACCTTTTCAGCAGAGCAGGAGACTTGAGCAATGAACATAACGACGACACCGATGTACAGCATGCTGGGCACCTTGGGCTGGCCGTTCGTCAGCCAAATTGGCGTGGCGTTCGCTCTGGCCTTGGCCGCCTTCGGTAGCGCGGTGGGCATCGGCCTGGCCGGTCGCGCCGCTGCCGGCGCCTGGGCGAAAGAAGCCAAGGCCGGGCAGACCCTGCGCTTCACCTACATCATCCTTCTGGGCCTGCCCCTCAGCCAGACGCTCTACGCCATGATTGTGATGAACAAGCTTGGAGCCGTCTTGAAGGATCACGCTGACGTGGCCGTCGCCAATGTCGGCCTGATGCTCGGGATCGGTCTGGCCGTTGGCATGGCCGAAATGATGTCAGCCTGGATGCAGGGCCTCATCGGCGCCGCCGGCATCCGAGCGATCAGCGAAGGCGAAGGCAAGGGCTTTCCCTTCATCATCATCGCAATGGGCATTGTCGAAACCGTCGGTATCTTCGCGATGGTGTTCCTGATGGGCCTGGTCCCCAAGGCCGCCTAGGACGCAACGGGACCCGTCAGCGACGCCGTCCGACTGATCCATCAGCACGCGGCCGCTCTGCTGTGCTGAGCCGCTCTGCTGTGCTGATGCGATAGCTGTCTCAGAGTGAGTCATCGATGACTCGCTCTGCGTGGGACCATAACAAAGCCGCCCGCTGTCTCGTGACAGCGGGCGGCTTTATCTGTTTGGCCGCGCCAGGCGCCGGCGGCTACTGAACCGGCAGGGACGGTTCGGGGCGGTGCCAGTGGCTGCGGAAGAATCGCATCGCCACTTCGGGCCGGCGTTCGTGGCCGATGCCGGGGATGATGCGGCCCGTCACGCGGAACCCCCTCACGCGCAGGTAATCGATGGCGCGGCGCGACTGCATCTGGATGGCGGTCGCATCATTCGAGCCGTAGTAGACGAGCACGGCGGATCGGACCGCATCGGGCGAATACCAGCCGTCCAGGTTCGACTCGCTGAAGTTGCAGTTGCGGGCGGCGATCACGCTGAAAACGTCCGGGTGGCGCATGCCGACCCAATACGCCGGGAACCCCCCGCCGGAAAAGCCCGTGATCATAATGTTCGCCCGGTCGATGTTGTAGCGATACCCCAGCTGACACAGGATGCTCATGATGCGGCGCTCGTTGGCCTCCATCGCCACGATCGGGCCGTCGCCCAGGATGCCGTCCGTGCCCGTCATCTCCGGCGTGATGATAATGCACCCGAAGTTCTCGCCCAGCATCTTCCATTCGCGGATGTGATGCTCCGCGATGTCAAACGGCGGCGTCCCGTGGCAGCTCACGATGACCGGGGCCGGCTTGTCGTGGCTGTACGTGCTCGGCACGTAGATATAATAGCCCGCACCGGTCAACGGGTCGGTCTCATGCCACTGCCCGACCGGGGTGTTCTGCGCCTGCGGGACCGGACAGCCCGCGAGCAATCCCGTCGCCACCAGTAAGAGCACTGTTCTATGCATGGTCGTCATTGTCCAGGACCCTATAACAAGGTCTTCCCGTTTCGTCCGGAAAGACCGCCGTTACCCTATCGATTTGGGTCGGTCGTGCCAAGACTTTTTTTGTCTCCGCGTGCCCGCGTCGCGCCGCGCGAAGCAAACTCGGCGCATCGCGCATGCGCGCGCAAGCGAGGCGCGACATCAGCGCGCACAATTTAAAAAAAAGTGTGCAAAGAAATCTATTGATAATGCTTGCACGACATGCGCGGTGACGTGTAAAACTTAGGATGATGATGCTGCTATAGCTCCTAACCACGTATTTGTCTGACAACCGAAGAGGAGATCAAAGACATGGCGAAGAAGCGTAAAGCAGCCAAGAAGACGGCCAAGAAGAAGGCCAAGAAGAAAGTCGCGAAGAAGAAGGTAGTCAAGAAGAAGGCCAAGAAGAAAGTCGCGAAGAAAAAGGTAGCAAAGAAAAAGGCCAAGAAAAGAAGAAAAGCCAAGAAGAAGTAAACGGTCGCGACGTTGCGGACACGATTCCGCACCCGCCGCGACGCACTAGGCGGCGGACGCAACCAATCAATGGCGGACATCCCTGCCACGGCGATGCCCGCCATTGTTTTGCGCCGATCAAATCCTGTCCCCGCGCCAACCGGTGGCGTGCTTGCCCTGCCCGTCGCGCAATCTATAATGGCTGATGTGAAAACGATCGCCGTCATGAATCAGAAGGGCGGTGTGGGCAAGACGACCACGACCGCCAATCTCGGCGCCGGCATTGCGATGCTGGGACGCGCCGTATGTCTGTTGGACATCGACCCCCAGTGCCACCTCTCGCTGCATTTCAACGTCGAAACCGCCGACTCGCCCAGCACTTACGACGTCCTGGTCGAACCCATGCCCGTCGAGCGGGTGGTTCGGCCGCTGACGGACACGCTGTCGCTGGCCCCCGCATCGGTAGACCTCGCCGGCCTGGAAACGCAACTCGCCAGTGTCCCAGGCCGCGAGCAACGCCTTCGTCAGCAACTCGACGCCGCCCCCCTGCCCGCCGAGTTTATCTTGATCGATTGCCCACCGTCGCTGGGCCTGCTGACCCTCAACGCCCTCGCTGCCGCCGACGAGGTCATCATCCCCCTTCAGCCGCACTTCTTCGCCCTCCAGGGATTGGGCCAGTTGCTCCAAACCGTCTCACTCGTCCAGGAGCGCATCAATCCGCGCCTTCGCGTCGCCGGCGTCGTGCTCTGCATGTTCGAACGAATCACGCGGCTGGCGAACGAGGTCGTTCTCGATCTGCAGGCGTTCTTCGAGGACGCCCGCCTGCACGCAACGCCATGGTCGGGCGCGAAAGTTTTCGAATCGGTCGTCCGCCGCAACATCAAGCTGGCCGAATGTCCTTCGCACGGCCTGAGCATCTTCGACTACGACGCGACCTGCAACGGCGCCAAGGACTACGCCGACCTCGCCGAAGAATTTCTCGAAATGCAGGCGCCCGTCGTCGCCGCCCCGCCGGCCGAGCAGACCGAACGGGATGCACCCGATGAGCGAACCGACTCCCTCACCGAACCGCCGCGCGCCCAGCCGCCCGCAACGGCGCCGGGGCCGACTCCCGAGCCCCTGCCGCAACACGTGCAGCCGTCCCCGCCGGTCCACGGTCCCCCATCCGCCGACGAGCACACCTCATGATCCCGCCGGCTTCGTGGGTCCAGCCATTTCGCCGGCCTCTGACCGTCGTGTGTGCGGTCCTGTGGATCGCCGCTTTCGCCGCCACCCACGTCTCGGTCGCCACCATTCGAAAGGCGCCTCTGCCGTCGCTGGGCGATTCGGTGCTGCATTTGATCGGCTACCTGGGGTTGACCGGCGCGCTGCTGCTGACGTTGCTGGCGCACGGCCGCTGCTTCAGACGCCGAACAATCACAGCCGTCGCCGTCATGGCCGTCTACGCAACGGTCGACGAGTACACCCAGCCGCTGTTCGGCCGAGAGGCCGCCCTGGCGGAATGGTCGGCCAATCTCGTCGGCGCGGCGCTGGCCATCGTTATCTTCGAACTGGCCGTGTGGGCAATCGGCCGGCGACATGCCGCCAAAGAGAACCGGCCCGCCCCCTGTCAGGACGAGCCAGCCAATATCGATCGGGCCCCCTGACCTATTCGTTGAAACCGGCTTCGGCAACTTCGATCGCTCGCAGAAGGGCCTTGGCCTTGCTGATCGTCTCCTCGAACTCCGTCTCGGGGACCGAATCGGCCACAATGCCTGCCCCCGCTTGCAGATAGGCCTTGTTGCCGCAAATCACCATCGTTCGCAGCGCGATGCACGTATCCATGTTGCCTGAGAAATCAATGTACCCCACTGCCCCCCCGTACGGGCCGCGACGCGTGGGCTCGAACTCGTCGATGATTTCCATGGCGCGAATTTTCGGCGCGCCGGATACTGTGCCGACCGGCGACGTCGCGCGCAGCGCATCGAACGCCGTCATGCCCTCGGCCAGCTTGCCTTTGACATCCGAGACAATGTGCATCACGTGGCTGTACCGTTCGACGGCCATCAGGTCCGACAGTTCGATCGTATTGGGCTCGGCCACGCGCCCAACGTCGTTGCGGGCAAGGTCGACCAGCATGATGTGCTCGGCCCGTTCCTTCGGATCGGCCAGCAGTTCGGCCTCCAGGGCGTCATCTTCTTCGGGCGTGGCTCCGCGCCGGCGCGTGCCGGCCAGCGGACGATTCGTCACGATGCCGTCTTCCACGCGGCAGAGGATCTCCGGGCTCGACCCGACCAGCGTCGTCTCCGGCGTCGTCAGCAGGAACATGTACGGCGACGGGTTCACCACCCGCAGCGCGCGGTAGATGTCGAACGGCTTGGCCGACGTCTCCACGCACAGCCGCTGCGACTGGACGACCTGGAAAATATCGCCGGCGGCGATGTACTCCTTGCACCGCTCGACCGTCCGGACGTATTCGTCGCGCGACAGGTTGCTTTGGAATGGTTTCTGCGGGAGCCCCACCGTCACAATTTCGCGCACCGGCGTGCCGGGTCCCTCGCACAATCGCGCCACCAGCCGTTCGATCTCTTCGGTCGCCTGGTGATACGCCGCACCCGGGTCGTCGGTAACATGCGCGTTGGAGACGACCTTGATAGTCTTTCGAACGTGGTCGAACAGAACCATCGACCGGTACAACCCGAACGACATCTCCGGCAGGTTGCGGTCATCGGGCGGGGCGGCCGGCAGGTTCTCGTAGTAGCGAATCATGTCATAGCCGGCATAGCCGACCAGCCCGCCGGTGAAACGCGGCAGATCCGGATGGTGGACGTGCTTGTATTCGCTCAGCAGCTTGGCCAGCTCTTCCAGCGGGTCGTCGCTCTGGAGGACCTCTTCGACGCCGCCCGGGCGGCGGATCGTGATCTCGTTGCCGCGCACGGTAAAGGTCAGATGAGGATCGGCCCCGACGAACGAATAGCGGGCGATCTGCTCGCCGCCGACGACGCTCTCGAGCAGGAACGAGTTCCGCGCAGGCCCGTATCCCGGCGGCATGGCCAGTCGCTGATAGGCCGACACCGGCGTCAGGGCATCCGACAGCAACTCGCGATACACCGGCACGGTGTTTCCCCGCTCGGTCTGCTTGAGGAACTCGTCAAAGGTTGGCTGATAGTGCTTCATCGGTTCTCGCTCTTATTTGCATTGCCGCCTTCGGCGGCTGTATGCGGGCCCAGCATTCTATCGTCACAATCCGGCGATTGGGTCAGATTTGGTCCAGCGCGTCCGGCTCCAGGCTCTGCCACGCCACCCCGGCCGCGCCGACCACGCCGGCGTTATCGCCCAGGGCCGAAAAGACAATCGTCGTCATCGGGTCGGTCAGCGACCAGTGCAGCCGCCGAAAGTGCGCCTGGATCGGATCCATCAGGTCGTCGCCCGCGCGCGTCATGCCGCCGGCCAGGACAATCTCGTCCGGGTCAAAGATCCTGCAGACGTTCACACACGCCAGGGCCAGATAATACGCGCTGCGATCCCACACCGCCGCCGCCAACTCGTCGCCCGCTCGGCGGGCCTCGTTGATATCCTTGGCCGTAAACTCGCCCCCGGAGGCCAGGACGTCAGCCAGCGAGGATGCCTCGCCTCCTTCGATCCTCGTCGCGGCGTGGCGGGCGGCGTAGGTCGCCGAGCAATATCGCTCCAGACATCCACGCTGCCCGCACCCGCACAATTCGCCGCCAGGCTCGATGACCATGTGGCCAAGTTCCGCGCCGATACCGTGAGCCCCGTGCAACACCTGCCCGTCGAGAACGATCCCGCTGCCCACGCCCGTGCCCAGCGTGAGCATCACCATGTCTCTCGCCTCCCGGCCGGCCCCGCAGAGATACTCGCCATAGGCGGCGGCGTTGGCGTCGTTCTCCAGCACGCCCGGTCTGCCGATCGCCTCGGCCAGTTGATCGCGAATGCGCAGGTTCTCCATACCCGGAATATTGGGCATGGCGATCACGATGCCTTCGGCCAAATCCAACGGGCCCGGCGCGCCGATGCCGATGCCGACCACGTCGGTCAGATCGACCTGATGGGTTTCCATGAGTTGGCGCACGCCGGCGACCATCTGGCTGACGACACCGCTGCCGCCCTCGTTGACGGGCGTGGGAAGCTGGAGCGTCTCGCTCGCCTGCCGGTCAGCGCCAAGCAGGCCGAACTTGATGAACGTGCCGCCCAAATCCACACCGATGCACCATCGACTCATGTGGGTCACCTCATATCGGTCACAGCGGCGGCATTCTTGTGGCATGGGCGTCTCGCCCATGCGTCTCAGGGCCATCCCCGACAGGGGCCCGTTGGGCTTGGCCCTGACAATCGGTCATCTTGCACGGCCGGGACGGCCGTGTAAGACATGGGCGAGACGCCCATGCCACTTTTTCAACCGGCCCCTAGCGCCCCTGTCGCCACGAGTCGATCAGCTCGAGCTTCGCGGGCTTGTCCATGCCCGTGTCGTACCCGGTCAGATCGGGCGCAATCCGGCGAAGGACACCCAGGATCGCCTTTTCGGTATCGCTGCGGATCGGCGCGGTGGAGACGGCCTCGCGGAGTTCCGCCAGCAAGGGCTTGATCGCCCGGTCGCCCATCGACTGCAGCTCAGTCTGGGCGGCGCTGCGGGCGGATTCGTCGTCGGACATCATCTGCGTGACCAGGGTCGTCACGCGCCCGCGATCGGCGGCTTTTTGTTTCTGCCGAACGCGCGTGACGGTCCGCTCAAAATACTCTCGCTGCGAGACCGTGAGCCGATGCGGCAGATGCTCCAACGCCGCCGACGTCAGATTGGCCGCCACGCCGTGCTCGCCCGATGCCTCCAAGGTGGTCAGATGGTCGACCAGCACCTGCAATCCACGCGTGAAGGCGTCGTCGCTGTCGACCTCGGCCAGCCCCTTGATCCCGTCAGGATCGTTGGCCAGCAGCAGCGCCGCCACCCACGCATCCCAGGCCTCCGCCGCCTTGGGGGCATCCCGATCTTTCAAGGCCGCGTAGGCCTCGGCCAGATGACCCGCCGCCTCGGCCTCCCGCGACGCCGCCACCAACGCCAGGCCCAACTCCATCCGAACGTCGGCCTGGCGATCGCTGCCGGCCTCCTGCAGCTTGTCCACCAGCATCTGCAGAATGGTGATCCGCCGGTCAACGGCGTCGGGCCGATCGGCCAGCGCGTCGGCCACGCGCGTCAGCGACGCGGTGTCGGCCGTCGCCAAGAGCCCCAGCAAGGTCTCCCACGCCTGCCGACGCACGTCGGCGTCGGTCTCGACCTCAGGCCGCGTCCGCTTCAGGATCGTCGGCAGGTACGCCTGCCCGCCGATGGTCCCTATCGCCGCGATCGCCGCACGCCGCACGCCGCGGTCACCGTCCTCGACCAGCGGCGCCAACATCTTCGCCGAATCGGGCTGGCCCAGCTTCTGCAGAGCGGCCACCGCCGCCAGGCGAACGGTCGCCGCCGGTTCGGCCAGCGCCCGTTTTACACACGGCGCAAACGCCCGGTCACCCAGCACCCCCATCGCCGTCAGCAGCGCCTCGCGCAGCTCGGCCTGGTTGGACCCCTGTTCGCTCGTGCGGTACCGCTCCAGCAGCGCCGCGACGGCCTGCGATCGCTCATCCTCAGACAGCGCGTGCTTGTCCGCAATCCGCCCCAACGCCCTCGCCGAGGCCATCGCGATCTCGTCCGACTCGTCCCCAATATTAGGCAGCACCGCCTGCAGCGCCCGCGGGTCGCGCAACTGCCCCAGGGCCATCAACAGCCCCCGCCGAACGGCAGCGTCCTGTTCGCCCGTCAGACTTGCCAGCAGCATGTCCGTCATCTCCGCATCGCCCAACTGCGCCGCCAAATTCGCCGCCGCCGCGCGGACGCCCGCGGCCTCGTCGCCCAGCAGCGACGTCAACAGCTCGCGCACGTCCTCGGGCCCCATCGCCGTATCCGACCCGGCGGTATCGACGATCAGCCGGTCCAGAAGCCGAATCGCCGTCAGCCGAACCGCGACCAACGGGTCGGTCAGCAACCGCTCGACCAGGGCCCGCCGCCGGTCGGCGGGCGTGGCGAGGTAAAGGTCCATCAGCGCCTTGGCCAGGCGCGTGCGCAGATGGCCGTTCTCCTGCTGCAGCGCCGCCTTCGACCGGGCCTCGGCGGATGCGGTGAGTTGATCGACCGGAGGCCGGACTTTCGCCGGCGATTGGGGCTGCGTTTTCGCGTCCTCGGCCCACGCCGGCGCCCACGCGACCGCCAGGATCACGACGCCCATAGACCATGCCCACAGGCACGCGCCGCGTGCGAGCGATGGGGTCGGGTGGAACATCGTCGAGGCCATCTTGCACCTGTCTGCATGGTGTTAACGCGACAGAACGTCCAGAGGCCCCTGTTTACTTGCTCGGGCGGCCAAAGTCAAACGCCTGCCCAAAACGCCCTCATCTGCCCCGTTGCAATGTCTTGCCGCCGTGGTAGGATACCGCCATGCCGCCCAAGGCCAGGCCCTCGATTACCTACTCCGATGCCGGCGTCAGTCTCGATGCCGCCGACTCGATCGTTCAGCGGATTGGGCCTCTGGTCCGCCGGACGTTCTCCCCGCGCGTGCTGGACAACGTCGGCGGGTTCGCCGGCGCGTTCCGTCTGGATTTCGCCAACGGGCTGCTGAAACGCAATTATCGCGACCCGATCCTGACGGCCTGCACCGACGGGGTCGGCACGAAGCTCAAGGTCGCCATCGCCGCCAACCGCCTGGATACGGTCGGGATCGACCTGGTGGCAATGAACGTCAACGATCTCATCTGCTGCGGGGCCGAGCCGCTGTTCTTTCTGGACTACATCGCCGCGGGCAAGCTTGACCCCGATCGCATGGCCGATGTGGTCAAGGGGATCAGCGACGGCTGCGTCCAGTCCGGGTGCGCTCTGCTGGGCGGCGAGACCGCCGAGATGCCCGACTTCTACAAACCCAAGGACTTTGACCTGGCGGGCTTTTCGGTGGGGGTGATCGAACGGCGGCGGATGATCGACGGCTCGCGCTGCCTTCCAGGCGACGTGGCGATCGCCTTGGCCAGCAGCGGGCTGCATTCCAACGGATACGCCCTGGCCCGCCGCGTGCTACTGGGGCCGGGGGGACTTCGCCTGACCGATACGCCCGCCGAACTCAACGGCGCGACGATCGCCGATGAGATGCTCCAGCCGACTCGGATTTACGTCCGGGCGGTGTTGAGCGTCCTGGGCGCCTATCGCGTGAAACGGCCGGTCAAGGCGATGGCCCACATCACCGGCGGCGGCCTGCCGGGCAACCTGCCCCGCGCGCTGCCGGAGGGGCTGACGGTTCGGATCAAGCGCAACAGTTGGCAGACGCCGGGCATCTTTCGGCTGATCGCCAAGACCGGCCCTGTTGACGAGCTTGAGATGATGCGGGTGTTCAACATGGGTGTCGGCTTTGTGATGATCGTGGCGCCGACGTTCATCGGATCCATCATGCAACGGCTCCACCGGGCCGGGCAGGCGAGCTGGGTGCTCGGCAAGGTCCGCAAAGGCGGGCCCGAACTGCAGTGGACCTGATGATGCACCGCTAGGGCGACCGGCGCCCGAGCGGCGCTTATCGGATCGTAAAGGGAGTTACCATGACGGTCGAACGGTTCACCCACCCGACATATCTGATCCGGAAGAAGATGTTCAAATTCCTGGGCGGCGCGTTCCACGTTTTCGACGGCGACGGCAACCTGGTCTTCTACAGCCGTCAAAAGGCCTTCAAGCTCAAGGAAGATATTCGCCTCTATACCAATGAAAGCATGAACACGGAGGTGTTGAGCATCCAGGCCCGGAAGGTCCTCGACTTCTCGTCGGCCTATGACGTCATCGACTCCGCCACCGGGCAGAAGCTCGGCGCGTTGCGGCGAAAGGGCTGGGCCTCCATGGCCCGAGACCACTGGCTGGTCCTGGACGCCGAGGACCGCGAGATCGCTCACATCCAGGAAGACAGCGCCCTTCTCGCCCTGGTGCGCCGGTTCGTGACCAACCTGATTCCGCAACGATTCGACTTCATCGCCGACGGCCGAAAAGTTGCCGAGGTGAAACAGAACTTCAACCCGTTCGTTCTCAAACTGACCGTCGACTTCACGCTCGATACCGAAGGTCTGATTGATCGCCGAGTCGGCCTGGCCGCGGCGATCCTTCTCTGCGCGATCGAAGGTCGACAGGGGTAGTTCCGCTCCATTATGCCCGACAAACCAAACATTCTCGTCGTCGGTTCGATCAACATGGACCTGGCCATCCACAGTCCGCGCCTGCCCGAACCGGGCGAGACGTTGCGGGGCAGCGGCTTTTTGAGCACGCCGGGCGGCAAAGGCGCCAATCAGGCGGTGGCCGTCGCCCGGATGGGCGGCGACTGTCACCTGATCGGATGCGTGGGCGATGATGACTTCGGCCACAACTTCATCAGCCATCTGAGCGACGAAGGCATCGACGTCCGCAGCGTCGATATCAGCGACCGCCGCCGGACGGGCGTGGCCATGATCGTTGTCGACTCGCTCGGCGAAAATACAATCGTCCTCGATAGCGGGGCAAACCTGCAGGTCAACGCCGACGATCATATCTTTCCGAACGTTGACTTGTTCGAGGCGGCCGACGTGGTGGTGCTCCAGCTGGAACTGCCCCTGCTCGTCGTTCGGGCCGCCATCGATTTCGCCCGCCGCCACGGCTGCAAGGTGATTCTCGACCCGGCCCCCGTGCCCCGCTTCCTGCCGTCGGAAATGTACCGCGTGGACGTGCTGTCGCCCAATATCGTCGAGGCCCGCCAACTGACCGATCAGACCACCGCCGAGGATCGTGTGGACAAGATCGTCGCGCTGGAACTCATCGCCCGGGGGGCCCGCGCCGTCGCCGTCAAGCTCGGCCATCGCGGCACGCTGGTGGTCTCGGACGAGGGCATCTTCGAGCGGATCGGGCCCTACCAGGTGGAGGTGGTGGACACCACAGCCGCCGGAGACGCCTATACGGGCGCGCTGGCGGTGGCGCTGGGGCAGGGCAAGGACATCGCCACGGCCGGCACGATCGCCTGCGCCGCCGGCGCCCTCGCCTGCCGACAGATCGGCGCCCAATCGGCTATCCCCGATGCCGACGACGTCCGCGCCCTCATGCGCGATCAGCCAAAATGATTGCGGATTGCGGATTTGGGATTGCGGATTGATTGGCGGCGGGGCCTCATTCCGCAATCTGCAATCCTCAATCCGCAATCACAGTGACCAGCACTTTCCGCGTTCGAGGGCCGTCGAACTCGCAGAGAAAGATCGATTGCCACGTGCCGAGGGTCATTCGGCCGTCGACAACGGGGACCATCAGCGAACAGCCCATCATCGAGCTCTTGACGTGGGCGGCTGAGTTGCCTTCGCTGTGGCGGTAGAAGCTCTGGCGCCACGGGACGGCCTTGTCCAGGGCGGCCAACACGTCGTGGATGACGTCGGGATCGGCGTTCTCGTTGATCGTCACGCCGGCGGTCGTGTGCGGCACGTAGACCGTCACCACACCGTCGGCCGCGCCCGAGTCGGCCAGGACCTCGGCGACCTCACGCGTGATGTCGATCATGGCGTCCCGGCTGGGGGTTGGGATTTGCAGTTGTCGGAGCATGATGGCCCTGCATATACTCCAGTCACTGGATTCGTGCAACCATCGCCTGGCCAGCGAGACTTCTTTTGGGAGGCCTTGTCATGAAACGCTTCTATCCACTCGCAGTAGTCCGCCTGATCGCAGTTCTCGCCGCCGCCGTCCCGATCGCACTGGCCGGCTGCGACAAGCGTGAGTACAAGCTGAATCTCAAGCCGCAAGGCAACAAGATCCGGCGGACACTCACGGTCCGTCGCATCGCCGCGGATAAGGACGAAAAGGAGAAGACCGAAGAGTTGCAGGCCGAAGAGATCGCCGCCATCGAGCGCGACTACGCCGACAAGAGCACCATCGGCGCCAATCACATCCTGCACATCGCGGGGACATTCGATGGCGACATGCCCGACGATATCGGCAACACGGGGCTGTACTACGTGCTGACGACCCCCATGGGAACAACCCGGGCCTATGTGGAGCGTTTCCGCGGCAACGACGACCCGGTTGGGCACATCGAGCGAATGTTCGCAGCCGCCGACCGCATGACGGAGTTGATGGTCATCTGGCTGAAGGCCGAGTTCGGCGATGAGAAGCAGTTCGCCCAGCTCGCCCGCTTCCTGTCGACGGAGTTTCGACATGACGTCAAGAACCTCGCGATGTACACTTGGCTGGCCAGCGTCCAAGGCGCCTCATCGGAGTCCGGTGAGGCCTTTCCTGCGGACATGGTCGCACTTGCACTTCGAATCGGGCTGTACCTGAAAGATCGCCAATACGCCACGCAGGACGACCTGCCGACGTTCGCTCACTTCATCTTCACCGACGAGGAATCTGACCGGGCACAAGTGCAGGCCGGGCAACTGATCGCTATCGCCAAAGGCAAGGCGGGCATTACGGATCCGAAGTTCCTCCAACGCCTCGAAACCTTCCTCAGCGACCGGGAGACCATGCGAAGGTCCGCGGAGAACGTTCTTCGCGCAACGCCCGAGTACGAGCAACTGATGGCGCAATGGGAGAATCGGCCAAATGACGAAAAAGACAATGACAAGCCGGATCCCTGGGAAATCGTGGAGGAGATGGGTCGACAATTGATCCATATCGAGTTTGACAATCCGCTTCTCGACGATCGACTTGAGTTGACGTTGCAGGACGTGGCCGAGCCGGCGCAGACAAACGGCGAGTGGGACCGGAAATCGAAGACGGTCTCCTGGTCGGCGACCCTGACGGACCGGCCGGACAAACCCAATGACGTGCGCGCGGCGATTGGCCAATTCAGCCCGGTGACCGGCTACGAAGCGAACACCGCCAAGCTGCCGGTGCTGTGCTACGCCATCTGGGAACAGCCTGACGTGCGTTTCCAGATCAAGCACTTCGGCGAGGTCGTCCTGCAAGACAACGACCTGTGGACCTACTGCTTGTGGTACAAGAGCCTCACCCCCGCGCGGGCCAAGGAGTGGGATGCGTTGATCGACGGCCTGAAACCGGGCGAGGAATCGCTGGCGAAGCTAGAGGCGTTTCGTTTCTCCGACGAGGCGTCGGGCGAAGACGCCCCGACGACCTACGCCGAGACAGCCATTTCCCTTATCACCTCCGCCTTCGCGGAAAAAGAAGCAGACGACTAAGCGGTCGTACGTAAATGAAACGCGGCGTCCCGATGTAGATCGGGACGCCGCGCTGGGATTAACGAATCAACCCGTTAACGAATTAACGAGTCAACCGGCTTAGTACATCTCGTCCATACCGGCGCCGCCGGCGGGGGCTTTCTTCTTCTCGGGGATCTCGCTGATGACAGCGTCGGTCGTCAGCAGCAGACCGGCCACGGAGGCCGCGTTCTGCAACGCCGTCCGCTCGACCTTGGTCGGGACGATCACGCCGGCCTTGACCAGGTCGCAATACTTGCCGGCCATGGCATCGTAGCCAAAGGCTGCGTCGTCGCTCTCGAGCACCTTGGCGGCGACGATGCTGCCTTCCAGGCCGCTGTTGAGGGCGATCTGCTTGATCGGAGACGACATTGCCCGGCGAACAATATCCACGCCGGTGGCCTCATCGCCGTTGGCCTTGACCTTGTCCAGCACCTTCAGCGCCCGCAGGATGGCCACGCCGCCGCCGGGGAGAATGCCTTCTTCGACGGCCGCCCGACAGGCGTGCAGGGCGTCCTCGACTCGGGCCTTCTTCTCTTTCATCTCCACCTCGGTCGCGGCGCCAACGTTGATCTGGGCGACGCCACCGGACAGCTTGGCCAGGCGCTCTTCCAGTTTCTCGCGGTCGTAGTCGCTGGTGGTGTTTTCGATCTCGCTTTGGATTTGCTTGATTCTGCCTTTAATAGCTTCGTTGCTGCCGACTCCTTCAATGATGATTGTATTGTCGTTATCGATGGTTACTTTTTTAGCCTGGCCGAGCTGCTTGACACTGATATTTTCCAGTTCTATCCCTAAATCTTTGAGAATCGGCTCTGCACCTGTAAGGGTTGCAATATCCTGCAGCATCGCTTTCCTGCGGTCACCATAGCCGGGTGCTTTGACGGCTGCAACCTGCAGGACA
>LAZR01000458.1_pt1 | contig 33504 bp, 29 predicted proteins | sample 329461 | NCBI WGS metagenome assembly LAZR01 (sample SAMN03002196, study PRJNA259156) | marine sediment metagenome | biome: sea floor; feature: Hydrothermal impacted sediments; material: marine sediment; isolation source: Loki non-amplified sample from Loki's castle hydrothermal vent sediment ...
CAGTAACGACGACAATAACGACAGTAGTTAAGTGAGTATGGGTTCACGCGGCAGGCGGTAACAATCGGGCGCTTACGTCATTTCCGCTTCTAGGGATGATAGAAGCCCCGTTTGGATTTGAAGAGGCGAATCCGGGCTAACAATTTGATTATTAATTCTAAAATCTGAAAGAGCGCGCCGGGTAAGCTTAAGCCGCTGTGCTGCTAGGCGCAAACTTTCTTCCGCGTGTTTGGTCGAGTCTTCACGTGCAATTGCCGACAGCTCATGAATCAGATTGGAGCTTTCCTGGAATATTTCAGTTGCGATGGCCTGCGCATCTTCTGGAGTGAAGGCCTGAACCTTGAGGCTGATCAGTCCACTGCTGCTATCGCTATAAACGCTGACCATTCGTCCCCAGTATTTGGTCAGATCTTCAATGGTGCCAGGGGAATGGTATCCGAAAATCGGGTCCATTTCCGTGGAATAAGTGGACCATAAGTGGCGTAAATTTAGGGTCTTATCTATTCGCGAGACGAGCTCTTGGCTTTTGATGAACTGATAGAGCATCTCCTCGTACTCAGCGCCACTGCCTGATAGGTTCGCCACACCACCCAGAAGTTCAATAGCCGAGCTCATATCTTCGGTATGAACCGAAAACCCCGACACCGAGGTGTAGCGGTCCGCGGCGCGTTCCCAAAGATACCATGAAGCCAAAAGGCTAGACCCTAAAACCGAGAGCACGAAACTTACAAAAGCAAGGCGATGCCGTAGTTGAAGACGCGCATTCGGCACAGGCGCAGCAATGGGGGGGGGCGGTAGAGGCAACACGTTCGGCTGGGCCGCCGCATCTGCGCTGTTTTCCTGAGCCCTGATTGCGCGCACTTTTCTGCGGCGCTGCTTCTCTATACGCGCGAGCGCCTCTTCACGCTCCTGACGCTTTCGTTCCTTGCGGCCCGCGTGGGACTGTAAATTTGCCGCTGCCTGGGCGATTGATTGGTTCATAACCAGGGGAGTAACTGAATAATCCTCATGATTTATTAATCGCTGCAAGATAGTCCAAAGAAAGAAAGTAGAACTTTACAGGAATATGGAATGAACCAACCGCATGTTCATATTTTAATGGGGACAAAAAATGCGGGTGCGTTCCTTTCGGATCAACTAGCATCAATTCGCCGGCAAAATCATCGCGATTGGAGCCTTTGGATTAGCGATGACAGTTCGATCGATAGCACGTGGGAGGGGTTATTAGATTTTCGATCCAATACGCCTGAATATGACATTCGCCTACTCAAGGGGCCGAATGTCGGAGTGGCTGCGAACTATTTTTATCTATTGGCGCAAAGAGAGTTAGCAGGACAATGGGTCGCATTTTGCGATCAAGATGATGTCTGGCTGCCGCATAAAATTTCGCGTGGAGTGAAGCTTCTTAAAGATCGTGAGAACTCCCATGTCTATAGCAGTAGAAGTTTTTACGTTGACGCTAAATTATCAGGTATTGGAGTGTCTCCTGAGCCTATGCGACCCTGTCACTTCGGAAATTCAATTGTTCAAAATTGTCTCAGGGGAAATACGATTATTTGCCCCCCCGGCGTAACGGATTACCTTCGCAGTATTTTGTATACCACGGCGAATGCTGAAATTCCCTTTCACGATTGGTGGATGTATCAAGCACTCACGGGAGCGGGATTTAGCGTCATCCACGATAGGAAGCCCAGCATATTATATCGACAACATAATGCAAACGTGATGGGTGCACCGGTCAGCCATCTGAAGCATCGGTTGGTTCACATTGCGAAGGGTGAATTTGCGAATTGGGTCGATTCCAACGCGTCGGCTATGCTTCGTTTGAGCTCGGTTCTAGATGCACCGGCTCGAGGGAAGTTGCTTAGATTTTTGGATTGGAGGATGACATGTAACACTAGGCGGCGCCCAACCCTGAATTCAATGGGGATCTACAGACAAACCTATGTTGGTGATATTGCCTTGAACCTGTTCGCACGCTGTGGATGCCTGTAAGAAATTTTAGATCAATAATCGTTCATCGCCCAGCCGTTTTACAAAGGCGACGTCGGTATTGGCAAAGGCTTCTAATCGCGTCTGTGTTGTTTCATCGTTAGTTAGCGCCATGAGATCCTGCCACCTGGTCCTTCGAATGGCTTTGGGGCCAGCGTTGACACGCGTGTCCTGAATGAAAACTTTATGCCCTGTTAACGTATAAATATCTTCCTCCAAGTAATTAAGATTGCTTAGCTGGTAGATGCGGGTCAGCGTTCGAGCTCTGTTGATTGCGCGCTCAATAAGCGCATCTTTGGAAATACCGGCAGTTTGGATTGCGCCGCGGACTCTGCCGGTTGCCATATAACGACAGTAAAAATTATCGTAGTGATCCTTGATAAAATTCTGCCAAGCAACGTCCCCTCCAAAAAAGTAATCGTCGAGCGTCCAATTTTTGACGCGGCGCAATCCGGTATGCTCGGGCGATGAAAGCATGCTCTCTGAAGCATGGTGTGCTTTTTCGCGGAGATAGAAGTAAAACGATGCTATTCTTTCATACGGTTCGCGCAAAATGGTGAAAGAAAAGACATTCTCTCCAAGCTGAGTGGGATAGTGCCAATCTAGATGCCCGGAATAGAGGTCAAATCCAACGGGAAACTGTTGATTTTGACCGGCTTGATTGTGCACCCGAATAGGAGACGTTCTGAGTTTTCCATAAATTCTGGATAGCTCGGCGTGCACTGATTGTCCGGCAGTTTTAGGGATATGTAAAAATACAATCTTTTTCATAGAGCGCTACCTGTCCGTAAGTCCACTATTTCTGGAGTGCATGGTTTTACTTGGCGCAACATGCTGTGTATCCCTTTGCTAAATTCGAGCACGTTCGACGGATCGAGATGATCGATCTGCCAGGGCGCGAATTGCCACCAGCGGCATCTCAGTAAGACACTGATAAGGCTTGGCGGAAGGCGCATACGTCTTATAGTGGCCGGATTCCCTGCGACGACGGTATAGGGGGCGACATCGCGTGTTACGACCGATTGGGCCCCTACTATCGCCCCGTCGCCAACAGTCACCCCGGCGGCGATATACGCCCCGTGCCCAATCCAGACGTCATTTCCGATCGTAGTTACTTTTACTCTGGTTGGAGGCCTGGTGTGTGATAGCCGAGAGCTGTGATATTGCTCTGCGGCTTCGAACCCGTCATCTAGGTCGAATATTCTATTTCCAAGATATAAGGCGGGACTCGTCGAGACCCAATTCATAGGATGGTTTTGGCGCCCGATTTGTACGTTTTCTCCCATGGAGCAATAGCGACCTATCCGGCCGGCGAAGCAGTATCCCGAAACCTGATAAGAGAACGCGCCCATTTCGAGAGAATGTTCATACTGCGTCCACTTTAAACTTGTCGGGATCTCCAATACGGTGTGTTGGGGTAGCTTTATCGTAGGTGCGCCACGGCTAAGCACCTCAATACCACGTTTACGAAATGAAGAGAGGGAAACGCTGACTTGTGTCATGAGGCCAGCGCCCACCTTTTGACGATATGAGTTTCAATATGAGATAGTAGGGTTTTAGCTAAATCATTTTCGGTAAAATAAGGGACGGCATAGCCATTTTCCGCCTTGGCAACGGCCTCGCCTTGAGCCCCGATAGCGAAGGCGTGGGTGTTCAGACCAGTCGCCAACGCTTCATGCGTGGTGAATGAAAAGGTTTCTGGCCACACCGAGGGAACCAACCAATCTGTTAGATCATATTGACCCGCAATTTTCCCCAGATCTGAAACACTGTAGCTTCCGTGAATCCGAACGGATGGCGGGAGAGGTATGGCTGGATCGAAATTGCCAACGATTACAAGGCCAATCCCAAGCTTCTCAATTGAGGTTGCTGATCGACTTATAATCATTGCGCCTTTTTGCACCCCGATATCACCTAAGACACCAATGACACGGCGTATCTGACCTTCAGGGCGCTTGATCAGCGGAACCGGCTGTAGCATTTTATGCGGTTTGACCTTTATCTTCGACCTATGCTCAGGATATGCTTTGCAAACGATATCTCTGCTGTTGTTCGAAAACACCGATATTTCATCAGATGTCTCTAAAAGTCGCGCCCATTCGTTCTGCCATTGCTCGATGTTAACATGCACACCATCCGAAACTATTGCGTTTTCATCGACCTTCGGCAGGCCAATATATATGCCATTTTCATTAGTAAGTGTGTAAGCCGGAGAAATTGGAAAATAATCGTGAAAGAGAAATTCTAGTTTAGACTTTCCATTTTGACTCAGATGTAAAATGGATCTCGGAACGCCGAGCGGATCGCGTGCCCCCACAGCGCAAGAGTAAACAAGCTTTCGCTGCTTTAAAGGCCGAAGAAGTTCAGCAATATAGTCAAGATTGTTTGTACCGCTAGAGATGATACCATCCCGACAGTGTAGTTCGATCTGCCATTTCATCTTTCCGCCCATTCTGATGACAATAGCAGCGCGATCTAAAGCGTGATGTTTGGATTTTATTCGATGCTGGAGGTATGCTTCGGCACCGCCGCCCATACTGTGCGCGAAGTAAATTGACACCGGATAGGTATTTTGAGCCGCTATCCAGGCCAGCGCCAATGCGATGCGTGGCGAAACGAGCGGATCCGATTTGATAAAGTTTTGGACATCGGTGTCGTAACGAGGATAGCGCTTGGATATAAGCGCGTTGTTTTTTAAAATTAGGCGCAATTTTTCTGCCGAGCCAAAGCTCTGTCCCCCACGATGCTCTACGAATAGGTTAATTGCGCAGTAATGCAGTCCGCCTGACGCTCGTACCTTCTGACACCAATCAACCTCTTCGCCGTACCCTTTGCCAAAAGCGGTATCTAGTTGAGGTACCTTTTTTAGGTATTTAGGGTTTATCGCCATACAGTACCCCACTCCTGTCGGTGCGGCTGTGGTATAGGCTTCAGGATTAAGTCTTGCCGCTGTCGCATCAATAATGTCACCTTGTCCAAAGCCAAGATTCTGAGGCGCACAGATCAAAGGAGCCGAAAATATTTCGGCATCATTCGACATGGGCGTCGCGGTGGCAGCTCGAGGGTAATGGTATAGGGGCTGAATAAGTCGGCTAGCCCATTTCGGGGGCACCAAAGCGTCCGAGTTTAGCAATACTACGGTATCCGGCCAGCGTTGTGCGCAATTAAGACCTTTGTTCACGCTCTTTATAAAGCCAAGATTTTCTGGGTTTTGAATAAAAGTCGTTCGATCTTTATGAGTTGCTGACCAATCCCGAAGCAGAGGCAGTACGCGTTTGTCGGTAGAGCAATCTTCGATAAGGATGATGCGCCACTGCAGGTCGGTATTCGTGACGATGCGTTGAAGCGCCTCTTTCAGTACGTCATAGGCATTAAATACCGGCAAAATTATTGTTATCGCGGTACTTGTTGTTGGAACGGCCTTGGGGCGGAATAGGTCCGGATCAAGCTCGCGCATTCGAGGAATAGGGCAGAGTCCCAAGCCCCTCTTGATCTGAGATCGAAGTGAGGGATCGCGCGAGATGCGCCATTCTAAAAAAGCGGGGAGCTGCAGGATCAATGACACTAAAAATGAGAACAACAGACGTGACTTTGCCCACCAAAGTCGCACAAAGATAAGGTTTTTGGCAATTGGAGCTTCTGCTCCGCGGCAATGGTGAAACTCCGCTCCGAAGCGGTTTATCTCGTGTAAATGCGTGGGGCCGAGCGGATTCGTGAAATCAAATCCGACATGTTTTCCAGCGCCATGGGCGCGCGCAACATCTTCGCGCGGCAAGTCCGCTTTTGTGCTCACTTTGATGCCGTTCATGTGCAGAACAATGTCGTCTGCAAAGGCCCAGCCTGCCAGTCTGATGCTGCCCGAGCTGACATGCAGAACGTCAATGGCACCGACGACCTTTCCCGTTGGGCCAAGGATAGATACTGGCCGTCCCTCAGCCTGCAAATGGGCGGCGATGTATCGGGCAAAAAGGGCTTTGAGCTGTTTATACAAAATCAATCTTTTCGATTCTATGTTGCAGATATCGAGGGCTAATTCAGCATGCCCGCCCTTAAGGAGAGGTTAATTTTATTCTGGTTTTTGAGGTAAATGTTAGGCGCATCGGATGGAGGTAGCTTGGGTGGGCGGATCGCAGGGCGGCATATCCGTGATGGATAACGGCCATAATAATCAGGTAGATATTGCCCCAGATTTTGCGTGTTCTGGTGGGGCGCGCATCGTTTTCAATGGGAACAATAACCACGTGATTATCGGCGAAGAGACTGTCATTTCTGCCGGCCTAATCGAGATGCGAAACCACGATAGCGTGATACGTATCGGCGCGAATTGCAGACTCGCGGGATCGTTTCGATGCCGCGCGCAAAACACATCTATTTTAATCGGTGACTGTACCACCACGATGATGGCGCATCTCAGTTTGCATGAAGCGGGGACCATCACGATCGGCGAGGACTGCATGTTTTCAGGGGATATCATGATGGATGTTAGCGACATGCACTCTATTCTTGATGCTGAGACAGGTGCGCGGCTGAACCCAGCGCAGGATATTGAGATCGGCGATCATGTTTGGCTGGCCCAAGGGGTACGGATCATGAAGGGAGCGCTCATTGGGCAGCATTCCGTTATCGGCAGCCGGTCGATGGTGATGGGGGCGATCCCTTCGCATTCTCTTGCGGTTGGGGTGCCTGCGCGCGTTGTACGATCTGGGATAACCTGGGATCGTCGACGGTTGGGCGCCAAGAAAATGCTTGGCACTCAGGTCACTGAGGGGATGCTTGAACCGCTAGACGGCATATCTGCAGGTGAATAATTCTGGGGGCGCATGACAACAGCGCACTAGCAGATTTCATCTTTGGTGTCGGTCGTGCGCTATCTCCTGAGGGAGAGGCGCGGTTCAATGGGTGCATCGTTTGTCGGTCAACGCCTTACATACCTCGGACAAGCCCTTAACTTACGCGCTTTTGAAACGACATTAGCTGTGCCATGTGCCATTTGTCATTTAGCGCATCAATAGGAGGCATCGAAAATCGCCTGATGCCGGAGGCTTAGCGGCATTAAGGTAGAAGTAGCCCCCTGAAGGGCACGCGCTTAGACCATGTGATACCAAGGCGGTAGGCGGCACAAGTAGCCACCGCGTATTGACACGCGTTAGCATCAAGCGGATAAGCTCCCCAAATGCGTCCGCGTTTTCCAATTGGATTGAAGCAAGATGGTGCATCGAGCACTTTCATGTTTCTATGCTGTTGAAACGGAACGAATTTTTTTTGATGGTAGGCATGTCGCAAGCCTGCCAACATTGACAATGTTGAGGGCCTCGACAGAAACCCTCAACACAAAGTGCGGGCCGTTAGCTCAGCTGGATTAGAGCAGGGAACTTCTAATTCTCAGGTCGGGGGTTCGAGTCCTCCACGGCTCGCCAATTCCCCAAAGTGCCGATACGCCTCACTTTTGCGCAGTTTCATCCCCACCCTTGATAGAGGAAAATCGCCGCAGAGCTGCTAAGCGACATGTGGCGGATCCAAGTGCACCTCGTCTGCCGGAGACACCGTCGCAGGCGTAGAGTTGTGCTCGTGAACACATGAATGGACAGGTACACCGAACGCGCACGAAGCTGCTGAGCAGAGACATTCACATGACCGCGGACGGCATCAGAACCGTTGCGCGGCATCCTGTGGATAGCTCAGAAATCTCAGACTCAGTCCCGCATCACCAATTGGTTAGTATCCTTCCATCCCGCATTGCGCCAAGGTTGGCTGAACCTGGAGACGGTATGATCATGACACTTTACGGTAAGTCTTTTGCAATATGGCTGCTGGCCTCCCATTCTGCCTTGGCGCATGAATTTTGGATTGAACCCCGCGCCTATACCTTCGAATCGAAGTCAACGATTGAAGCCGATCTATTCGTCGGGTCCGAATTTGTCGGTCAGGACTATATTTTCATTCCCAAGGGGTACAGCTCGGCCCGGTTTTCCAGAAATGGGGTTGAAACCGCACTGGAATTTACCGGTCAGGACAACCCGTCTCTGAGCCTCCAGTCGGGCGAAAACGGACTGCACGCTATTGTGCTTGTTTCAAATGCAAGCACGTTAAAGCATGACACGCTTGCCGATTTTCGTGAATTTGCCGAAACCGTAGGGCGTGGGGCCGAAGTTTTTGGCACCAGCCCAGATCAGCCCATCAGAGAGGCCTATTTCCGCTACGCGAAGACCTTGGTGGGGGTTGGTGACAGAAAGGGGCAAGATCATGCATATGGCGCAGTTTATGAATGGGTCGCGCTGGACAATCCTTACGTCACCTTGGAGGGACCGCTCCGCTTTCAACTGCTCTTGAATGGCGAAGCAAACGCCAATCAACCGGTGCAGGTGTTTGCGCGGGACGCTGCGTCCGGGGCCGAGACCGAACCGCTGCATATGGCGACGGATGCGGATGGCATATTGGCGCTTCCGGATGACATTCGCGGTGAAATCATGATCAACAGTGTAAAGTTGCTGCCCGTAAAGCATGAAAATTTTGACTGGGTCAGCTATTGGGCGTCGCTCACCTTTGCACGGTAGCAGCATCTTTGGGCTGGGGGGCGGCGGCTGGGATTAATACAGCCCCTGAATTTCCAGCGGCAATTGCTGCACTTCTTGTTTTTTAAGGATCGTTCTGGGCTGCTGTGTGGCGTCGGCTGCTTTCAGGCGGTTGTACCGGCGCGAAGAGGCTTCGGTGATATCTTCACGACTGCGCAGGATTGTGGGCCTTAGAAAGACAAAAAGCGTACGCTGGGTATTGCGGGCATTGCGTGATTTGAAAAGGTCACCGACCACCGGCAGATCGCCAAGACCGGGCACCTTGCTGCTGCCATTGATCCGGTCGTCGGTTATCAGTCCGCCAAGCACGACCGTTCCGCGGTTGTCGGCCATTACAGTTGTGTTGATCACCCGCCGGTTGGTCACCAGATCCGCAGCACCTTCGACATTGGCGTTGGTCAGGCTGGATATTTCCTGTTCGATCACCAACTGAACCACACCTCCGGCCGTGATACGGGGCACGACATTCATCGTGATGCCGACATCGCGCCGCTCAATCGTGGTGAATGGGGTCGCCGTATTCCCGTCGGTGGCAAAGCTGCCTGTCCGGAAGGGGACGTTCTGGCCGACCACGATGGTCGCGGGTTCATTGTCCAGCGTCGTGACCGATGGCGTCGACAAAAGCCGCGCGCTCGTGGACTGAGACAGGGCCTGCACCAGAATACCAAAGTCATTGCCACCGGCACCAAGCGTCAGCCCCGTAGACAAAGCCGATCCGGCGGGCACACCAACAGCAGCAAGCACGGACCCCAGCGATACGCCCCCCCCATTAGAGAAGTTCGAGGCGGCGATTGCACCGTTTGGCACATTCGGGCCAAGCCCCAATTGCACGCCAAGCCGCTCTGCGACCTCGCCGGACACTTCGACAATAGCTGCTTCGATCATGACCTGCGGGCGACGGACATCAAGGGCGTGAACAAGTTGCCCGACCTCCTGGACTTGCGCCGCAGTGCCGCGAACAACGATAGAATTGGTTTCGACAGAGGCGGTGATATTGACAGCATCAGGGGCGACGACGCGGTTTAGCGGTACAAACTGCCCGTCCGCAGTGGCTTCGGCTGTCTGTGCGCCCACGTCGGCGGCAACTGCGTTGGTGATGTTAGTGGCATCCCCCACCGTACCTTTGATGATGTCCGCGATGATCTGCGCGTCGCCATACTGGAGATTGAAAACAGTCGTGGCGACGGCTTCGCGTGGGTCTTTGCGCGGCGCGACGTCCATGGCGATGGCAAGGCTGCGAATTTCTGCAATGTCTTCGGGCGTGCCCCGTACCAACAGTAGATTGGACCCTGCATCAACAGACAGGCGCGCGCCTGTGCCCGCTTGGCCAAGCACCTCTAGGATAGCACTGCCGACGGTGACCGCATCGGCGCTGCGAAAACGCAGCACCTCAGAGCGGACAAGGGCATCCCCGTCAAAGCTGCGCGCAATGGCCATGATCCGGTCCACATTGGCGCGGGTATCGGTAATGACCACGCCATTGGGATCTTCGACGGCTTCGATATAGCCCGATTCCGCGACGAGCGGGCGCAGGACGCGCACGGCCTCGGCAGAAGGCAGTCGGTTTAGGCGCAACATCTCGGTTACGAAGTCTTGGCTGCCGGCGGTGACCTCTTCGCCTAGATTGGGTCCGCTCGCAGTGCGTGCTTCGGCCTCGGGGACCACTTGCCAGATCGATCCGGCCTGAACGGCAACAAATCCGCGTACCCGCAGAATGGACTGGAACAACGACCAGACACCTTCACTGTCCAGCGCCTCCGCGGAGACGACAGTCACTTCGCCTACCAATCCCGGATCAAGCACCAAGGTGCGGCCGGTAATCTCGGAAATCTGTTCAACAAGCAAAGAGATGTCAGCGTCTCGGAGGTTGATGACAAAGGTTTCCTGGGCCCGCACAGGGGCGGGCAACATCAGCAAAACTGCAAGGGCAAATGCCGCTATATGGCGAAGCGCGATATTCACTGCAGCGGGAATGACATAACGATCGTTCGGCCATTCCTTTCGACTTCGATACGGGCCAAGCCAGAGGCCGCGATCACGTCATACAGCGCGCGATCCTGATCGACATTGCCGACGCTTTCACCATTTACGCTTGTCACGATGTCACCTGCTCTCAGACCGGCGCGGTTTACGCCTACGTCGTGTTTTTCAGCGATGGTATAGCCTTTTTCCCCTGGCACCAAGCCAATCGTATCCAGAACCTCAGCGGGGTTGGCGATGATGCGGTCGCGCCACATGTCGATGTAATCCTGTGTTGTCACGGGCTGAACGCGTGCAGCGGCATCCACCTGTTCACTGATGGAACTGCCCTGCCCAGAGGTAATAAGCGCCAGCAGCCGTTCTGCGCCGGTGGGGACCTGCGGACCATCGGCGACCAGATCCGCGCCAGCAAAATACAAGCGGCTTTCGGTGCCATTCGTTAGCACAGTCACATGGTTTTGTGAAATCGCGGTAAGCGTGGTACCGGGGACGACCTCATCACCGATGCGGTAGTTGCCCTCGGTCGTGTCTGACCGTAGCAATGCCAGTGAGCGGGTCGGATCATCGCGCACGATGACCCCGAGCAAGATCAGGGTCTGCGGAATCGCGGCGGTCTGCGCATCTACCACCACGACTTCCGCAGCGCCAAACGGCGCAAGAGCCAGCGCAGGCGCAAGATCGGGCGGTGCTTCAGGTTCTTGTGCGGGGATCCGAAGCTTCGCGACAGGGGGGATGACGCGATCATGGCCCAGCACATGCCAAGTCGCTTCCGCACCCGCCGCAGCCACGCTGGAAACGGCGGTCAGGATTACGCCCAACCGAAGCCATTTGGCCCCATGATCAAAGCGCATCATAACGGGTCTCCTGCCGCGACATATCCATCCAGAATATACAAAACCCGATCCGTCCCGGAAAGGGCGCTGTCGACAGAGACGGCCTGCACCGCGGGATCGTTCGTCGGGCGGCGCGTCACGTTGAGATCGAATTCAATGCCGTAGACCTCAAGCGGCTCTGCGCCCGTTTGCACGCCTACCCGAACTTCAGAAAGGCGGTATTCGGCGGCCCACCGTGCCGCGACCCGATCCGACAGCTCGGTGATGCGTTTGCTATGCCCTTGCGTGGCCGACAGCAGCGATACCGCGCCCAAGGCAAGGACGGCCATCGCCACCAGCGCCTCGATCAACGTGAATCCTGCATCGCCCTGACGTGTCATTCTACCTCCTGAAGGTGCGCCGCGCTGATGCCGTCGAACCGAACATATTCCGCCGCGCCGTCTCCCGCACGCAGCTCAAGCGACAAGGGGCTGTCCTCGGACGGGCGCGAATCTGTGGAAACGACGATCGTGCCAGCGCTTCCAGCGATCCGCGTGCGACCGGCCAGCAGATGCGGTTCTTTCAGGACGGGCAGAGGATGCGGCACCCAGATCTCTCCGTCATAGACATCGAACCTATATCCCTCTGCGCCCCAAACGAAGCCCATCGGCACCCCCGTCAGGATCACATCGTCCGCTGCGCGATTGAGCCTGGCGACCAGAAGATCGGCCTCTTGCTTGGCAATATCACCCCGTGATCCGGTGCCGATGCTCAGCCCGACAATCCCGGCCATAATCCCAACCAGCACCAACACCACGAGCACTTCAACAAGCGTTACGCCCGCGTCTTGGTGTCGTGCAGGGGTGGCCGTGATTTTCACCTGCTGGCCTGCAACTGCCCATGTGCAAGATCTGCCGCGACCCCGTCGCCGCCGGGTGCACCGTCTGCCCCAAGCGATACCAGATCGAACCCACCATTCGCACCCGGAGAGACGTAGATGTAATCATTCCCCCACGGATCAACCGGCACAGCCGTCAGATACCCCCCCGCAACCCAGTTGCGGGGTTCGGGCGGCGCGGTGGGACGCACGGCCAAGGCCTGCAATCCCTGTGCGGTCGTGGGGTAGGTGCGGTTGTCCAGTCGGTAAAGTTCAAGCGCAGAGCCAACCGCGCGGATGTCCGACTGCGCAACGGTCACACGTGCCTCGTCAGGACGCCCGATAACGTTGGGCACGATGATCGCCGCCACCAGCGCGATAATGACCAGCACCACCATCATCTCGATGAGAGTTACGCCCGCTTCACCGTCGCGGCGGCTGCGGTGGGACGCGGGGCGGCCCCGCAGCTTTTTCCAGTGACGCATGAAACTGTTTCCCTATCTGTTACGTGGCTTTCCGTATACTATTGCAACAACGGGACGATTGAAAAGGTAATTTTTCGTGATAAGTCAAGGCATTAAGCCAGATTTAAACGCCTCGGAGCGCCCTGTACGGCTGCCCGCGTCTGATGCTTTGAGGGTGCCTTTGACGACGAAAAATTTGGCCATGGTTGCACGCGCCGAACTCTATTGCCCACAGGTCGATGGGCTGGCCGCCCGACTGGTCAGCGCAGAACATGTCAGCAGCTTTATCGTTCATGTCCCCAAATCCAACGCGCGGCAACGGCAGGCGCTGATCACCTTTGCCGTCGAAGAGCGGGTCGCCGCCCCGCTGCAGTCCGTGCAGATCGTCCAGGGCCCGCTTTCCGGTGCCGCGTCCGGGGATCATCTGGCGTTTGTCCTGTCCAATGATGTGATGGCGCAGGTGACACAGGAAGATGCGCCGCACCTCCCCGAATATCTTCTTATCCCGCGGCCTCCTTTCGATGCCGGTCCCGTTTGGGCTGTCTGGAGAGAAGGCAATCGCGCGGTTGTGCGCTGCTCGGACGGGACGGGCTTTGCAGCAAATGTGGATATGCTACCGCTTTTGTGGCAACGCGCTGGCCGACCGTCATTGCGCGCGCTCGGCGAACCATTGGGTGGTGCTCTTCCAGCCGAAGACCTGTCGGACGCCCCACCGCCACCGGACCCGAAGGACGCGGCCTTTAGTTTTGCTCGGCCGCGCAACGCTGCAGCGCGCGGATTGGCTGCGTGGAAATGGGCCGCCGCCGCCGTGGTTTCCGCCTTGGTGCTGCATTTGGCCGTCGCGGCTTTCAACGTGCGCTCCCTCCGTCAAGTCGCCGAGACAGAGCGCCGCGCCGCAGAGCTGGCCATATCGGACATCCTGCCCGGCATGACCCTAACCCGAGAGGTCGGACCCGTTCTGGCACGCCTGACGCCCGCGCAGGTGGTTGCAACGGAAAGCAGCTTTTTGCCCCTGCTCAGCGATATCTCACGCGTGCTGACGGACGCGCCGGTTGGTTTCAGGCGCATGGCATGGGGCGCAACCGAAAATACGTTGGTGGTGCTCATGCAGGGCCCTGGTCTGGATGACCTGCAAGGCATCGAACAGACCCTAGAGGCGTCAGGCTTCGCTGTGCGCAGCGGTGCCGCCACAGCGGGCGATGGCGGTGCAGAGGTCGAAATGCGGATCGGGCGGGGGGATGGCGGATGAAAGCTTTTGCCGCGCTCAACCCGCGTGAAAAGCGTCTGGTGAGCATTGTGCTGCCCCTCGCCATCGTGGTTGCGGGCTATCAATTCTTTTGGGCCCCCCTTCAACGTGCGCAGGCCGAAGCACGCGCAGATATTCTGGCGTTTCGCCTTGTTCAGGACACAGCTGCGCTTGCGTCATTCGACACGATCGTGGCAGTGGCACCGCTCAACGACACGCCTCTCGCCACGCGGATCACCACCTCGGCATCCGCGGCAAATCTGACCCTGCGGCGCATTGAGCCTGAAAATGACAGCATTCGGGTCACTTTGGATGATACGCCCTTTGCGACGATATTGCTGTGGCTCTCTGATCTGGAAGCGCAGCACGACGTGAAGGTAGAGGCGCTCGAGGTGGATCGACGCCCGGCACCGGGTCGTGTCTCGGCGCGTTTACTCTTAGGATCGTCGCAATGACCAATGCCAGCACCCAGACCCGCCTTTCCTATGGTTTCGCGCAAAGCCAAGGGGTCATTCTATTACCTGTCTCTGAAGACCGCGCAGAGCCGCACTGCCAATACCGCCATGATGCCTCTTTCGAAGCCCTGATCGAAGCGCAACGCGTATCTGGCGCGGCTGTGACATTCGAAGAAATATCGGCTGGCGAATTTGAAGCGGCCCTTGGCACGATCTACCGCGATTCCGCGTCCGAGGCCGCGCAAGTGGCCGCAGATGCAGACGATGATCTGGCCTCATTGGCGGACACGGCCGCTTCGATAGACGATCTGCTGGCCCAAAATGACGATGCGCCAGTGGTGCGCTTGATCAATGCCCTGCTGCTGGAGGCGGTCAAGGAAGGCGCGTCTGATGTACATATCGAAACCGAAGAGCGGCGGCTTTTGGTGCGCTTTCGGGTCGACGGCATTCTACGCGAGGTGATCAGCCCGAAACGGGCGCTCGCGCCGCTGCTCGTCAGCCGGATCAAGGTGATGGGCAAACTCGACATCGCTGAAAAGCGCCTTCCGCAGGACGGCCGTGTGTCGTTGCGGGTCGGTGGGTATGACCTTGATGTGCGCATCTCGACGATCCCCTCTCAATTTGGCGAGCGCGTGGTGCTGCGTCTTTTGGACCGCGGGCAGACACTGCGCGGGATTGACCATCTTGGCCTGTCGGATCGCGATAATACGGTGCTGAAACGTATTCTGGCGCTGCCCGACGGCATGGTGCTGGTGACTGGCCCGACCGGTTCGGGCAAGACCACGACGCTTTATGCTGGTCTGGATATGCTGAACGACCGGCAGCGCAATATCATGACCGTCGAGGACCCGATTGAATATACGATGGACGGCGTTGGCCAGATGCAGGTCAACGCCAAGACCGATCTTAGCTTTGCCAGAGGGTTGCGCGCCATTCTACGGCAAGATCCGGATGTGATTATGGTCGGCGAGATTAGGGACCGCGAGACGGCACAGATCGCCGTGGAATCCGCCATGACCGGGCATCTGGTCATCTCGACTTTGCACACCAACACGGCCATCGGTGCCGTCTCTCGACTGGTCGAAATGGGCGTCGAACGCTTCTTGCTGGCCCCTATGCTGCGCGGGCTGATCGCGCAGCGCCTGGTGCGGCGCAATTGCACCGACTGTCTGGGGGACCACGAAATCACGCAGGCCGAAAGCGATCTTTTGGGGCATAAGATAAAGCCAGGAGAGATCGTCAGAAAAGGGCTTGGCTGCGATACCTGTCAAGATAGCGGCTTTCGCGGACGTTTGCCGTTATATGAAATTATCGAGGTCGACGGCGCGCTTGAACGCAAGATGCACGAAGGACAATCCGAGGCAGAATTGATCGCCGCGGCGCGGGATCGCGGCCCGAGCATTCTGGACGACGGCATCGCCAAAATGCGTTTGGGCCTCACCACTGCACAGGAAGTCGCGCGCGCCATCCACGACGGTGCCCCGCCGCAGCCCAGCGTGTCGCTTGCCGCATCACAAGAGGATGAATAATGCCAGCCTATGCCTATGAAGCGATGACGCCCGCGGGCAAGTCGACCAAGGGGATCATAGAGGCCGCAAGTGCCGCCGCCGCACGCAGCAGTCTGCGCCAGCGCAACCTCGCGCCGCTGTCGGTTGAACCAACAGTTGCAAAGAAGGGGAAGGCGACGAAGGGGGCGGGCTTTGGCAGGGCCAAGATTTCGCGCCGCGCGTTGACCCTACTGACCCGGCAGCTTGCCACGCTGATCGGTTCGGGGATCGGTGTGGAACAAGCGCTCAAGACAGTGGCAGACCAGCAGAACAAGCCTGCCGTTACATCATTGTTGTTGAACCTACGCGCCTCAGTGCTCGAGGGGCGCAGCTTTGCGCAGGCGCTTGGCGCGTATCCTCAGGTGTTCGGCGACTTCTACCGCGCATCGGTCGCGGCGGGGGAAACCTCGGGGCAGCTTGGCCAAGTGATGGAACATCTGTCCGGCTTCGTGGAAACCCGCGCCAAGAACCGGCAGACGGTGCAGCTTGCTTTGCTTTATCCCGCCATCCTTGCCGTCGTTTCGCTTGCGGTAATCGTCGCGCTGTTGACCTTTGTCGTGCCTGACATTGTGCGCGTTTTTACCTCTCGCGGGGCGGAGCTGCCGTTCCTGACCCGTTCGTTAATCACCGTAAGCGATTTTATCAACGCATGGGGGATTGTAATGTTGGGCGTGCTCGCTGCCATCATCCTTGGCGGGGCCAGCCTGCTGCGACAACCGGCGATGCGGCTGCGCTGGCATCGGTTTCTATCGCGTTCGGTGCTGACGCGGGGGTTCTCTCTCAAGACAAACTCGGTGCAGTTCGCGGGTACCTTGGCGACGTTGACCGTCAGTCGCGTGCCGCTTGTTGATGCCTTGACCGCTGCTACGCAGACTGTGCCGAATTTGCACATCCGCGAAAAAGTGGCGCAAGCAACGGCACGCGTACGCGAAGGAACATCGCTGTCACGGGCGCTGGACGATGCCAAAGTTTTCCCCCCGATGCTGATCGCGATGATCGCCAGTGGCGAAGCGGGGGGCGTGCTGGGGACAACGCTTACCCGCGCGGCTGACGATCAGGAGCGCGATCTGAATGCATTGGTAGCCGCACTGGTGGCACTGGTTGAACCGGCCGTACTGCTGATCATGGGGGGAATCGTGATGCTTTTGGTGCTCTCAATCCTGCTGCCGATCGTTAACCTCAACAATCTGGTGAACTAGAATGGCATTTCGATGATCATCGGCCCGCTCGTCGGCATGCCCGGCACAAGCACGGCGCCTTCGGGCTCAATACGCGCGATCAGCCGCCGTTCCCCTGTTACCGTGACCTTGGCCAGCGTGCTGTCACGGTCCTTCAACAGGGCTTGGGCGTCGCGGCCTTCGGTTGTCAGGTCCAGCGTCATCTGCGGCACTGTTGTGTCGCGTCCCAATAGATCTTTGCATCGCCCTTCGCTGATCAGAACCGCGCCCGCAGCAGCAGCGGCACCCTTGCGCCAGCTCATCCGCTGCACATCAACGACGGCCTGCGACGTGCAGTTTTTCAATGCGGCCCCGGGGATCAGGTCGACCAAACCGGGCCCGATCCGTCCCACGATATCTGCCGCGCTTATTGATGCTGGGGTAAAGGTCGCGACGCCGGTCAATTGGGTATCGGGCCCTTGCAGGGTCCAGTCCGCGACCCCGCGTGCAGCGAACAAAGGCCAGCCGCGCAGGTCCCAATCCAGCGAATATCCACCGTCCAGCACAGCACGCCCTTCCCACAGGCCGCCATACAGGTCAGTAATCGGAGCAGGGATGACGGCAATACGGCGCAAGGCCGTTGCCGGGAGGGTGACAATCAATGTCGTCACGTAAACGAGGAATGCAAAAGATGCCAAAAGCACAGCCGATAAAATCCATCGAAAGCGTGGCTTCCGGTGCCTTTTCCCCTCTGTCGCGGCGGCGGGTATTGTTGGGTCTTGGTGGGTCATCGGCGCTCATTGGTTTGTCGGGCTGCGGCGGGTTGTCTTTGACAGGTGACACTGAACTGCCGCCGGAAAACGCGGTAGGGCAGGCCGTTTTGCTGGCCCCGCTTACCGGCCCGCGAGCGTCATTAGGACAGATCATGCTGGCCGCCGCAAGCCTTGGCGGCAACGCGACCGGACCGGGGGCCGAGGTGGAGGTGGTCGATGCCGGCGATAGCCCCGAAACAGCCGTTGCTGCCGCGCAAAAAGCGATGGACGGAGGGGCGAAGATGTTCCTTGGTCCGCTTTTCTCAGGCCAGAGCCGCGCCGTCGCCGAAGCCGTCGGGCGCGGTACGCCCGTTGTTTCATTGTCGAACGACAGCTCTATCGCCGGAGATAACCTGTTCGTATTCGGCATCACACCGCAGCAATCAGCGAAATCAATCCTCGGCTTCGCGGCAACCCGCGGCAAGCGCAATGTTGTTACCGTTGTTCCTCCGGGGCCATTTGGTGCCTTGTCCGCGCAGGCAGCGCAATCCGTCGCCGCGGCGACAGGTGGTACGGCTCCGGCAGCGATTGTCGCGTCATCCGCCGCTGGCCTGATCGACAAAATCCGCGCCGCGAACGGCGGTGCGCTTCCGGATGCGGTTTATCTGCCCGTTGTGGGCGGTCCCTTTGAAGAACAGGCCGCGGCGATCAAGGGCGTGGGGATACAGCTGCTTGGCTCGGAACAGTGGGCCTCTATCACCCCTTACCGGATCGACGCCCTGCAGGATGGTTGGTTTGCCGCACCCGACCCTGTTCGTTTCGAAGCCTTTGCCACAGCCTTTACCGCGTTCAGTGAAACCGAAGCGGGCGTGCTTGGCGGGTTGGCCTTTGATGCCGTCGAAATGGCGCGAATTCTTGGTCGCATCGGCCAGCAGAACCGCAAAGGGCTGCTGCGCGAAGCCGGTTTCGACGGTGTCGTCGGCCCCTACCGTTTCCAAAAGGACGGACAATGCGCACGCGGGCTGGCTATTTTGAGCGTGACAACCGGCGCGAATAACCTGATTGGCTCCACCGGCGCATGACCGCTATCCGCGATCAAGAGGCTGGCGTGACCCTGATCGAGATGCTGGTCGCGCTTAGTCTCTTTGCTTTGGTCGGCATTGCCTCGTTTACCACGTTGGACACAATCTTACGCGTGCGCGAACGCACCGATGGCCGGCTCGAGCATCTCGCGCAATTGGACCGGGCACTGCTGATCTTCGGGCGCGATATTGTGCAGGCGGACCCACGTACGGTGACGCTTCAGGATGGTGTCCTGTCCACTCTCGGGCATGATGGCCAGACCAGACGCCAATATCTGCACGATGCAGATACGCTCAGCCGCGAGATAGGCCCCCGAAACGCGGACGACCTGTTGCGGCAAGCCCTGATACCGGATGTGAGCGCGGTGACGTTTCGCGTGCTTGATAGGGATCGCAACTGGCATTTGGCGTGGCCTGACCCCGCCGGCGAGAATGAAGCGCTGGCGGTGGATATCCGCGTGGACATCGATGCGATTGGCAGTCTCAGGCGGCTTTCGTCTTTGACCCGCCCTGCGCCCCGATGAACCGCGCCGGCATGCGATATCCCGACGCCGGCGTCGTGTTGATCAATGTGTTGGTGGCGCTCGCTTTGGGGTCGGCGATCGTTGTCTTGATGTTTACCTCGCAAGAGACCCTGATGGAACGCACCCAGCGTGCTGCCGCGGCGACCCAAGCCGAGGCGCTGGCCTTGGGTGCGGAGACCTCGATTATCGTGGCGTTACGCCGGGATATGGACGCCGCACCAGAGACGGACCATATGGCCGAACCATGGGCGCTAGCGGCACAAGAAGAGGTGCAACTAGAGACGGGTAGCTTTGCGATCAGCGTATCAGATGTACAAGCGCGGTTTGATTTAAACGGGCTTGCAGCGGGCCGCCTTTTGCAACAGCAAATCCTTGCGCGGCTGGTCAAATCTCTGGACTTGCCCGACAGCGTGGCGTTGGACATCAACGACCGAATTTCCCGCCGCGGCCCCATACGCGCGTTGTCCGAGGTCGAGCTTTTGGATGCGCAGACGCGCGCGATACTGGCCCCACACGTCAGCCTGCTGCCGCAACCCGGGGATGTGAACATCAACACTGCAAGCGAAGCGGTGATCGCGGCAGTGCTGGGATCGCCAACCGCCGCAAGACAGTTGGTCAAGCGGCGCGAAAAAAACGGTTTCCTCACGCGCGGGGACGTGACCGACGCTGGCATTGTCGCGCTGAACGGTATTGGTTTCACGTCAGACGTATATGACGTGGAAAGCCGCGCAGAAGTCGATGGCACCACGGTTATTCTGACATCACGGTTGCTGCGCGAAGACAGGCTGGGGCAGAAAGACACCTATGCGATCGAGCGCAGCTTTTCAGCGCATCTTGCAGCGAAGGGGGGCTTGCCGGTCCCAACGCCCTTCCGTCCCTAAGGGATAAAATGCGAAACGCGGCCACTCTTTCGAGCCGCCGCGCCTCTTGTCTGTTCTCGTACCCTTCAAGGGCAGCCGATCAACCTAAGGGTTGAAAGGTTCGCTTGTCGGGAACCGTGGCAGGGTGACCCCCGCAAGGGAGATCGGCTCGGCATTGCGATCCTGGTTGAAGGCGCGCGCAAAGTCGGCCCCCAATTTGGAAATGCCGTTTAGCGCGCCGCTGCTACCACAAGCGACTAGAACGCCAGCCACAACCACAAGAACTGAGATACTCTTCAACATCGGAATTCTCCTATTCTATGGGTTTAGTTGTTCGGCGAACCAGCAATCGGTGTGTTCAAGTAGGGGAACACGGATTGCAATTCGGTGGCGCGCAAAGGTGCCCCATCGGTCAACGGCACCTGGCCAGCAGGCGCGGTATCGTTGGGATCACCTGCACCGCAAAGACCCAGATTGACGTTGTCTTCGGCACTTGGATCACCGCTAAGCTCCTGCCCCAGAGGCACGTCATGGCACAACCGGCCCATCATTACGCGCAGCGCAAGATCGACAGTGTCATCCGCTGGACGGCGACCGTTTGGGAAACCCGCGAGGTCTTCAGCCAGAAGGCCAAAGGTGTGCTGCTCGGATGCAGGTGTCGCTGGGAACGTCGTATTCAAACGCAGCATTTCAGACAGGTCTGTCGCCGCATCGAAACCAGCAGGCTGGTTCACGCCGGGGAAACCGCTGAGGAACGCGGTAACAAGGTCGGTCCGCGGGAAGTTCGACGGCGCGATATTGCCCGATGCACCCAAAGCGTCGCGGAACAGAATGTCCAGCAGCGCAGGCAGGGTCGGATTGGTCACATAGACTGCCAGTGCCTCGTCAATTGTAGGCTCTGCTGCGTTAAACAGATCCTTGTCGGAAAGGCCGATGACCACCTCGTTGACCAGCGGGTTGGACAAGCGCGACTGCTGTACCCAAGCGCCACCATAAACCGAGGTCTTCTCGTAGGTTGGCGACGGATCTTCCAATTCGCCTTGCGGCAGGCTGGCAGTTGTCCATGCCCCGATTACCGGCTCATCGCCTTGGGTCAGACAGGAGATCGGGATTTCCAAAGCCAGCGTTGTAACATTGGCTTTGCCAATCAGGTCGTCATTGGCACGGTCCTGCACGATGCCGTTCGCGTTGAAATTGGGATCGTTATACTGGGACCACATCGGGTTGTCTGGTCCCTGCACTGGCACCAGATTCACCAGATCAAAGATTTCGCCTAGGTTCACCGCGAACGCCTCTGCGCGTTGGCCAGCAAAAACCCGGCCCGTTCCGCATCCCGGGATCTTTACGTCGTCATAGATATAGGCGTTTGCGTATTCGGCATAGTTAGGCAGGGTCTTATTGCCAACGTTGTCGAGCGGCTTGGTAAAGGTCGTCCCGCCGCCATGCGACAACGACGTTCTTTTGCCACTGCGACGGTCCCCCGTGATCATGGTCACGCTATAGCTTTCGGTTTCACCCAGAGCAGCGGTCGGGTTGCTGGCTGTGATCTGGCCTGCGGCGCGCAACGGAATGCCGACTTTCTCGCCGCCGATGTCCAGCTGGATACCAGTGCCGTCTTTCAGATTGTTGTCGAATTGGAACTGAAAGGTGATCTCTTCTTCGGCATCGGCATCATTGCTGACATGGATTTCATAGATAGCGTCGGGGTCCATGGTGAAATAGTTGGGTCCACCATAGGGGGCTTGCAAAGGCTGATAATTTGCAATGAGGGTCACGTAGTCGCCGCGGTTTGCCTCGTAGCTTTTGAACATGTAGAAATCTGTCGCGTCGATCTTTGGCTGCTCGGTGATACCCGGCGCCTCACGGTGCGATGATGCAGATGCAATGCTTGCTGTCAGGCAAAGCGCTGTCGCGCAGCTTCCCTGCAACAAGGTACGAAGGTTAAAAGTCATTTTCCACTCCCTAGTTGGCTTATTTATGTACCGAGACCAACGGTCATCGGATCGCCCTGCGCGCGCTGAAAAATGCTATTCACTACCCGCATTGAACGAGTCACGTGCCGCCGCCGAGAAAGTTTCACAGGTCATGATAAAATATCTCATTTAGTTGGAACCTAGGCACACTGGCGTTTTCACTGCCTGCCGTGTTTTATGCGCGAATGCCTGTGTTCATCTTGTCCTCGATCATTTTGATTCTGACTTTGGGTCAGCTTGTGCGTATTGATCTGCGCGAACATCGCTTGCCGGATCACTATACTCTTCCCCTGATCTGGGCCGGACTGGGGACGAATGCGCTGGCGCAGCGTGCCCTTCCGACGGAGGCGATCTGGGGCGCGATCCTTGGCTATGTCGTATTCTGGCTGATCGGAGCTGTCTATTTTCGCAGCCGTGGCCAAGAAGGGTTGGGCCTGGGCGATGCAAAGCTGCTGTCGGCAGCGGGTGCTTGGGTTGGGGTTCTCGCCTTGCCTTGGGTCGTTCTTCTGTCGGCTCTGGGTGCCCTTGGGTACGCAGTGCTGTCAGGCCACGGGCGCAAAGAGCGCCTCGCGTTTGGTCCTTGGATTGCTGGAGCCCTTCTCCTGATCTGGTTCGGAAAAGGGCTTTTTTCAGGGGTATAGCAGCGTCTTTCGCCCCTGCGGACGGCGTTTTACTCCGTCATCTCGCGAATGGTGGCAAAGATCACATCAACCCCACGGGCCAGCTGATCATAATCCGTCCATTCGTCAGGCGAATGGGATACCCCGTTCCGGCTTGGGACGAAAATCAGACCTGTCGGGACATAATCCGCCATAATCATAGCATCATGCCCGGCACCACTGACCATGCTACGAGATTTGAGCTGAAGCTGATCTGCGTGTTTGGTTAAACGGGTATGGATCTCGGATGAAAGCATTGTCGGCTGGGCGAACAGGTCTTCGACCACATCGGTTCTAAACCCTGCATCTTCTGCCCGCGCCACTGCCGCACGTGTTTGCGCGACCAGCTGGCGTACCACGTCTTCCTCTGGTGCGCGGATGTCGACTGTGAATTCCACCTCGTCGGGAATAACATTGGCACCGCCGGGTTTTACGTCGACTTTACCAACCGTCAGCACGGCATTCTGGCCAATATCCTTCGCAAGGCCCGGAAGCTCTGACAAGACCGCGACCGCGCCGACCAACGCATCGCGCCGCGCATTCATCGGCGTTGTCCCTGCATGGCCTGCGGCGCCATAGATACGGACGCGCAGCTGTGTCAGGCAGACAATGCTATCAACAATTGCCACGTCCTCGCCCTGCGCTTCGAGCACCGGCCCCTGTTCAATGTGCAGCTCTAGAAACGCATGAGCCGCCTCTTTGGGCAGGAGGACGTCCCTTAGCTGTTCTGGGTCCAGACCATAGCTGCGCATCGCTTCTGTAAAGCTGATGCCGGCAGCGTCCTTGATCTGTGACAGCTGCTGCGTGGGCAGTTTTCCTGTCAGCAACCGCGAGGCCATGAGGCCGCTTCCAAAGCGGCTCCCTTCTTCTTCGATCATGGCGATGACATCGATGGAGCGGGTGGGGGTAATGCCCAGCTCTTGAAACAGAAAGGCTGTTTCGATGCCCGCGATCACACCCGCCGGCCCGTCAAATTTGCCGCCATGGGGCACGGAATCAAAATGAGACCCGACAAGCACGGGGGCAAGAGCGGGGTCGCGCCCGACCAGTCGCCCAAAGAGGTTGCCAACAGCATCTTCGCGCACAACAAGACCCGCCTTTTCCATCTGGGCGCGCAAATAGTCGCTTGCTTGCCGGAACTCGGGGCTGAATGTCGCGCGTGTCGTCCCTTCGCCCGGTGTCGCGTTAAAGGCGTCCAGACCGTCAATCATTGACTGGATGCGGTCGGGATTTGCGAAATTTGTCATCACAGCAGCCCCACGAAGATGCCGGCCATGACGACGGAAACCATCGTTACAGTGACAAACCCTGCGACCAGCATGGGCGGCAGCATATGCGCCGTCAGGATCTCGCGTTCTTCGACGTCATCGGTCAACGCGTTCACGACTTCTTTGGTGATCACATAGTCTGCCGGAAAACCATAAAGCGCGGTCAAGGAGCACGCAAAAGCCATTGCTGTGCTGATTCCGACCAGCTTGCCCGCGATAAAGGAAAAGATATACATCCCCAAGATACCGATGGCGATCAGACCCACCATGGGCAACGCCAGCTCGGCAAGCATATCCGGCGTGGCGCGTTTCAGTCCATCGAAGATAAACACCATCAAAATGAGGATCGTGAAGCCAAAAGCATTCGCAGAGCGGAGCGGTTCACGCTCGAGAAACCCGACTGACGTGGCAATCACGCCAAAAACCAGACAGATAACAAAGGGGCTGATGGTGAAGATCGGGTCAACAGCCTGCGAAACGCCCCATGCAAGCAGGGCAACCAGTCCAAGCCGAAGGAATTTGAAATAAACGGTATTATAGGCCTCTGGCAGTTTCGCGAACAAGCGCGCGGGGGCTGGTTCGGCGTTCACGGGCGATGTTTGTTGGTCCGCCTGGGCCTGCCAAGTGCCCTCTCTATAGCGGCGAAGTACAGTGTTTCCCTCGCGCTTGAGCATGATGGCGGTCAGCGGGTACCCAACAAAGCCCTGCATCACATAAATCAGGATGGCCAATACCGACAGGCTGGTCAGTCCGGCCTCTGCGGCGGCTTGTGACATAATGAGGGACGAAACGACGCCGCCTACCAACGGGGGCGCACCGACGACGACCGTTTCCCAATCGAGCACCAAAAGACCCACGGTGAACAGCAGCACGACGATCCCTGCGATGCCCGACAGCGCTACGACGACAGTTTTCCATTGTGCGATCAATTCGCGAACAGAAAGAAGCGTGCCCATGTTTGTGATCAGCAGGAAGATCGCCAGATAGACAATCGGCGTCTGGAACCCGGCGATCGCCACGATATCGGCAGGGAAGAACGTCCAGTAGCCCAAAAGAAACAAGACCGCGCAGACGAATACCGACGGCAACCAGGACTTCGTTCGTGTCGACAACACATCGCCTATGTATAGAATGGCAGCGAGTAGAGAGAAGGCAATTAACTGTGGCATAACGAAAATCCTCTGGTGGCGATTAGGCGCGGCGGGGCTGTACTGACATGGGTCCGGCCGCTCGCGCGACACAATTGTTCCATATGGATGTATCTTGCAAGATAAAATTTCGTTTAACTCCGGCAGGGGGTATTAATGATTAACGAAGGCTCTAAACCAGCGACGGAAATGCTCGATCAGATGTTCGGCTCAGAGCTGCGCTACCTTCTGGCCGTGAGCTATATCGTGCTGAGCAATAATCAGGTCACCAGTCGACATATTGAGCGTGAATATCAGATGCCGGTGCACGGATGGTCAGCGCTTTATGCGATCACATCCTTTCCCGGTCTGCGCAGCAAGGATATCCAACACCTGTTTCCGCGGCCCCAGAATTCGATCAGCCGCGTCGTGCGTCTGCTTGTCGATCGCGATCTTGTCCGCGAAGAGGTTTCGAAAGCCGATGCCCGCGCAAAGCTGCTTTATGCGACGCCCAAAGGAACAGAGCTGTTGGCCGAAATCAAAGCCAAGGTGCTTTCCCGGCAGAACGAGATGCTGGGCAGTCTCACGGATAGCGAGCGGGAGGATTTTCTGAAACTGTGCCGCAAAATCGCAGCTGACCCCAGCCTGCACCGTTCAAAAACGATGTAGCCGCGTGTTTGGTGGCGGTATTCATAGGATCGTGACTGCACCTTCGCCGTCGATCATACGCCCGATGATCCACGCCTTTTTCCCTTCGGCAGCCATATTGCAAAGGGCAGCCTCGGCGTCTGCGGGGGGCAAAACCGCCAGTAGCCCGCCTGCGGTTTGGGGATCGTGAAACAACGGGTCCTGCCGCCCCAGCGTCGGGGCGTTTTCGATATTGGGTTGAAAGAGCGACGATTGTACCCCGCGCTCTGACAGGGCGCGCGCACCGGCATAAACAGGAACCGCATCTGCCAAGATTTCAGCACTTAGATGCGACGCCCGGCAGATTGCAGCGATATGCCCCGCAAGGCCAAAGCCGGTCACATCGGTCATGGAATGTGCGTGACGCAGGTGAAACGCTTGACGATCTTGCAGCTGCGTCATCTCGGCCAGGACCTGAGCAACATCCGCGCCACGGGCCGACCCCTCCATATGTGCGGCCATTAAAACGCCTGATCCAATGGGCTGGGTCAGCACAAGGACATCGCCCGCTTGCGCGCCGGACAAAGAGATCGGCGACGACGTGCAGGTGCCAGTCACGGTAAAGCCGATGGTCATTTCGGCACCCATTGTTGTGTGTCCGCCTACGATCGTTGCCCCAGCACGAGAGAACACATCGTTTGCCGCCGCGGTGATTTCACCAAGCGTTCTGGACTGTAGCGCCGGTGACATATGGGGGAGTATGATGCTCGACAGGGCTGCTTGCGGCTGCGCCCCCATGGCCCAGATGTCGCCCAAAGCGTGGACGGCAGCGATGCGTGCCATTTCAGCCGGATCATGGATCAGGGCGCGCAAGTGGTCGGTGCTGATCACCTGAAAGCCACCACCGGGTTGTCTTAATACAGCGGCATCATCCCCCGGGGTCGACAGAATGGTATCGTCGGTCGGATGTTGCAGCAGCGATAGCCCGTCATTTAGAACGGTGTTGCCGATTTTTGCGCCACAGCCCCCACACAAGGGTTTTGATCCCAGCACCTCGCGTGCACCGGTTGCGACAAGGTCAGGCAATGCGGCAGGCCGTGGTCGCGGCAGATCGTCCAGTTTCTTCATGAAAGCGCGATCGATGCGATCTTTCCAGCGCCAAAGCATCGGCCCCGAAAGCGCCAGCCCAAATTTTTCCGCCAACGCCGATTTTTCTCCGAGGGAGATAAGCTTTAGGTAACCTTTCTGTGGTTTGAAGGGCTTGCGGGGGCCGTTGGTCAGGGCCGCACGCAGATTGTGGAACAGAACCGGGGCCGCGCGCACGGCAAATACACCGGCTTTAGGGCGTGGCGCAAAGGGCATCGCGGCGCAGTCGCCAACGGCAAAGACGCTGGGGTCATCTCTGATCGACAGATCAGGGGTCGTTTCAATGAACCCGTCGCTCAGCGGTAGGTCCGTTTGGCTCAGCCAGCTGTGTGGCACGGCACCGGCGGCACCCACGGTCAATCGCGACGGGATCTTTTTCCCGTCGTGCAGGGCGACGTGGTCCGCGGCGATCTTTGTCACCCGCACGTCGGTATAGATGTCGATATCAGCGCGACGAAGCTTTGCTTCGATGCGCTGACGGGCAAGATTGCCGAGGCCGGAAAGCGAAGGGCCGGAATGAAGCAGGGTCACCCGCGGCTGGATGTTTTTGGCGCGTAGCGCGTGGGCCATAGCAAGAGAGAGCTCGCAACCAGCCACCCCGCCACCGATCACGGCAACTTCGGGGGCGGTGTCACCCTGTTCGACGGCGGACAGGAAATCACGCCAGCGGCGGGCGTAAGCATCAAGAGGCTTTGCCCCAACCCCAAAGGTCGCGAAACCCGGGATATCCATTGTGGCGGTAATCCCGATATCAAAGGAGGCAACATCATAGGCAACGGGCGGGCGTCCGTCGACGTGGATCAAACGCTGCTCCCGGTCGATTTGCGTCGCATGGGACAAGATCAACCGCGCCCCGGCAAAACGGCATAGCCGGACAAGATCAATCTCTAGTGTTTCACGTGAATAATGCCCTGCAATATGGCCGGGAAGCATGCCAGTATAGGGTGCTGTCGGGCCCGGATTGATCACGGTCAGCCGCGCACCGGGCAGCGGGTTCATCCCCCATTTGCGCAAGACCAGCGCGTGGGCGTGCCCGCCACCGATCATGACCAGATCTTGGGTCAGGGGGATATCGCTGCGGTGCATGGGGTGGCCTTCCTTCACGTCGTTGAAACAGTCTTAGCCTGCTGGACCTGAGCGGCAAGGCTGCAAGCAGGTTCAGCAGGCCCGTTGCAACGGAATGTGAACTACGTGACAAGACCAGTATCTGTTTCCCCGACCAAGGTGGCTGACCATGACCGTTCGTATTTTGCACACCGCCGACCTGCACCTGGATTCGCCGCTTCGCAGTCTCGCGATGAAAGACGACCGTTTGGCGGCGCAGGTGCGCAGTGCAAGCCGGCAAGCGCTTGAAACGATGGTGCAGTATTGCATCGACGAAGATGTCGCGGCTTTCTTGATCTCGGGCGATCTGTACGACGGACAAGAGCGGAGCGCGAAAACCGCCGCCTATCTTGCTGCGCAGATGCACCGATTGGCGCAGGCCGGGGTGCAGGTGTTCTATATCAAGGGCAACCACGATGCGGAAAACCCCATCGCGGGCGAGATTGATCTGCCATCCAACGTTCATGTGTTCGAGGGGCGGGGTGAAAAGGTGCAATTGGGGGGGCATCCTCTCTTTATTCACGGGGTCAGTTTTCGCGACCGCCATGCGCCGGAAAGCTTGCTGCCGAAATACACCGCGCCCGAACCTGGCGCGGTCAACATCGCGATGATGCACACCTCGCTTGCCGGGGCAGAGGGGCACGATCTGTATGCGCCTGTATCGGTGGGGGACCTGGTCGGGGCCGGGTTTGATTATTGGGCTTTGGGACATATTCATAAACGCGCGGTGCACAGTGAAACCCCTTGGGTCGTCATGCCCGGCATGCCGCAAGGGCGCGATATCGGAGAGGCAGGGCCAAAATCAGCGACCCTCTTGACGGTCGAGCGCGGAGAAATATCGGTGTCCGAAGTCGCAACGTCGGTGGTAGAGTTTCGGCGGTGCGACTGTGATCTGACTGGTGTGGAAACCGATGAAGATATGCGCACGGCACTACGGTCGGCGCTGCAGGCGCAGGCAGGGAGGGGCGCGGCGATTTTGCGATTGCGCCTGATGGGGCAAACATCGCTGGCGTGGCAACTCAGGCAGCTGGCAGACGCATGGCGCGCCCAAGCGGATGAGATCGCGGAAAGCATCGGCACGCTCTGGATCGAAAAGATGACGCTGGACGTGACGCCTTTATCGCAGGACGCCGCAGACAGTGCTGTTTCCGAGGTGCAACAACTGATGACAGAGGTCGCGGCAGAACCGGCATCCCGTGACGGCTTGCGGCAGGAATTGAGCCAAATTCTGGGTCTTTTGCCCGCAGAACAGCGCCGCGCTTTGGCTCCTGACGCCGAGGCGCAAGAGGCACTGTTGCAGCAGCTTACCGACGACGCGGTGCTAGCAATAGCGGCGCAGATGCGGGGGACGGGGACATGATGCGGCTGCAACAGCTGACGCTTGATCGCTTTGGCCACTTCACTGACCGTGTGCTGGACTTTGGGGCGCGCCCCTCTGACGGGTCTGATTTCCACATCGTTTTCGGCCGCAACGAAGCCGGCAAAACCACATTGATGGAAGGATATTTGAGGTTGCTGTACGGGTTTGCCGCACGCGAGCCCTATGCCTTTAAACATCCGCGCGCGAATCTTCGGGTGAGCGGTACCCTTGATATCGACGGGCAGATCCACCAGCTGGCGCGCTTGCCCAAACGGTCGGGAAACCTTGTGGATGATGCGGGCCAACCGGTTCCGGATGCCCTATTGTCTGCCGCCTTGCGCGGGGTGTCGCAAAAAGAATACCAGAGCCTGCTGTGTCTCGACGATGAAACCATCGAGGCCGGCGGCGAGGAGATTACTAAAAGCGAAGGCGATATCGGCAAGCTTCTCTTTTCGGCGGCTGCGGGCATCAGTGATTTGTCGCAGGTGCTGGGACGGGTAGACCAGGGCAATCGCGAGCTTTATCTAAAAGGCGGCACAAAATCCGAATTCGCGGCCCTCAAGTCGGCTCATGCGGAGCTGGTCCAGCAGATCAAAGAGCACGACATCAGCGCGTTGGCCTTTCGCGATTTGCGTCTAGCGCGGACAGACGCGCGCGCAGAAGAAGACCGTCTGCGCAGAGCCAAGTCCGAGCTCTCACTTCGGAAAATTCGTCTTGAAACCATTCTAGAAGCGCATCCGTTGGCGACAGAGTGGCAGGCGCTTCAGGCCCAGCTGACCCCGATCTCGCATTATCCTGAGGTGCTGGAGCTTGATGGCGAAGACTTGATTAAAATGATGACCAAACGGATCGCGCTTGTTGCCAAGCTCGAACGCTCTGCCACCGAGGCCGGCACCTTGCGCGCGCAACATGATGCAATAACTGTGGATGCAGCCGATCTGACCCGAGGGGACGAGGTGGATGCGCTCGCGTTTGCGAAGAGCAAAGTAGAGGCCGGGCAGTCCGATCTGCCGAAACGCGAAGCCCAGTTGTTGCACGATACGGCCGACATGCGCAGCAAGCTGGCCACCTTGGGCCTCGCCGCCGACGGTGATTTGGCGCAGTTCATCCTCGCCGATCCTGCTCTCGCAACGCTCGAGAACGCGCGCGTGCAGCTGGACGATGCGCACAAACATCTGCAGGCCGCAAAGGGCGAGGCAGCAATCGCAGGCGACAGACACGTGGATGCGACCCGTGCCTTGGATGAAACAGAGCAAGAGGCCGCCGTTGATCCGGATATCGAACGGCTGTTCCTTCAGGTCGAAGCCGAGGATTTAATAGGTAGATATAGTGATGCCCTGCGCATCCTGGCAACGGCGCGGCAAGAGGCGGATACATCCCTGCGTCGATTGACGCGGCAGGGGGTAACGTTTGATGCGGTGCCGGTGCTCCCTGTCTCCCCACGTCGGGCGCAAGCGCTGGCGCAAAGCTTAACCGATGCGCAGCTTGCCCTGCGTGCGGCCGAGCAGGCTGAAATCGCCGCGGCCGACCGGCTTGCACAGGCCGAAACACAGCGCAGCGTTGCCGCAACGCCTGACTTGGTAAGCGATGATGCCGCCGCCCGTGGCCGCCAGAAGCGGGATGCGCTTTGGGCGGTGCATAAAGAAGTGTTGGATGGGACCTCGGCCACGGCTTTTGAAGCCGCGATGCAGGCGGATGACGCGCAAACCTCTCTGCGTGCCGGCCAAAGTCAGTCTCTTGCGGAAATGCGGCAAGCAGAACGCAGGGTGATAGAGACCGGCGAGGCCCATGCAGCTGCCGCAGCTCAACGCGATAGGGCAGAGGCCGCACATCAAAAGCTGACGGCCGAGCTGAGGTCGCATCTACAGTCAATCGGCTTGCCTGAAACCCTCTCGGCTGAGGAGTTGTTAGACTGGCTGCGCGATGCTGAAACGGCGCAAAGTGCAGCAGAAAAGTGCGAGACGATTGCGCAGAGCCATGCCGCGCTTTTGCGCGACGCCGACCAGATGCGCGACGATCTTGCCGCCCGTCTACACGCTGGGGAAGCCTCCTTGCGGACGGTTGTGCAAATGGCCAAGGCGCAGATCACCGCGTTGCACGCACATCAGAACGCCCAAAAGCTGGCGCAAGCCACTATGAGGCACGCCAGCACCGAAGCGGCGCGCCGCGCGGCCGCGTCTGAAAAAGCGCAAGCCGCGGTCGCCGACGCGCTGGACCACTGGCGCAGCTGCGTCGCTGAACATCTGCCCGCGCTTGATGCAGATGTGGATACATGGAACGGTCTGACCGGATTGCGCAGTCTGCGCGAGGTCAACGCTCGGATGGTGGGCGTCCAGCGACAGATTGCGGGCATCAAGCTTGATCGCGCAGCTTTCATTGAACGGCTGGATGCATTGGATGGCGGTGCTACCGCACAAGAACAGCCGTTGATCCGCTATGCCGCATTGCAAACAGCGGTGACGGCGGCCCGTCAGGCAGAAACCCGTCGCCGTGATCTGGCCGCACGGACAGCGGATGCGGAAGAGGCAGTGCAGGAGGCACAGCGCGAGATCGCCGTGCTTGACGATCAGGCTCATCTTCTGGCGCGCGCGTTTGATAGTATGATCGACACCTCGACGCTGGATGCCTTGCGCCGCGCGACCGCGACCGCGCAGCAAGCTATTGCATTGCGCCACCAAAGCGCCGATGTCCTGAGCCGGATACGCGCGGCGCTTAATGTCGGCACCTGGGGGCAGGCGCATGATATATTGGCAGCCACCCCGATAGAGCAGGCCAAGGCGGAGGTTGCGGATCTTGCCGGCGATCTGTCGCGGCTCGAAACTGAGCTGGATGGCGCGATTGCAACCCGGGCCCGCGCGCAGGCCGCATTGGACGCGGTGGGCGGGGATGGCGATATTGCAGCACTGACCTCGCGAAAGCGTACAGTAGAAGAACAGATGCAGGCCGTACTGCTGCGCTATCTCACAGGACGCTTTGGTCACACGCTGGCCGAGGAAGCGATCCGCCGCTACCGAGACACCCATCGCAGTAGTATGCTAGCCGCCACCGAGCAGGCGTTCAGCGATCTTACCCAAGGCGCATATCGCGCACTCACGACGCAGCCTGGCCCGCAGGGCGATGTCTTGATGGCGGTTCAGGCAGATGACGGCGTATCTAAAGAAGCGGCCGCCATGTCAAAGGGCACGCGGTTCCAGCTGTATCTTGCTTTGCGGGCAGCGGCATACGAGCAGATGGCGTCTACTGGAACGGTGCTGCCGTTCTTCTGTGATGATGTGTTCGAAACCTTCGACGAGGACCGTACCCGCGCTGCATGCCGATTAATGCAGCGGGTCGGAAAAAAAGGGCAGGCTATATACCTGACCCACCACCAGCATGTGGTCGACCTCGCGAAAGAAGCGTGCGGAACGGATGTGACGGTTCACGCGTTATAGGTCGCGAACGGATTCACGACGTTTTGGCGGAGCGAGTCGGCGATTCCTCGGGTAAATGCAACTTCAGGTGGTGGGTTGACGGCGAAAGGCGCGTTTTTGGCGTAGCTAGAGCTCTAGAACTGGTCGGCCCTGAAAATATCGTAGGCCCGAAAGGCCAATAAAACAGGCGTTTGTGAAGGTTTTTTGACGAAAATGCGAAAATCCTAAAAAAGGGGTTGCGGGTATTTGGAACAAACCTTAGAACGCCCCTTACCGGAGACGCAGACAAGCAGACACGGGGCGCTAGACGGGGACGACGAGCTGAGGTTCGGAGCTTACGTAGCGGGGAAATTCAGAGGTAATAGAGGCGGGGCGCGCTGAAAGTTTTACGGCGCATCTTGGTTTCTTTTGTCTCAACGCTCTTTGAAAATTTGATATCTGAAGAGATATGTGGGCGGTTTGGTTCATTCGATGGATCAACCTCTTCATATCGCGCCGATAGCGACGCAC
>LAZR01000459.1_pt1 | contig 33438 bp, 51 predicted proteins | sample 329461 | NCBI WGS metagenome assembly LAZR01 (sample SAMN03002196, study PRJNA259156) | marine sediment metagenome | biome: sea floor; feature: Hydrothermal impacted sediments; material: marine sediment; isolation source: Loki non-amplified sample from Loki's castle hydrothermal vent sediment ...
GGGTACGACTGCCACTTTGGCAGTCCGAGGCTTGTCAGACCTTAGCAGAGTTGGGTTGGGACCTTAATCCAGCTTCCCTCTATAGTACATTCAGAATACTCCTCATAACCTTCCGCTTCGGTATCGAATCGGAACACACTCAGAACTCCGTCACTGACCGCATCAATTATGTCCGCGTTCAAGTCGGGAACCTCATAGGGCTCATTAAACTCGTTGATACAGAGAATCATATCAAACTTTCCCTTCTCTGCCATTATGGCAGGCTAGACTTGTCAGACCTTGGCGAGAACGAGCTTAGGATTCTCCCTGCTTGATGTCATCCATCAGCTCGTCTAATTGTTGGTCGTTCAATATCCATAGTAACAGGTCAATTGCCTCCGAGTATCCCCCAATCGACGGATCGATCCATGCCCAAAACTTATCCCGTTTTTCTTTTCTTACCAGTCTCTTGGAGAATTCAACTTCTAGTCCTTGTCGGCTTGCCCACATTTCAAACTGCGAGCGGGCCGCCCGTGCAGCTACAAGGTCTTCGTTGGGCACACTGATATCAGACGCAAACAGCTTGTCCCACGTCTCGTCATTGTAGAATATAGCCCCATCCTGGTATACCGTCAACATTATTATCTCCCTCTACTCCAATCATATGATCCAATTCACCCGATGTCAAGGGGTGTGGCAATCTGCTGCGAACACCTTATCGCTTCCTGTTCGGCATGGTACCGCCGAAGCCGTAGGCACAACATGCACGTTGTGTCTTCAATCTTGGACGTTAGGTCTTGCCTACAGACTTGCTCTACGGTCCTAGGCGTCAATGCACATTCCGACTGTGTCGGTCCATGATAGGTTCCCTGATGATGCCACAAATGCTTTGCACACATCAGAACGGCACCTCTGATAACTGCCCATTCGTTCCCGTCCGATAAAGCCCCACGTCCTCCGTCCGATAAATTGGAATCTTCCCATCCTTGTAATGCGTTCGGATCATACCGGCCCATATCGCGGCTTGTGTCTCTGCTGCTGGCCACCACACCACGCCAGTGCTATCATCCTGTCGAGAGAGCTTACGTTGCACATTCTTGACGACCCTCTCTGCTAGTTCTTGAGTACTCTTATTTCGTGCCTGCCTATCAGGGACCGACAACGCTCTGGACATCCACGTATCGACGACCACGATACTATCATCGCCCCGTAGTACCAGTGCGAAGCGACTTGTTTTCGGACCACGTATTATGCCTGTTGCATGGTAGTGATCTAGTGCAGCCCGCGTCGATCGCATCACACGGGACGATCTCGGATTTCTCAGATGCTCCGACCATGCAAGACGTAGGTTACTCTTCACGTCTATTCTAGGTGACGTGATAGCTACAAGGTCCGATAACCGATAAAGATGGTCGGGATAAGATCGCAGCGATTTGCAATGGTATGAGTGAACCGCAAGTCGGCTTACAACCGCACGAGCGATCCGATACCATCGACGATACGCATGTCCGATAAGAGCGTATCGGTAACACCGATTACACAATGTCCGATAACTAGCCACTGAGAGTTTCCATTTCGTTAGCGTCCGGTCCGGTAACAAAAAAGGAGATTCCGGCAGCGACCGACAAAAACACGCTTTCTTGATCCCATTCAACCCGCACGGCGTCGGCGAGATCATGCCACCAGGTCCGGGTTGGCCCATCCCATACACCGATGCTACATTCTATAATCGATACTTTATCCTTGACGTACCCGCCCTTGCCGACCCACCATCCGTACCCAGTAGTAACAGTGCATCCGCCCCAATGTCCGACAATACGACCTACAATCGATACTATCGATTGTTCATTATCGGTCGGCACAATTAACCTTACGAAATATCCCATAACTACACCGCCTCTTCTGTGCATCCGATAACTTCGGTCGCGGTTCCGCCGCAAGTCGGACACCGAATAACTTCGGTTTTCCCGAAATTGATATAACAATGCGACCGTTGCATGTCTCGGAAGAATCCACCGCAATCGAGACATCGGTGATTTCCTAGTTGCTTGAAAACCAGATTGTCCAGCACGTCGTTCCAGGTAGTCCGGTCAAATCCGGGAGGGCAGGGCACCTGTTCCCCAATATTATAGGACCACGCTCTAGCACGTGCCAATAGGTCCAGTATAGCGGTTGATCGTATTCCTACTGCGTATAACTGACCCGCTTGTTTCAATTTCCCCGACAGCTCCAGCTCTCGGTACGCCTGTTCCGATTCACATACTTTGACCGACATCATGTTGATCCCCTTATGTAAGACAGTTTCCCATAGGCCGATAGGTCCGGGCTCCGCCGTCTAGGGGTCGAACCTAGCACCACTATTAAAGGCGGTGGTCTCACTACGGAACTCTGGTGATATCTTCCAGGGAGCCCGGTGTTATCGGTCTAAGACTTCGAGCGACCAATAACGTGCAGCATCAGCCGAACACCTGATACGTCCAGGACCCGATAGCTGCCAGTCGATGCAACCTTGGGATTCCCGTCACGCCCCTCTTCCCGAGCCTTAGCGGATGGGTTAAAGGCTCCGATGATCCTATGCGGATCGAACGTGATCGTAACGACTTCCGCCGTGTCATTGATCATCAAATTGCCCGGACCAAAACTTTCATCCCCTATTTTCGCCATACCAATATCCCCTAGTAGCATTGTACGAGCCGGTCCAATTAGACCTGTTACCCGGTTGTAGGTCGTTACTACCCTACAGCTTTCCTTATCACATCACTCAATAGGCGTCTCGTCTCATGCGTTAACTCTGATATGCAAACCCACACTAACGGCTGTATATGTAAGCCGTAGCTATTCGCATATGATGCAGTCGCCCGGCTTACGTGTATTTTGCGACGTCGTACCGTAATCCGCCGACCGTTAGTGTAATAAGTTCTCATCTCCATATTCCCGTTGTCGGCCCCAATGCCGACATCCTAACTATAGAATCCATTCACCCAAAAGGCAAGTATCGACCAACAAATTTTCTACGCCCGGTAACGTACACAGGGCGACCGAGGTTGTCTGACCTCAATCGCCCCGTCTGTCCAGTCCAGTCTCAGGCTATTAAGAGAAATTAACCTTGCCCTCCCCAAGACTAGAAAAGGAAATTAGTCTTGGTCCGGCACAATAGTCAACAGAGGAGGGGAACACTTCTCCGCAAAATTCTCTAAGTCCCTTATCATGGCACTAGCAATCATGGCCTCTCTATTAGCGATGTCCCTATCGTAAATCAGGCAGTCTATCTCTTTTTGTATAGTCTCTGCTTCGTTTCTGCACCGTCTTGCACCCTCTTCCAAGTCGCCGGTGAACTCGCTAAGCTGCTTCGCCACCTCTGCAACATATTCCGCACCCGTCCACTTAATTTTCTCTGTCATAATCGGTTATTCCTCTCTGTAACGTATCTCTACTCCTTCAAAGAACATCGCCATCATACCCGATCTACGATCGCGTAACCACCACAACCCCTTTTCTTGATAAATACTCCACCTGATCGGCAGGACGCTATTTAACCGGCCCTTTGTGGTAGCAGTATGCCATCCCCTACTGAACAAGCGTACGCGATCACGAAAGAGGAAAGCGATAATGTGGCCATGTAGCCGTAGCCGAATACAGTCGTCTTCCTGGCCTGGGCGGATTGACAATACAGTGTTGTTACACACTGTTCTTGTTGACTTGCCCTTCAAAAGGGCTTCTGCTTCCTCATACGACCGGCAGACAAAACTTCGTACTTTCATCCCTTCCCCTTTCTTGGATATTGGTCCTTGTCATTCTTCTCATCGTCAGTCAATCCTACCAGCCCACGGAGGAGGGCAAGGGTGTCGGCGATTTCATTCCGGCATTTCCGCGAGGACACCTCGATTTTGCAGACGTACAGGTCAATTAGTTCTTTCTCGTACTTCTTCATCACTTTATCTCCCCAACGGCCCCATTGCCGTCAACTTAAGTATAGGTTACGATCGGACGCCGGTCAAGAAGAAAACCCCGAAAAATTATGAAGATGGGAACGAATACCAGCCATGTGCCTGCAAGCCAAAATGTCAATACCCAACATACTGTGCAACCCGTTAGACTCACTATGACTTGAGCCCCTTAACAATTGCCACTGTTAATAGAAAAGCACCGAACCAATACAGCGCCTTCCACCCCATACCACGAGCACATGACTCGCTGCAACAAATAAGCTGCAACAGCATCATGAGTCCCTCAGCCCACGTCATCTTATTCGTTCCCCCATATCTTGTTCTGCTGTTCCCTGAGAAACTTGTCCACGTCCCGAGTACCAATTGGCTTGTCGGTCTCACACTTAGGGGCGGGGATCGGTTTGTCCTCGTCGGATAGCCCATAGAACTCTTTCATTCTTATTTGGTCCAATGAAATCTTAGTCAATACTTTCCCCTTACTGCCCATGGTCATCTTCCCTGCTACTACGGATTTATCCCAATTCTTTCTTCACCATTGTCCACTGGATTGTCTTTCAGTTCAAGTACAGCAGGCCAGTGAGGATTTTCATTAAGCCAACGCCTCTCAGAATCGGTGATAAACGCCCAATCGCCTACATAGCATGGAGCAGTACGCGGACTGTAATACACTTGTCCAGTCTCTAGGTTTTGGATTACCACCTTCTTGTTCAGCATCTCGACAGTGCCGTTATCGTGGAGCAGGAGCAACTCGCTTACGTGAAGGTTACATTCGAGTCCTCGAATCCTTACATAGCCTACCACCTCTTTTGTATCCCCATTCGGAGCGTACACCTTGAGCTTAACAGGTGGGTCAACCTGCTGGCTATCAAACATTTCTGCTATGCCCATCGCCATTATTCTCCTTGACCTTCTATTCTGGGCTCTACCCATGTGTAACGGTCATTACAATGGCTGGCCGTGGACGGGCGGTACGGTAATCGTCGTCTTGGTATTTGATTGTTCGTTCCCCTTCGGGGAGGGCCTGTCCTGCCATATGGAGCCATAAAGTAATTGCTTCGACGACCTCTTCTTTAGTAAGAAAGTATACTGTTCGTCCCGGAGTTGTCTGGGGCGACGTGTGTTCGATTTCCATTATGGCTCCTATTCCGCAGCGACCCTATTGCCGCCGTCATCTTAAGCGTAGCATTCGTTCAACCGAAAGTCAAACATTTTTGTGGGTTTTTTTAGGAGCCGATAACTCTGTCATGAGGGTGGCAAAGAAGCGAGGATTGTCCTTGAGCATTTGGGCAAGACCTTCACTTAGTATGACGAGAATTTCCTCCTCTTCGTAAAAGTCAGTTCCCGCCAAGAGAGCGTGAAGACATTCATGAAGTACAATTTCGGCTTTTCGGGAACGAGCAGCCGTACGGAGGACCTTTATCGTGTTGGCAGTATCATCGCACTCTCCCACTGTGTCACCTGGAAGTTTTGAAACCACACTAATTTTGAAGATGTGACCACCAATTCTGACCGATCTAGGAATCATAATTCCTCCAATAAAAAAGGCCGCTTGCTCGTGTAGCAAACAGCCTCAAGGTGTTACTCGAACCTGACCTTACTTTGCTTTAAGCAAGAGGTCCAACTTCCTTTCAATTTGCTCCAGGCGGTAGAGGATGAGGCTCTGGTCCTTGACGTATGGCGACTCCGTGGCAATCTGGAGAGAGACATCAGCCTCTGTCTGAAAGGTTGTCCCCATAGTCGCTGTTAGCACCACCAGGGACACAAGACACCCCACCAGTGTTATAAGAAGTCTGTTGCTCCAGTTCTTCACTACTGGTCCCACCCAACCACGCTTACATCGTCTAGATCGTCACTAGCATGGGTAGTGGCAAACGATACCGAGTGGACAGCAATCTGACCTCCACAGCTTACGTCCACATGGTTCGCAGACCCGGTCGGAGGCCCGTCGCTTCCATCAGTAAGGAAGTCTGTGTTCTTGGGAGGAATTACAAAATGGCCCAAACCGTTAGCCTGAGTAAAGGTTTCGGTCACTGCCGCCACACCGAGTACTTCAGTGTTGACCTTGACAAGCAGTTCATCGTTCACTCCGTGGTGGGTCACAATACACGGGCTTACCGGTCGGACAAACGTGATGATACGAGGATCAGTCAGGTCGTTATCCGTACCGTTGGCCACTACCGTCCCCGTAGTAGGGGCACCAGATCGCTTCTTCATCAGTTACCTCGCTTACGCACCGGCTTTACGAGACATTCCGATAGCCTGTACCGCGACGACTTGGGGGTTCGTAGACCCTTCCTCGATCGCTACGGCGGGGAGAAAGTCAACCGCATCGGTTAGGGCCGTAGACACATACACCAATTCGTCATTGATGTAGCAGTACGCCCGACGACTACGATCAATCTCGATCCGGAAGTGATATACGGTGCTCGCCGTTACCACAACACCTGTATCAATGTCCAGGTCTGTACTGCCAATGTTTACAGCAATCATCCAGTTCGTATCGGTGGCTTGTTCATAGTTGAACAAAACCCGGTCGGCGTCGTCACCCTTGGCGAACGTGGCGGGGAAGGTCAGCAACAGACCGGCAACGATGATACCAGTAGCTTCCAGCACCTGGGTCTCGATAAGGGCCTCGAAGTGGGTCTCTTGATCCGTTCCCCATGTGATCTCACGGAACCAACTGATGTTGTCAACCCCAGCAGCGGGCAGCAAGGCCACTTGATCGGCTGCGGCACTCTGCGTAGTGAGCTTCAACCCTCTTTCGGGATCGTAGGTACAGTTTCCGTCCACTGCGTTGGTCCCCGAAATCTCGAAGTCTTTATCTTCCAGAAGGATCGCAGTCGCATCCACGCCTACCAAACCATGTTCACCGGCTTGCCATATTCGGGAAAGACGGCCTGGCTCTTTTAACATATTCATCCTTTTTTCTCCTTACAGTACTCGAAGGCACTGAACTTCAACTAAAAACTCTATGGTGGGCAGGCTTACACCAGCACTGGCCGCTGAGCTAAATCGACATCGTAACCCCTCGTCTGTATCAATAATGGCAGTGTCTTGATGCACAACAGAGACCTCTTTTGTATCCCCGGTTTCCATATTTCCTACTTCGGCCCACGGCAGGATATCGGTAAAGACACTGGACCCGTCTCCATCTTCTAGCGTTACCTGTGCCCGTCCATGCCCTTCAAACACTTTGGGCCGATTGCTGATACATCTTACCTTGATTCCCAATACCCGAAACTTGTAGGGGGCGTTAGCGGCACAAAAGTTGACCGTCGTAATTTGCTCCACACTCGTAGCAGTGTGCTTGAAGTAAGCAAGCAAGTTGAACGGCACACCGAACGCAGAGTTTCCATCTACATCAGTCAGGCCAGCCGGGCTATGCTTGACAGCACCTGCCGGTACCTGAGTCATAAGTCCAAACACGTCGTCGTTTGCGGAAAGTTGAGTCGGCCCGCCGCTTTGTCCTAAAATCACTAGCGACATTTCATTACTCCTTACCTGCGTATTCCTGTTGCCGAAAAGTCTCTATTCTATGACAATTAGCACACAGAATTTCACATTTTGCGATCTCTGCTTTTATAGTTGTCCAACAATGGGCGGTCATAGTCGCAACAACCCTGTTTTTTTCATCCGGGTCCCGGTGGTGAAAATCCAAACAACGAGGGTCTTTAAGTTCGCACCGAAGACACCCTGTAAACTTCTTGAGTTCCCAAAGTCTCTCGTAGTTAGCTCGGCAGTAGTTTTGGTGAAACCGCCGCTGGTAGACCTTACTCGACTCTTTCTTCCGGTACTCCCGCATATACTCGCGTTTGTACTTACGTGTTTCGGTCTTAGTCGAAGCCATTAGTTGGTACTCGGGACCGCATAGAACTCGACCAGGACCAGCAGCCGCCCCGTCACAACGGAAGTGGCGGTTGTAATTGCCGCCTGAACAGCTACGCCCTTCTCAACCATGTGGCCAGTATAGTCCGTGTTGTCAGCGAGGGCTTCCCACTCAGCGACAAAGCCGCTGGACCCGAACGTCACAACCTCGCCGACATCGTCAGCCGTGACCGGGGTGAGGGTAGCAAGAGTGTTAGGGCTGGAAGCCTCATCTCTGACCGTGATGACCACAGTAGAGCTAGAGAAAATCTCCGTCACAAACCCCTTAATGCCTGTAATGATGAGTCCATATTTGTTCAGGGACGCCGGGATCAGGTCCAAGTAAGTGTCCACCGCAACTCGACTCTCATCAAAGTCGAACTCTAACATTGCACACTGGAGATTGACGATCTTACCCTCGATCGCGGCATTCCGTGTTACTGCGTTGGCTGCCCGTGCTTTAAGACTGGCAGGAACCGTAATATCAGCCATGATTTCTCCTTACTCGTCAGCAATTACCCGCATCGCCATGACGAACACCTTGATGGTGATCTCATGGTTGCCAGAGTTTGCTAAGGCCACTTGGATTCGGAGGCTCTCGTCCTCGTCGATGACCGCAGCGTCTTGATCGACCTGACTCGTTCCCGCTACCAGACCGAATAGATCGTCATCGTCTACGTTGGTCGAAATTGCATCAGTGATAGCAGTGAAGGCCTCAGACGATGCCCCGTTGCCTCGGAACAATTGGACGGTATCGGAAGCGTTCATTGTCCCGGTTTCATCAAGCACAATCCCCCAAGCCAAGAGGACCTTGAACTTGAACGGGCAGTTCTTATTGAACACCGCATAATTCAGAGTTGCCCCGCCGGTCTCTTCACAGTTGAGAACCGTTTCGATAATGAAGGGAGTGCCAAACGAGGTCTTGCCGTTGATCGCATCGACGTCCGCGGCAAGAGCGGTCCCACCCATATCTTCCTGTTGGAGTTGATGTTGGGGGTCCTGGAGCATGAGGCCAGTGAGGATGTCACCTTGCTCAATATCCAGGTCCCGTCCATGCTTTCGAGTAAAGTTAAAAGCCATGTCTATCTCCTGTAGGCCTTACTTGTAAAGTAGCCCAGGGGGGCCGAACGTCTCGCGTCCAACCCCCCTGGAACTCGTTCCCATGCCACATTATAGCAGGTTGGATCAAGGAAGTCAAGGGCGAGATTTTTTTTTAACCCTTGACATCGGCTTTCGGGGATGCTATGCTTAAATTGAGGGCAGAAACGAAGGTTGCTGCTACGCATTAAAGGGAGCCTGTAATGTCTAGAAGACCAGAATCCTTATTTCTCATAATGGAGACCACGGGGGAACTTATTAGGAACGCGGAAAAGCGGGTTTGTATTAAGGTCTGGGAAATCGTAAATGACTACCAACGTCGGTTCCCCGGTAGCCTAATCCTTGGGGACCTTGTTAGTGATCTTGAGGACGTGTTAGCTTACGGTCCGGAAGAGAAGGGGGAAGGCTGATGTCAGAATCCGATAAGGTTGAAATTGAGGCACTTAGGGCAGAAGTTAGGTTCCTGAACCTAATGCTTAATATGGCCGAAGATACGATTGGGGTCGAGCGTCGAACCAGTGACCGGTTCTGGACGATTATCTGTGACCTCGTGGCAGGGAAGGGAGGTTGAGCATGGAGGCTCTTTTTCCTTTAACAGAAGAGAGACGAGAATGATGATTATCGGGACTAAAGAGGAAGCAATTGACGCATTGCGGACAGCCAATTATCGGATAGTGGCTTTACAAACAGCTTTGAAAAAAGTGGAGAGACCGACCATAGTCTGTCCAGATTCGCATGTCCACTCTAGAGAGCTGGCCGCAGTTCATACATACTTGGAAAAGGCACGAAAGGAAAATGTGAGTTTGAGAAAGAGCGTAGAGTATTGGGAAGACGTTGCATTAAAGCATCAGTTTCTGGTTCGTAGATACGCGAAGGCTGCCCGAAGTCAAGTTTCAAAGTTGGATAAAGGATCGACGGATGCCTTCCACTAAGTTGTCTCCTGACATTATCCAACTTGATCGGGACAAGACGTGTACTCGGTGCAATCTTCATGAAGAGTGCAAGACAGTATGTATCCCTACCACGCTGCATGGTCTGGAACGTAAGTTCTGTCCACGTCTCGATCGTCCGTGGTCCTCAGTTCGTAAGCAGTCTCGGGCTGTACTAATAGTCGGTGAAGCTCCCGGAGGAGTCGAGGATCAGAAGGATCAGCCCTTCGTTGGGCCGTCCGGTCATGTCTTGAGAAAGCTGTACATCGACTTCTTCAAGTTAGATGAGAAAGCTGATGTGTACTGTGGAAATGCGGTGAGGTGCCGCCCACCAGGGAATAGGACCCCGAATAAGACCCAGTTGAAGGCATGTTACGCCTTCCTACTTGCTGATGTCATGAGGCTCCAGCAGGAATATGATGAAGTCCTGATCCTTGCGGTGGGCGGCCCTGCCGCTCGCACAGTATGGGGCACGTCTCTTAAGCAGGCGTTCATGAGACAAGGTGACTTCACCGACTGGCACAACCTTGTGAAGGACCTAGACCTCGTACCCGCACCGTGCCGTGTGTTTGCCACCTATCACCCTGCATTCATCCAACGAGAGCCGTCGTCCGGGCTGACCGTCAAGCGTCACCTCCAGATGTTGGCGGACTACCTAGACGGCAAGCTGGAGTACGAGCTTGACGAACTACTGGACATCGAGATTGCTCCGATGCCGCCCAAGTATAAGTTGGGCCGCTTGTCTCTGGACATCGAGACCTATGGTATTGTGAAGGGCCACCCGAAGCAGCGGTTCTTCCACCCTAAGCTCTCTGTCCGACGTGACTTCGTAGGTAAGAACAGCTTAGTACAGACGTGCGGGTTGACTTGGCGAGAACCTCTTACAAGTTGCAATCTTGGAGCAGGCGAAGGCCTGCTGAAACATGCAATTTTCTACATGGACCAGGTCGATCATCGTCGGCGGCTGTGGGCATGGATCAAGAAGTGTCGAAATGAAGAAGGGTTCGAGTTCCTGCTTGGTCAGAACGTCGTATTCGACCTGATGTACCTCCGCTATGTGTATAAGGAGGCCCGTATCCTGCTAGAGGACCCGTTGCCGATCATGGACCTAATGATCTTCAACTACCTGCACGACGAGGGACGACCGGAGAAGTCGCTCAAGGCACTAGCCCCCCTATTTCGTGTATCGAAGTATGGGGAGACCAAGATCAACGGCGAGTATCGACGGTATAACAGCAACCGTACTCCCGAGCTTGCTCAATACAATTGTCAAGACACAGCTTCTACCCTACGTATAGCAGAAAAGCTGATGTTGGAGATTCATGGGTTCTACGGCAAGCAAACGAAGAAGCTCAGCCCGTTCTGTATGAAGTGGTACAGTCAGTTGCTATGGCTCATCGTCTGGATGCAGGAGAATGGGCTTAGAATGGACAAGCCTCAACTGGACACCCTGTTTGCCCGAAATGAGAAGGCCCTCAACGCCATTATGCGAGCCGGTCGTGAGTTATACGAGATGCCCTTCCGTGGTAAGGGTTCCGAGAAGGCTAAGCGAAAGATGATGGACGAGGCGGTGGGGTTCTTGGGGGTATGGGAAGAGGAGCTTCCAGAACTAGAATTGACGGATAAGAAGGGCGAAGTCCGGTTCTCGGTAGACAATCGTAATGCCCTTATGGAGAGGTTGGGCCACGGCACTTCGCATTACAAGCAGCTTAAGCTGTTCGGGGCTTACCAGGATGTGTCTGGTATGATGGACCGTTATCTCTATCCTTTGTTAGTGGGCGGCGGGAAGAAGCATGACAACAAGGCCAGTGTTCTCCTCGATGGGTGCTGCTATCCCCGGTGGTTCCCTGTCCCAGGCGAGTTTGAGGACCACACGACGGGTGGTACGAAACAGGCCCGTATTGTGGCTAAAGGCCCGCCTTGTCAGACCTTCCCGCCGCCCGTGAAAAGGTGCATCCGTGGTCGATTCAAGAACGGATGGATGATATGGTTCGACTACTCTCAGATCGAGTTGCGAGTGGCTGCCTTGCTGTCCAACGATCCGGCCATGATGGAGGAGTATCAAGGCTCTCCCGACTTTCACGGCAAGACGGCATGTCTCATGTTCGGTAATGATATTGTGAATCACCCTCTCTACGGGACCAAGTACCGACAGGCTGGAAAGGTGTTCAACTTTCGTGCGTTGTATAGAGGCGGGGTTAAGAGGGCTCAAAGTTCCCTGATGAAGGACCTGGGTATCTCGATGAGCCTGGCCGACATTGCTGCTATCGACAATGCTTTTTGGAAGCGGCATGGGCGATTGCGTATTTGGCAAAATGAATTGATGGAGTTCGTACAGGACCGAGGCTTCTACGAGCTACCCTTAATTGGACAATCGAGGTTGTTCCTTGGTGGAAAGAAGGCAAAGGAGAGAAAACTCAACGAGGTCGTGAACCTACCGGTCCAGGCGATCGCTGCGGACATTATGCTTTCGGCTCAATACGCTTTGTGGGCAACCTTCCGAAAAGCCGGGCTCCGAGCGGTGGTTCCAATCAACGTGTACGATGCGGCTCTTATCGAGTGCCCGAAATACGAAATCTATCAGGTTCGGAAAGTCATGGCTGATGTACTTCCAAACCCGCCGTTCTACCAGGCCCTATGCGACGAGCTAGGACGTACATTGCCACTGGAATACGAAGTGAAGGAAAAACGTGTTGCGTCTTGACTTAGCCTGACAGGCGTGCTATAATAGGAGTGCCTGCCACACTTAAACCCAATACGGAGACAATTATGACTCAATCTCGCATCGTTCTACCCGATCTGCATGTTCCGTTCCATGACAAGAAGCTCTTAGACTGCTGGCTGGAAAGACTTGAGGATCGCCCTGCCCCCCATAGAGAGTGGGCCGGTGTAGATATTATTGGTGACTTTCTCGATTGCTACTCGCTGTCACGGTTTGATACCAATCCGATGCGTCGTCGAGCGTCGTTGCAAGATGAACTCGACCAGGGGAAGGAAATCCTGTCCCGGATCAGAGAACTCGTTCCCAAGGCCGAGATACGTTACTCGGAGGGCAACCACGAAGATCGTCTCCGCAAGATTCTGTGGGGGAAGTCACGGGCGTTGGCTGAACTACGGGGCCTAACTATTCCAGAACTACTTGGACTAGACGATTGGGGCATCCTATGGCACAGCGTCGAAAACCCCTATAAAATAGGGGATTTGTGGTATACTCATGGTGATCTTCTTCGAGGCAATGCGGGGCTGTCAGCAAGAGCTAAATCCGAAGCTATGGGAGGCTCTGTTATTATCGGCCATACACACCGTCTTGGATACTGTCCTCGGACGTTCCATACTGGTGTAACTGATGCTTATGAGGTGGGTCACATGACGGACCCGAAGCAGCTTGATTACCACAGACACGTCCTCAACTGGCAGGCCGGATGGGCTGAGGTCCACTTCGAGGGCAGCCACCATTGGGTGAACTTCTATCGAGTTGTTGATCGTGGAAGGGAACGAGTTGTTGTCGGCCCAGATGGAGTGATCGGGAGTTGGAGGACTCGTCGATGAACAATGAAGAAAAGTTGTGTTCCTGCGGGTATCCTGTGTGTGAACCCTGTGCGTATGCTCGGGGTCGGCAGGATGAGCGTCAAGATGTTCAAGCCTACTTAGCTTTGCTAGGCCAAGAACAGCGTATTGGTTCGGTGCTTTTTCTATGGGTTAGGTCCCTTCAAGACGCTCTCAAAGAAGGTAAACACTTATTGTCCTAAATGGAGTGATAGGACAATGGCGGACGAGAAGGTAGTCTGCCCCGACTGCGACGGCGATGGGCGGTCGTGGGATGGGGATGATTTTTGCAGCGACGACTGTGAGACCTGCGAAGGGGAAGGAGAGGTTATCGAAGATGATTAACTTTCATGTATCGTTCAGTATGCAAAGAGGAGATTGCTATCGCTTCGTGCGGCTCCACTTGAGGTTGAAGCCCTGTGATTGGCGATGGGGGAACCATAACTGCAAGGCAGCAAACATCGTGCTATTCCGAATGTACTGTTTTGGGCCGTTCGGAGTCCAATGGGGTTGAAGTCCTGCTTTAAGCAAGGGAAATCGCAAAAAACCAAGTTTTAGAATTCGGGAGGAAAACGTGATGGGAAAAGGTGACAGGCCACGACCAGTAGACAAAGAGAAGTACGATGCCAATTTCGAGCAAGTGTTTGGAGGGGGAGATAAAGAAGACGGTGGACAGAGTGGTGGGGTGCCCAAAGAACCAAGTGGACGGACTGATTCGGAAGCTCCAGTCGTTGTGGAAGAAGAGAAATTGTGCAGCCGTCGTAGAGGGCCGTTGCACTACACTGAAGAACCGTGTCGCCATTGTGGCAGCACGGACTACACTCCAGGAGGTGGGTACTACGATTGCTGTGGAGGACAATCATGAACAAGCGAGACAGAAAGGCCATCGAAAAGAAGCGAAGGCCGAAGCCGATTGGCCCGATCACTCGCCGCCAACAAGTGGCAGCGGTCCGGCAGATCAAGGGGCAGGAGATAGCAGCAGCAGTGGCGGACAACATTCGAGAGGCGGTATCACAGGAGGTCGAGACGCGGCTTCAAAAGGTCATGGACACTATATTGAGCCTGCTAGACCGCGTCGTAGACCTAGAGGCACGGCAACATGCGGTGCTTATGAAGCGAGTCCAAGATGATTGCGACAGTCCTAATAGACAGGAACGAGCAGAAGGCTCTGAAGTTCAGCAAGACGTTGAAATGGTACAAAGACCGTGCTTCGACGGGGCAAGTGATCTTGGTCAGGACTAAGAGAAAGGTCCTACCAGCGGGTGACTATTGTTTGAAGGGGTTTGAGGAATGCTGCATCATCGAGCGGAAAGGTTCCCTACAAGAACTCTCGACGAATTTATTGGGCGAGGACTATGCCCGTGCAATGGATGCCTTCAGGAGGCTCTCCGATGCAACGGAGAACCCTTATTTGGTCGTCGAGTGCACGGCGGCGGAGTTGCGGACGCCTACCCAATGGTGCCAGGCCCCTGCTCGCATTGTGGATTCCTTGTGTGGTCTAATGGAAAGATTACGGTTTCGTCTGATCTTATGCGGGAAATGTGTAGACGTGAGGCAAAAGAGGACAGTCGGGGACCTGATACTAAGGTTGATGTTGGCCCATGCGTACCAACAGGAGGAGGACCTGTCATGCGACACAGTGATACTAAAACTAGCTTCGGAACTGGAGCACAACGAGACATCGACGAAGGGAAAGGACGGCCCAGTTTAATCAGTCCCGTATTGATTCACCGCTTGGGTGTTCATCTTGCAAAGGGTGCCAAGCACTACGGCGACGACAACTGGGCGAAGGGAATGCCCTACCGGCGGACTGCTGACAGTATGATCCGCCATATCTTCCAATGGTTGGCCGGTGATGAGGAGGAAGACCACCTTGCAGCCATTGGCTTCGGGGTTATGTGTCTTATGACCTATGAATCCGACCAGACTCTCGACCAGAAGCTGGACGACCGAGACGAGGGCCTAAGAAAAATTCTCGCTTCGATCTTGACTTCGCCCTCGGCGGATGCTACACTTAAAATAGCTTCGGTTCACACTGGGATTTGCGTTGATTGTGGAGTCCGTAGAATGAAACCCACGATTCTCAAGTATGATCCTAAAAAAGAAACTCCATTCACATGTCCAGGATGTGGTCGTAAGGAGATTGTAACTCATGGACCTCGATAAAGATAGGGCAGTCAACACTAAGGCGTACCCACGCACAGTGAAGTGCCGCAGCGGCATGTCGGGTACCCAAGTTGGAGGTTCTGATAGCACCAAGATGGGAGTCGGGGTTCCCCTGTCCACCGTTAAGTTCTTTAAGGATGTTCGTAAACCTCTCATTCGTTCCAGTCCACTAGCATGTCTGGAGCACTGCCCAAGAAAGTTTCTCTATGAATACAAACTCGGGATCAAGACGCGGCGTTATGAGTCGGCTCTTACAATGGGCACGATCGTTCACAAAATCCTTGAAGCCTTGTTTACCGGGAAGGAGCCGACCGAGGCCCTCCAGGTATGTCAGCGTCTCCTCGCAAAGGAGCAACAGAGATTGATTGCCGACGCCGGGGCGGATGGATTCCTCTCGACCGGGGAGGTCCTCGACTCTGTGCTCAAGAAGTTGGAGGAGGACTACCAGAAGGCTCGGGCTACTGGTCTCGTGTTCTGGCAATTCGTTCCCTTTAACTCTGAGGAGTGGGAGGTTCTTCGTACCCCAGACAACGAGCCAATGATCGAGGTCATCCTGGGGTGTGAATACCCTGGCCTGAATCGTCCGATCCGATGCCCGTGTGACCTGGCCCTCCTACATAAGTCAAGTGGTGAGGTATGGATCATCGACTACAAGACCACCTCGTTCGATCCAAAGAAGCGTGCCATCCCTACTCAGATCAGTGCCCAGTTGAAGCTGTACCGATTGGTGCTCCAGTCTCATCTGGACGCATGGGCCGAGGCTAAGCGGGCTCCTAAACGTAGGGTGGCGGGGTCGATGCACGCCATTATCAAGAAGCCGGGGATCAAGTCTGGTACTGCACAAGATAAGAAGAACGCTAAGGAGTGGAACTGCGGTTTGTTCGAGGCATACATTCGACGACTGGTAAAGTGGTACAAGGACGCTGACAAAGAGAACCCCGAGAACCCGCCTCTTATCTTGGACCCGAACCGGTTTACCGGCCCCCTCATGAGCACCGAGTTGTGGGGCAGACTCAAGCAGTATTGTAAGGCAGCAAACGCACAGCCCAACATCCACCACTTCTACCGGGCGGGTGAGTCGGCGTGTCTTCAATACAATTGTGTGTGTCCGTTCATGCCGCTCTGCAACAGTGACCCGGCTATGTGGCCGGACCTAATAGAACAAAGGTACCAAATTAGTTTCCGAGAGGACGGAGAGGAGAAAGGCAATGACTAGAGAAGAGAGGTTTGAGCATCAGTATGGTAGGGCAGTTCGGACTGCCGCGACTCGACTTCTTCCAGCAATGGTGGAAACAAATAGCGTTCTTGATGTTCCTCTTACTGTGGAGGAGGTGGCTGATAATACTATAGATCAAGCACAGGCTCTTATAGATGCCCTTGATGATCGTAGCTTTCAGTGGATGGAAGATGAAACTCCTGGTTAAAAAGTTGTGTCTATCCGTTCATAGGATGCTGTGCTATGTGGGTATCCATGCGTCAGAAAGAGTCTTTAAGATCGGTCCCGAACCGCATGACTTCGTTCCGGACGGATGGTTTTGTGATGTTTGTAGTAAGACATGGGAAGAGGAGGAGAAGTAGAGAAATGAATTTTACCAAGGAACGTCCTGATAACCTAGAACAAACACAGATGTCGTGGGAGGCTCTCATAGCGTTGCTACCTTCAATAGCTCATCACGAAGGTCCAAACATTCGCTCTGGCGGGGTACGGGATGAAACTGTGAATTATCTTTGTGAACTATCCCAAGCCTTTACTATAAATTTCGTAAATTACAACTGGGGAGAAGAAAAGTTTCTTAACCCGATTGAAAGGGAGGAAGAGAAGAATGACGAGAACTTTATCAAGGAAACCAACACCGAGCCTCACATCAGCCGCCACAGCCCTTCCATCTGTAGCCAAGTCTTCGGCGGCAACGACCCCGTCCCAGGTAGCCGGGATGACATCGGTAATATCAGGTCGAGAAATCCCGAAGGACCTCCGGGGAGTTTCGGGAATGAGGGCCGGGTTCGTAATCCCAACCGTGCAGCAGATCAGGTTGACGATAACGGGCCAGCCGGGGGCGGGGAAGAGCACCCTACTCAACAGCAACCCGCACCTCCTGTGCCTGGACCCGGAGAGAGGGGGGGATACGTCAGCGGACCCTCAAGCACTGAGGTTCACACCCCCTCCGACGACGGACCCAAGCGTGCTGGATCAAGCGTACCTAACATTCGTTGACACGATCATAGCTCGTAAGCTACGGGGAGCAACTGATATTCGGATGATCGCCATCGACACGATCGACGAGTTGATTAGCATCTTCCAACATGCCTTGTGTCTTCGAGAGAACGTCCTGGATGTTGGGGATGTCGGCGGGGGGCATGGTAAAGGTTACTTCATTGTCCGAGACCTTATCTTTGGGATGCTGGACAGGATTTACAGGTCCGGCTTGGGGTGGGCGATCATTGCCCACACCTGTACTAAGACAGTGCAGGTAGGACAAGACGAGAGACAGGTTTCGGGCTTGGCGATCAGTAGTTCATACCAACGTGCTGTGTTCCAGAAGTGTGAGCACATGCTGTTTGTCGAGCACGGCGTGGAGACAGTAGTCGGGAAGAAGATAGTAAAGGTCATTAAGGGTAAGCGGATCGAGAAACCCGGAACGACACAGATCATCAGAGTACGGAAGCTCAAGACGAGGCCGGGAGGACTATGGCAAGGAGGGGATACGAACGACGTGAAGGTACGAGTTCCAATTAAAGACGAGATAATTCTACCCAAGGTGGGTGGGTGGAACTTGTTTACCGAGGCTTATGAGGATGCCTGTCGGCTCCTCACAACGGAGAAATCAAATGTCGCAAGATGATGCTTTTCTGGAAGTGTTGGCTGGTTGTACCGAGGTTGCCCAGGGCATGGACCTCTCAGACGACGGATGGATGCCGCCGAATGGAAACTTCGATGTGATGATCGAAGACGTTTCTTTCGGCGTCAAAGAGAAGAACGGAGTGAACAACGCATGGGTCAAACCTGTGTTCACAATTGTGGATGGTGAATTCAAGAGTCGTACGTTCAGTGACTTCTACTGGATTCCGCCCGGCCTGACCGAACCGACCATCAGCCTCAAAAACCTGTGTCGCTTCGCCACCTGCCTCCAGGGCAGCGAGACGAAGAACCCGATTGAGGCAGCGGAGATTGCCAAGGCATCAATCGGTGAGTTCCTTAGCGTCGAGGTGTACCGTACCACCTCAAGAAAGACAGGCAAGGTCTATCCGAACATCCGGTTCTTGGCCCGCCTGGACGCAGTCGATGAAGACGACGAGACCGAGGAAACAACCCCTGACCCTGAGTAGTGGGAACGAGTCGGAGGACGCAAGGCTGGCCCTTGGCAGTACGAGCCCATGTAGCCCCCGGAAACCCGGTGTACGGCAGTGGCGTGGTCAAGTGAATCTGTCCATCGGCGTCCTTCTTTTAGTGGGAACGAGTTGGGAGCGGGCGGCTCCGGGCGGGTCGCCTCTCCCTTCTCTCTGTGGGCGAGCATTCGCTGCATACTACCGGAGAACCGCTAGTGATGGCCGGGGTGCTTAGGAGGTTCGAGTCCTCCCGCCCACTTTAGGAGGCGAAGATGATAGTTTACGTAGTAATGAGACCAGAGGACTTCTGTGTTTTGGCAGTCTTTTCTTCAATGGAAGCTGCGAAGATGTTCCAAACATCCCTCCACGGCGGGGGACGAGACACGAATGTTTCCAAGCATGTAGTAGACGAGGAGGAAGGCTGATGAAATTCTACAGATGGCTACGTTGTTTCTTGCTTCACCGTCGAGCCTACGGTGATCGGCAGTGGGAACTGGATCGGATGCCAACCCGTGGGTTGAAACCTGTTCCCGCTCTTTGGAGAGTGTGGCGGTACTGTCAGATTTGTGGTCGGGGGTGGACCTATATGGTCGAGCAGAGCTTTGCCGAAGCAGCCCAACATCCCAACGGGCACGACGAACGCCGACCGTTAAGCCCAAACTGTGTCGCCGTGTTCTGCACCCCCGACGGTAAAAACCCGAGGGAGGATAATTAGGAGTAGAAAACGATGAACGTCAAAGAATTGATTGAAGAGTTAAAAAAACAAGACCCGGAGAAGCAGGTGATTTTTGTTGTTGACCCTTTTAAGGACTACGAGTTGCCCGTCCATCGGGTCTATGTTCAAGAGGGGGTGGTGTATTTAGACCAATGAAGATCACCGAGCATAACACGATAGCCTGCACGGGCAGCCTGCATCTACACGACCATCGACAAAACCCTGGAGGGCCGTGGTCTTTCCGTATAGGTGTAGTGTCGCAGCCAACAGTGGTCCGTGACTGGCACACGAAGCAACAGGTCTTGTTGGGCATCGAACAACCGAACGAGGATGATAACTTCACCCTGATACGAGTCATGTACCTCAAGAGCGGGCAGAAGAAGCCGTCTTTTGTGGCGGGGTGCAAGTTTCATAAGGCGAGGTGGCACCGCAAGGGTGATAAGGTGATCGAGGTAAGATTGAGAAGGCGGCTGGACAACTCGTTCCCACATCCTCTGCCCATCGGTAAATACGTGGGCTCGTGTATGTATGATGCGGACGGGGGGTTTGCGGTCTTTACGCTTCAAGCAATGACCCTCCGTAAGGAAGCAGAGCCGTTCAAGCCGAAGACCATTATCACACCAGGAGATACAGAATATGGACTCACCCTTAAAAACGCTGCGAGGTCTCTTCCACGAACTGATGGCGTGGGAGGGGGAGGAGTTGATGCCGGTGGACTTCGTGATGGCAAGCTACCTAACGGCGTTCCTTCCCGGAGCGGTCGAAAAGGCGTGGGGCGATCTGTGTGGACCCCCGGCGATAGGTAAGACAGAGATACTACGAGCCCTAGATGATGGGCAACAGCGAACGATCATGATTGACACACTTACCGAGAACGCTTTTGCCTCTGCCATGAGGGACCCGGACGAACCCGAAAAGGATTTCTCTCTCCTGTACCAGTTGTCCAGCGGTCGGCACCCCAAAGGTCCGAAGGTTCTGGTGATAAAGGAGTTCAGTACCTTCTTGAACATGAGGTCAGAGAAGGTAAACAAAATCTTTGCCGACCTTCGTTCGGCTTATGATGGCAGCTACGCTATAGCGGCTGGCAACATTGGGCTGGATACTCGGACCGACTTACAGTTTGGGCTCATTACAGCCTGTACTGAAAAGCTCGATGACTTCCGTCGCACTAATCAGACGCTTGGTGAGAGGACGTTGATGTGTAGGATCGGACGTGAGACAGCCACCTATGCAGCTAGGGCAGCGATAGCAGACCATGTAGTTAGAGGCTGTCGCATAAGGAAGGCTGCTCTGCGTGCTAGGATCAAGATTGCTACTCGGAAGGCGATCAATGATGCTATTAAACTTATCAAGCAGACCGGAGGTAAGGTTGCTCAGGCGGACAAGTACATCACTCGTGTCGCAAGAGTGGCCACCATTGCTACGTCAATCCGTTCATCCCCGCTCAGCAAGAAAAGTTTTACTAATCTGGCTGAGGGTTCCCCTCGACTCGTCGGGCAGCTTACTGCTTGGGGTGACTGTCGAGTCATCTTCGACGGTCGTAAGTCTTGGAACGATACGGACTACGCCCTGGTACGCAGAGTGGCTCAAGACACGATGCCGCCAGAGTTCCTACGTGCCATCCACACGCTGTACAAAACCGGCAAGTCAATGACCATTGAGGAAATTCGTGCAGGTGCAATGGCGGACGGTGATTTCTATCGCCAGTTGAAGCAGTGGGAAATCATAGGCATCCTACATCAGCAAGCATCGGACGAGTATTTCCTAGACCCAGTGTTCCGTGTGGACCTGGAAGCAACCGGCTTTATGGAGGGACTTCAATGAAAAATGAGGAACCCTGTGACTACTGCGGAAATGATCCAGACGAATGTGTGTGCCACTTGGCACCTGATTTTCCAGACGACCCAGTGTTGGAGTTAGACACTGACTACCTAGACTGGACTCACTACGAGGAGGATGACAATGAGAATCGTGGGCAAGAAGATTCTAGTGAAGCAGACCTTGACTGATGAGGTCTCAAAGGGTGGGATTATTATGGCAGGGGACCAACAGACCCTGCCGTATGGTGAGATCGTTGCAATTGGTTCGGGAGTTGAGGACATGATCCTTATCCCCGGTAATCTTGTCCTGTTCAATGAGATTGGGGCAATCCCTCTTGGGCACATCAAGAAGAATCATGTCTTGATTGAGCCTGAGGACGTGCTTGCTATACTAGACGAGGAGGACTTAAAAGATGTCGGAGCCTAAAGCTGAATCCAAAGAGATTAGGAAAGGCGGACCTTTCATCTTGACCTATACTGGCAAGATGTTCCACTATGATCATATCGAACCTGATAGTATCGACATCCGAGACATCGCCCATGCTCTGTCTCACCTATGTCGGTATACCGGCCACACCAGTATGTTCTATTCAGTAGCCCAACACTCGCTGCTGGTGTCTGAGAAGATGCCAGGTGGACCTGCCGACAAGTTGGCAGGGCTGCTGCATGATGCAGCCGAAGCGTATGTCAACGACCTCGCCTCGCCGTTGAAGAGGTACATAGAGATAAACTCTTCCTACAATAATGTGTACCGTTCTTTGCACGACCGTGTCCTTGCCACCGTGTACGCCAAGTACGGTGTGGGGCTTGTCCCGATAGACGTTGTGTTGTACGATCGGGCAGCTTGCGTATTCGAGGCCGAAGGGCTCTTAGGCCTGAATCCGTTGGAGTTGGAGAAGTACTCGTTCCCGATCCACCTTAAAGAACTCTGGCAACCGTGGGAGCCTCTTGTGTTCGCCGGTGAGCAGGTGGACCAGGACTTCGGGTATGTAGAAACACGATTTTTGGAGAGGTTTGAGAACCTCATGAACCAATTAGGAAGGACACACTAATGACAAGTAGTTCGATAAGAATTCGACCCATGCACGGAGAGAACCCGTATCGTGTTAATAGTAGGCTGCACGCCATCTTCAACTTTATTGCCGATGAAGAACTACACACGTTGGCAGAGATTGTCAACGCAGTGTACTACGTTGGTGCTGACAAGTTTCTCTTAAACCGTCGCCGCACGGCGTCGGCACTGCGTACCATGCGGCAGTGCAAAGGCCTGTTTATAGATTTTCTTCCAGTAGGAAACGTGTATAGTCTGAGTGATGATCGTCCAATTAGCAGCTAGAACGGAGGTTGCTGCTGGTTCACTCCTCGCTGACGGCCAATCGTTGTGGGGTTGACGAAGTCGAGAGGAGATAGTCCGGTCTTAGCATTGAAGCCGGGCCGTCCGACGTTGGCGGTCCTCGCTGCTTGTCGGACTGCACTGGGCTCGCCTAGTAGAGCCGGGTCCACACCAAGTATCTGCTGCCCTTGTGTTCCCAGTGTCTGAGCTATGATCTGAATGACCTGCTCGCGAGCCGGGCCGGGTGGCATAGTCCGAACGACCTGCTCCAGCCGCGTCATTTGCCGCCGCAGTTGCATGGCCTTCATGTCCTTTTCCGTGACCGGTAAATTGAAGCCGAACCGTTCGATGAAGTTCTCAGTAATCTGGTTCGCCTCACTTGCATTGTTTCTGAACCGTGCGTCCATGTAGGACCGGCGGGCCTCCCTAATCTGGTCACGCTGCTTTACCATCATCTGTAACAGGAGCGACTCGCTCTCGATGTCGCCGCCCTTTATGCCCATCCCGTACCGTATGATCTCCCACGGTCGGTAGTACCCCTTAAGAGTCCCCTTCCCACTGAACAAGGCGATACGTCCATCCGGAGCAGGTTGACTGTAGTCGGCGTAGGTCCTGTCGAACGCCTTGGAAACCACACGACCCGCATCGCCGGGGACATTGGGAACGAGTCCCATCATGCGGAACAACTGAGTACCGCCGGGGATCAAGAGAGGGGTGGACCGGGCGAGTTCGGAGAAGTCCCCGGACCCCAGACCCATCGCCGTTGCTCCCAGAATCTGGAAGAAGGGAGGCACGATTGGGATCGGAGCCAACACCTTACCGGCGGGCTGAAAGGTGGGAAGGGCACCTCCGATAAGGGCGTCACCTACGTTCCAGTTCATAGCCTCGCCAAGCTCCATCGCAATTACGGAGCCTGCAATCATACGAGCGAACGTACCGGGGTTTAGGCCCAGCCAGTTCATTGCCTTGCCAGTACGAGGGTCAATTGCTCCAGAACCTAATGTCATAGCCGTAGTAGTCACGAACTCCAGCATCCGCAGGGGGAACTGGGTCAACTGACGGACCAACGGGCTCTTGTCTAGGAGAAAGAAGGGAGTGTTCTGTGGACCAGTGAGGAACTGGGTCCGCTCTACTAGCTTTCGAGACAGTTCAATCGCTGCGTCGATAGGCATCTTGGCTCGACGGGCATGAATCATCCCCGCCTCGAATGTTGCTAGTCGGACAGCGTGCTCGGATGTAGAGAATACAGCCATCATAGAACGAGACACTCGTTCTATCGTGGCCTTTGCACCTTTAACGCCAGGCAGCTTACCAATCTCATAGGCGTTGATGAGCGTATTTTCAAGAGCTTCCTCGGTTAGCGGGGACCCAGACAATCCGGACTTACCGAACTCAGGATATGCCTTCCGGATTGCAGCCTGATGATTCAACTTGCTGGACCCGTATCGGAGGGCATAGTATTTATGAGCCTTTCGCATTGCCTCCCCCGCACCCGCCGCAGCCGTACGGTACCCAATGACAGGCCCGGTAGTTAGTACCAACTGGAGCATGTTCTTGAGGGCTGATCCTGGGTTCAGACCCAGGGTGGACAGATAGAAATAACCAGCAGTTTTTCTTTCAAGGTTTGCTAAGGAGAAAGCACCACGAGATGACTTCATTCCTTCTGTAAGAGACTTTGTTAAGGACTCTCCTAGAACCTTCTGTAAACCAGAACTGTTCTCCAGTTTAAGTGCCAGCATTTGAGTGGACTGTGACCATAGATTAGCACGGAGAGTAGAACGAAAAGTGCCACGTCCCATAGCTACGGGAATATAGGTGTCCTCAAGAATGTGGGCTTGATACCGAGCTACTGAATTGGCCTTGCTCTTGAACTTCAATTCGTCGAGCATCTGGACGACCTTCTCTCCGCCACCTTTAACAGTCCAGGCATTCGTTCCCGCCAGTGTATGATTGTATTGACTGATAACTGGCATTAGCTTGAGGCTATACTCTCTTGGTCGTACGTCAGCCAAGATGGATGCTATCTTCTGTGCTTCGGCTGGCTGGAACATAGCGGGGTACTTTGCTTCCAACTCCCGAAGAGGAGTCTTATCCATCATCCGGAGTGTAGAGCCTCGCACACCTTCGATGCGGGCAGCGTGGATGAGCCGAGCCTTCGAGAGGGCGTCAAGGCGAGCACGAGCACCAGCGTCTACTACGTCTCCCATCTGGTCTAGGTCCTCAAAGGCAGGTAGCATCTGGAACTTACGCTTGTAGACTTCGGGGGAGGCCCACTGCTGGGCACGACGGGTAGCCGACTTAGCAAACTTCTTCGTACTGGCCGACTCAGTCAGAACCGCAATGAGCTTACGGAAATCTTCTTCGCTCTGAACTATACGACGGGGGAAGTAGTCGGACACCTTCTTCGGGTCACGAAGAAAGTCAGACATTGTGTCGAGTGTGCCGTCTGAAAGGCCCGATGACTTCTGCCTTCGGATCGCTTCAAGGATACGCTTTCGTCCCTTGACATCCGAAAACACTTCACGCCACTGGTCATCGAGCGTCTGTCGAAAGCCCCTCGCCAGTCTCAATAATGGTCCTCCCATATTTGCTTCGAGGTTCGGCATCAAGGTACCAATTGCTTCAAGGGATGCCGTAGTCTCTCCACTCCCAATTCTGATCTTCCCGTTCTTACCTTGATAGCCTCGCAAAGGCTTATGTAAACCGTCGAGCCATGCCCCTACTAGCCGCTGTTCCTTCAATGAAGGCAAGCGGCCTGTTTGTCCTTCAAAGACGCTAAGGTTTTCGGCGTACAAGCCGCCGTACTTCGATCTAAAGTCGGCGGTGTCCTTAATAATAGCTCCGAACTCATCGACAAAGTCCACCTTCGAGCCTCTCCGTTTCATCCCGAGGAACAGGCCCTGCATAGATGCCAACTTTCGGAGGACCGGGAACTTCGCAGCGAAGCCCTCAACCGCCTTAGACATCTTGAAGATATTATTGCCTGCCGGGATCGGGAACTTGTGGGACAGGGCCAGCATTGCAATAAGAAGAGGATTAGTTAGCGTCTTGAATACCTGAGCATAGGGACCCTGGTCCAACCCCCACTTACGCAGGAGCCGGTCCCTCTCTAATGGAGTTAGTTCCTTCGGCTGAAAGGCGGCACGCCACACAGCAGGGAGGTCCCCACTGAATGCTTGCTGCACGACCTGTCCAGGCCGGTCCGTGATACCAATACCACGAGCTAGTGGTTGGGGAACCAAGGCTCCCATATCACTTAGAGGCATCTAGGTATTCCTCCTCTATAAGGTCGTACTCTGTGACCTTTTCTTCTCCACATTTACAAACGTAAAACACCCGATCAATTCCAAGATCGAATTGTTGTTTTACAAACCGCCATTCATGTTCGTGCATTACACTCCTCCTCAGTCATTTGCATCTTTAACATCTTTGGCAAGTCTAGCAGCCCAGGCTTCAATATCGTCAGGCGATATATCTTGATGTTCAACAGCCAGGTTCAACAACCATTGAAGCTCTTGATCTTCATCCATTACTGTCCTCCGGGATTACCCATCTGGGTGAATAGTTGGTCCAGCAAGAACTGAACATCTTCTCCCGATCTTCCTCTCCGCTGGACACCCATCTGAGCATCCGAACCGATCCTTCGTTCTGTGCTAGTTAGGCTATTGGGCTGCTGGCTGGTGTCGGCTAGGATACGCACGACCTCATCAAACATGGACGGCTCGAACCGCTGCATCGTTGTCTTACGACGGGCCACCTGTTCCTGCTGATCCACAACATTTCGGAGGAAGTCTACGCTTGAGGAGGGTCCTAGCCCCTGGAATCCTTCAAGAGCCAGCTTATCAGCACGGCCCTTACGCCCAAGGATACCTCCGATCCTATGAGCTTCAAGCCCGAGGAACAAACCCGTTCCCGCTGCTCCAAATGGTCCCTTACCTAGAAGTCCAACTGCCTTACGACCGACCCCACCAGTAAGAGCCCCCTTCGTTACGCCTGGACTAGCTTTGGCAAGAGCCGCAACAACGCCCTTCTCTACCTTGGGTAGGACGCCCTTATTTGTCTCTTTGAGCATCTGTACCATCTTCGTTGGTAGGGCCGCAGTACCTTGCCGCTTGAACAACTTGTTGAACTGCCGGACCCAGAAGGGGTCCTCGCCTCGACGAGCCACTACAGACAGGGCTTGATTTGATCCAACCCGTGCAACGGTCTTAGGATTTAACTTCCGTAGCTCAGCTAGAATTCTCTTCCCGTTTGCATCAGCGAACTCTGGTTCCTTGGCAAAGTCATCTAGGAGTTCCCCCCAAGACAGGCTCAGCTTCGGGTCCTTGATACCTCGTACCGCAGCCTTAGCCAGGCGGTGACTCTCCTTCACAGCCTTCAAGGTATCTGCATCCATCGAAGCAGTGATAGCCTTTGAAAATCCATCAGAGTTCAAGACTGTCTTACCGCCTAGAGATTCCAGTCGAGCAATTGTGTCTCGTGGCATTCCTTGTGTTGCCATGTCGTCGAGAAAGGTGGCCCAAATGTCATTGATGCTTCGTGTCTTACCAGCATCACCCACGGCAAGCTGGCTATAACGGAAGATTTGTTGGTAGGCACCGGGGGCTACCGACTGGTTTGCATCGCCCACTAATACTTCAGTGACTCTTTCCGCAACCCCGGCCAAGCGGGAACGAGTTGCCCCTCGTCCTGCACTTGCCGCACGTTCCGCTGCCCGACTTGCCTTCTTCTGTTTGTTTGATTTTCGTGCCATATTACTGTCCTGGTGTTGGAGGTGGAGTACTCAAGGAAGACTCAAGTCGTCTGTGAACCTGTGACATATCTCCCATCCTGGCAGGAGCCGAAACTCGGGATAGCTCACGGGAGGGAACTCCCAGGCGGGCTGAGACAAAGTCCAATAGTCCGGTGTCCGGATTAGTACGAGGGTCCCCCTGCCTAGAGAGAGACACCTCACTTAATACACGGGACGGGATTTCATTGAACCTCGCAAATTGCTGCTCCACGTCTTCTTTCCCGGCCTGCTCCACTGCTGCAAGAGAGAAGGCACGACGCTGATTTCGAGCCGCCAGTTGTCGTAGTGCCACCTGAACATCAGCTTCCGGGTCCCCCTCAATATGTTCGAGGAGGGCTGCTAGCCCTTCAATGAGAGCGATACTTCCAAGGAGGCCTGCTGCACCAACAAGAGTAATTGCCATTTTTAGTTCCTTTGGTTGCTTTCTCTGATGATCTGTTGCTTTTCAGCCAACGTGAGGTTTTGCATTTGGGCAGTTTCGCCTGGAAGTGGAACTGGTTGTTGACCCTTAAAGACGGCCAGGGCACCACGAGCAGCAGCCGTTCCTGCTCCCTTGCCAAGAACACCGGTTACCATGCTTGTTACGTCCGTTGTTAAGCGGGACCTCAAACCGTGATGACCCAAACTAATCAGAGCCGGGAGTTGTTTAGCAACGACTCCCACTCCTCCTCTCTTTTGAAAGGTCTCCGGCGTCGCCGCAAGTTCGGCCCGTTGAGGTTGTGCCTGTTGTAGTCGCTTTCCTTCCTTTTGTCTTTCATAGGCGAACTTAGAGAAGTCAACGGCAGCCTTGGCGAAGCCGGACCGCTGACGTTCCACTTCTATTTGGTCGTTGTAGGCTTTCAGGTCCCCTCCGTTAGTCACCGGGTCGAGGTGATTTGTAATAAAACCACTCATGTTGGCAAAAGCGTTGGGGCCAATCTCTTTAGACATGCCTAAGAGTCCGTCGATCAAAGACATAGACGATCTCATGTCCTTAAACCCCGACTGGTCTCCTGGCCCCCGAGCCTGTATTTCATTCAAAGATAAGCCGCCTTCACCGGGGGGCCGATTTAGTTGGGACATAAGCTCCCCTAAGCGGGCCTCTCTCTGTCCCCCCTCCGCAGTTATCACATAAGCATGCAGGTCCAATTGCCGAAGGTTAGACCTATATTGTTCTCTAAACTGCTTTAGGATGGAAACACCTTTTATTCCATCGTTCATCCTGCCTGCGAACCCAGAGGTTCCTGCAATAATATCTCCCATGGCAGCCTGGGCATCGACAAGTTCAATGTTGCTTGGGTCAACACCCAAAGCTCTTAGTGCGTTCTCTCTGCCCACCTGAGCTATCATCTGTTTAACTAACTGAGTTGCGAACGCCCCTCCTTTTTCTGGATCCGCCATCCCCATTACCTCAGACGCTAAGTGCCCTCGAATGTTGAAGGACGCCGACTCTATTGCAGCCGCCGCGTAGAACTCTTCCGAACTTCGAGGTTCCCATTTCCCGTCAAATAGCTCTAGGGCAATCTGTGTTATTTCCTCTCCTTGAGGACCACCCCCAAAGGTATGAATTAAGGACCGAGTCATTATATACCTAGCGGGGTCATTAAACTTGGCAGGGTCTTCGTCACTGACAAAGTCCTCCAGAGCTGCTTCCACTCCTTGCTGAGCCTTCATGTTATAGGTCTTGTTGAAGCCGTCCCGCACCTCTTTCAACTTACCCAGCTTGTCATGAGTTTCAACCAGCCTCTTTCTGATCCCATCTAAGCCTTCTTGTCGAAGAGACTCATCCGTCAAGTTGTCAAGAAGCATCTGGTCATTAAGGATGTCCATCATCGTAGACGGGTCAATCATATTGGGCTCCTCGCCTTCGGGTAGCCCCCAGTTCTCCTCCCTGCCCGGACCAAAAACTAATCCATCCAAGGGATAGCCACCCGTCAATTCCATGTCAAACTGCTGTTGGGGAGTCAGAGCACTTAGCGGAGCTATCTTCGACTTGGGGCCTTTGAGTGTGGGCATAGGAAGATTAAGAGGATTGGTCTGCATGTTCAATATGGCCATAGGATCAGTTGAATCAAGGATTCTTTCCATCTCCTCATTATGTGCCTCAAAAGCCGCTTGCTTGTGCTTGGTGTTAAACATATTGTCCCCAAAAACTTTGGACTGCTTGATAAGATCAAACTGCCTCTGGAGGGCCTTACGCCCCTCGGGACCCGTATACTGTCCCGCCCTTACTCGCTCCTCTATACGGGCCGTATAGGCTATAGTAGAAGCGTCGAGGTTTTCCTGCTGGTCCTTCATGGTGTTAATGGAGGTAATATACTTGTCCCGTGACGCCTGAATAGCGGCTCCCATCATAGCTGCCTCACGAGCCGCATCCTTCTGTAGTTTGGCGTTCAACTCCTGTTGTTGTACAGCAAAGTCCTTATCTTCGGCCCGCTCCTGCTTTCGTTGAGATTGAGCCGCCGCCTTTTCCATGCCCCGCGAGACTTGATTCGCCACCTGAGTAGCGGCTCCTCCCCCGGCTTGAGCAGCTTGTTGAACGGTTTCGGCATTCTCCTGCTGCAACTTTTCTATCGTCTGGAGCAGCTTCTGCATCTGCTTTTGGTTATCCTGCTGAGCAGCTACTAAAACAGCAACAGCACCTTGAGGACCTTGCTGCTTACCTCTGGCTGCGATTGCAGATAACGCATCTTGAGTGATAGGACTATTGGCCATTAGTGATACTCCTTTTTATTGAAAAGTGGGCTGATCAGGACCAAATATCTCTTTAGCTATTCCAGTAACCAAGCCGATGCCCCCTCCTGCACGTCCACCACTTGCAAGGCCCTCAAACGTCGCCTCAGCCACCCTAGACCCCGGAGTCCCAATGTTGGACTGCAAGAACATCATTGTCAATTTTTGCTCAAACACAGTGGACTCTCTCCCAAAGGCCCGCGTAAGTAAGTCATTACCTATAATCGCAGCAGCTGAAGCTGCATCTGTTATATTCAAGACTGGTTCGGAAAGGTTAGGAAGATTGTCCAAGAGGAGTTGGTTGCCCGTCATCTCCATTTGACCCCGAATTCCCTCTAAGGTACTCTGGGCATTTGCATGAGCCGCATCCGAAGTCGCTTGAATTCCTAGAAGTTGACCAGTGATCTCCTGACTGGCAATAGTGGCTTGGTTGAAGGCGTCGCCCGCTGCTCTTCCAAAAGCCCCTTCCTCACTCACAAGTTGAGTCTCGATCTGTGCTGTAAAACTACCAAACTTTGTAGCCACATCCGCAGCCAGCTTATTGAATTCTAGGATGTTTGCCCCGATCGCGGGGGCTATTGAACTTGCTCCAGCCAGTCTGGTTTGAGAAATCATGCTCTGCTTCTGAGCACTTGTAAGATTGGGGTCCGATTGAATCTTAGCAACCGCTGTATTTATGTTCCCCTGTATTCCCTGAACCGCCGCCTGCATTGCGGCGGATCGACCCTCCATGACTTGACTCGCCGCTGCGGACTCTTTAGTGTCAATCTTGGCCAAAGCAGCCGTACCCACCGTCCCAAGCTCTTTCTTCAACCTATCAAACTCAGTTGAAACTTGTTGAGGAACGTCTTTTAGGTCTTGACGGACTGTATCAAGCTCAGTGTCGAGGTCCGCTTTGTCTGTAGTTAAGTCTCCTTGAATCCCTTCGATCCGCTCCCCTGCATCTGAGACTTGTCCTTCAACATCCCCGGCAAAATCCTCAGCGGTCTTTTGAGCACCCACATCTGAGGCAAACTGTGCCTCGCTTTGTGTAGAAATAGCCTCTACGACACCTTGTCCCAACTCTGCTTCGGTCTGGCCTCCTGCCTTTACCTGTTCAGGCGTGGCACCGGGGCCGCTAATCCCCGTCGGAGTTTCCGTAACACTAGGAACTTTGGGTAGTGCATCCGCTAGAGGAGTTTCTTCACCTCTTCTTCCTCTTCGACCACCGCCACCACCGCCATCTTCCTCTCCTCCTTTTCGTCGGCGACGGCGGGCGGCAAGTAGAGCCAAACCTCCAAGAATTAGTCCTGCTGGCATTAGAATGTTCCTTGTCGAGACTGAACCTCAGATGAACCGAGGATGCCTTTAACTACTACGGCCTGGAGTTCCCAATCCTGGTTCCCGGCCTTGAACTCCAAGAACGGGAAAAGGCGGGTACTATGTCGATTAAGGGCGGCAGCCGTTTTGTCGGGAACGATGTTGAAGTCCGCTTCTACGGTCCCTAATATCGTTCCCATTTGTTTAACACCATAACGGAACTTTCCGTTAGTGTCTGTCGCACCGGTGTGTCCTCCAAGATCGGAGAACGAAGCCATGAACGTCTTTGTGGTCTTACGAGTAAAGGGGTCAGGTCGTCCCGAAGCACCTACAATAACCGGGAGGACAAGCCGCGTGACAATAGGTGCGATAGAATACCGATCGCCAACTGCTGGAGTACCGGATAGAGCAGGGACCGTTAATTGCACTGCACTGTCCCTTGAGGTAATAATCGCCGATTCCCCAAGAAGGTCCCCTGATAGAATGTGCATGGTGAACCCGGCACACCCAGTCGGGAAGGTCGCAGCACTGTCGGCAATGTTCGTCGTAGTCGTTCCCGCCGTGAATGTTCCATTGACTGTTTCACCCGAGAGGATACCACACATAGAACGACCAGCCATCTCACGAGAACCATCAATAACATGAACTAACCCAGTATCCGTTACCCAATAGGCTCGTACCGCCCCATCAGTTTTGACATCAGGACCAGAAGTAAGGTGGGTCCACGGCAGGTCTTCCAACCTTGTCACTGCACCGGTGGACTCCCAAAGAATATATGCTTCCTTCTTGGTAGTGTTCAGCAAGATCAGGGCACCCAGCTTCGCATCGAATTCTACGTGGATAGCCCCAAGAGAACCGGCCCATTCTGAATCGTCCAAGAGGATACGATCGAGGACGGTTACTGAGTTAATTGCACCTGTATTACCGTCAATCTGCTTAAGCCCGGACGACGTGACAATGAACAACGAGTTTCCAACCCCGGCACACCCAAATCGAGAGACACCTCCCAATCGGAACTGGAGCCGATTGGTTGTAAGAGTAGACCCAGCCCGAGTAGTCCGATATACGCCTGCATTAGTAACCCCAAATAGGTGGTCACCAGCCGGGTACAATCCAAAAAATCTTTCGGCTGCTTCGTCAGGTCGATACTGATTTTCTGGAGGAAAATTTTCTGGTTCATCAAGAGTCAAGATCGACCATGCAATCGCTTCGGGAGTCTGTTCAGACCTGTTCCAATCCTTATCTGGAGTTGTCGGCTCCTCGACATCAGTAATACCCACGAGGAGCCCGTCGTAGGCTTGAAGTCGTTTGAACCTAGGAGCCGGACCAAAGGGGTCCAAGAAAGCTGCATACTGAGTCTGAACAAGTAGTCCTGTATCCTGAAACCACGGAGCTTTGAAGTCGTTGAATACAGTTCCAAGAATGGAGTCGTTGTCGAATCGAAGTTGAAAAAGTCCCGAACTGGTTTTGTATTCAGCCTTTTCCAGATATTCACTCACGAGGTACAGGTTGCCCATCGGGGTGTACTTGTCGAAGGGGGCTCCTGTTGTATCCTGCGATCCCTTCCAAAATCGGAATCCGTCTACGTGGGGGATGCCCCAGTTGATAATACAGGTCCGCTCGTGAGTGTTACCTTTAATCTGGTGTGTCGCACCCGCCTGGTCAATCGGTAAGTTGATCTCGTCAATAAAATATCGAAGCCCCGTGTTACCCGTTCCTGGTGCTGTAGTAGTCATAATACGCAGGTAGGATCGTAGGTTATGCTTTCGACTAATAAGTTCTACGCCAAGGGTGTAATCACCTTTAGGAGTCGCATGAGCAGTAGGACCGTACACTTCGTTTGCAAAAGAGTCTTCGGAGTCTCCGATAAAGGTGCCATCGTTATCAGCATTTAGTGGATGACCAAGAGTG
>LAZR01000460.1_pt1 | contig 33364 bp, 48 predicted proteins | sample 329461 | NCBI WGS metagenome assembly LAZR01 (sample SAMN03002196, study PRJNA259156) | marine sediment metagenome | biome: sea floor; feature: Hydrothermal impacted sediments; material: marine sediment; isolation source: Loki non-amplified sample from Loki's castle hydrothermal vent sediment ...
CACAAATCGAACTACGCGTACTCGCGTCCCTGTCGGGCGACGAGAAGATGCGCGAGATTTTCCGCTCGGGTGATGACTACCACCTGCGCACGGCGCGCCATATCGCTCCGATGCTTTGGCATATCGATCCCGAGGACGTCACGGACCGCGAACGCCGCATCGCAAAGTGCTTCCATCCCGACACCGAAGTCCTGACCAGGCGGGGGTGGGTGCGGATCCCCGAGTTGGTCACGGGAGAAGAGGTGGCCGAGGCCGCGCCGAATCCCGACGGCACGGTGAGGTTATCATGGGTCACGCCGTTAGAGGTTTTCACGAAGAAGAATGAGTTCGATCACTTGGTGCACCTACGGAACGAGGGCATCGACCTGCGGGTCACGCCCGACCACCGGATGCTGACTATGTCGCGCGGAGGGGCGTACAGCGTCGTGCGACCCGCCGATCTACATAAGACATACTACTGGGCGAACGCCGGCCTCCTTGATGGTACCGAAGAAGTCGACGAGCGCCTACTGCGTCTCGCGGTCGCGGTGCAAGCGGACGGTTCCTATTCCGGTAACCGCGTCAGGTTCGGTTTCACGAAGCAGCGCAAGGTTGACAGACTCATCGGGATGCTGAAGCCGGGGGAGTTCACGCATCGTGTCGCGGGACGTCGTCATGACATCGGGCTCCTCCCGGGCCTGACTTGTAAGGTCAGGGCTCTCCTTGACGACAAGTCCTTCCCCTGGTCGTGGTTGTTGCTGGTGCCGGAGTTGCGTCTTGCAGTGCTCGATGAGGCTCCGTACTGGGACGGGCACGACCGCACGGACTGGCGCATGAGGTTGTACTTTAGCTACGACGTACAAAGCGTCGACGTCTTGCAGGCCATCGCGGCGACGGTTGGTCGGAAGACGAGGCGTGCCAGGAACGGTCCGTGCTGGCGGCTCTCGATCAAGGACCATCACAGGACCCGGGGAGGCAACCTCGAAACCACGGAAGTGCCGTACACGGGCGAAGTCGCGTGCCTCTCCGTGCCTTCATCGTTTGTCTTGGTCCGTGACGGTGGGGTACCGGTCATCACCGGGCAGAGCTTCAACTTTGCCCTCATCTACGGGATGGGCGACGAGCGGATCGCGCGCGACCTGGGAATCTCGATTGATGAAGCACGTGCGGTGCGCGCAGCCATCCTCGGAAACTTCAGCGACATGTCCGCGTACATTCGTGCGCGCATCCTTGAGGCGCGAACCACGGGCGTCTGTTGGACGTGGTGGCAAGGTGAGCGCGCGCGCCGTCGACCGCTCCACAAGATCGCGAGCGTTGATGGGAGGGAACGCAACACCGCAGAGAACGGCGCGTATAACTCTCCAGTCCAGGGCACTGCCAACGAGTTCAACACGGCGTCGCTCATCGAAGTCGTCAACTGGATCGAGGCAGACTGCGTACCCGCGAAGGTCGTCATCCCCATCCACGATCAACTCGTGCTCGAAGTGCGCGAGGACGTGATCGTGGAAACCGCGAAGCAAGTCAAAGGCATTATGGAATCGTGGGACTTGCCAGGCGTTCCGATCATTGTCGACACCGAGGTCGGCCGGTCGTGGGGCAGCTTGGAGAAGTGGGACATTGAGAAACCGCTCCCAACATTCGCGTAAGCCGACGCGTCGTCGGCAGAAGCGACCGTGCCCGATCTGCGGCTTGCGCTGGCGCGCTCCGCAAGTCGTGGCAACCGGAGCGGGACTTTGCTGTAGCGACAACTGTAGACTCGCGTACGATGCCGCGCGGCGGTTGTCGAAGTCGAAGCGTTCGCGCGAGCGAGTCGGCCTTCTCTTTGCCAATGGCACGACAGCAACGTGGTCCCCGGAAGACCATACGACTGAGTACGACCCGTTGAGAATTCCAGACGAAGCGCACAAGTCATAACCGTGCCGACACACCAGCGAGGAACCCGATGAGCGAACCCCTCTTCCCGAACGACGTCTCTATCGATGAGTACCTGATGCAGTGCATCACCATCGACGAGCTGCTACTCGATGACGCGTTCAAGCGCACACCTGCGGAGCTGGCGTATTGGAACGCGCGATTCGCCGAAGCGAATCGGAGCTTCCTGATCGAGAAGCTCGACTGTGACAGGATGGGAGCGCAGCTCTACCTGGAGCACAGGGAGATCCTGCTGACGTTGGAACGGAAGCCGACCGAGGCCATGATCAAGGCGTCGGTCGAGAGCGACGATCGCTACTACGAAGCGCGGACGAAACTCGTGACAGCCGAGGCTGAGAGGGTTCGGCTGCGCGGTGTCTGCGAAGCTATGATCACGAAGAAGGATATGCTTCAATCGCTCGGCGCGAAGTTGCGCGCTGAGATGAGCGGCGACCCCGCCGTGCGCGAACAGCACAGCGACTATCGGGCTGGCCGCACTCAGGAGTAGGAACGAAGAAACGCAGTTACACAGCAAGGAGAAACACAATGAGCAACCTACAAAAGTACGGGGAGTACACGGTCGAGTCGGCCGAGGAAGAGCAGAAGCAGATCGACGAGAGCAGTAGCGTCGACTACCTGAAGCTCTCGGTCGGACGCAACGTCGTACGCTTCCTGCCACCGCCCGTCGGAAAGACGAGCCCGTTCAAGATTGTGCAGCAGCACTTCCTCAAGCTGCCTGGTATGCCATCGCCGGTGAAGTTCGCGTGCCCGCGCTACCTCAAGCCGTCGGGCCACTGCATCGTTTGCGCGAAGGCGAACGAGCTGTACCGCAGCGGCAACTCGGCGGACAAGGAACGCGGCTACGAGCTGTTCCCGAAGCGCCGCGTCTACGCCAACGTCATCGACCGAAGCAACCAGGAGAAGGGTCCCATCATCTTGGAGATGGGCAAGACGATCCACGAGCCGCTCGTCAAGATTCGCAAGAACGAAGACATCGGCGGCAACTATACGCACCCGGACGAGGGGTTCGATATCGTGATCGATCGCGTGGGCACGAGCAAGAACGACACGAAGTACACAGTCATCCCCGCGCGCAAGTCCTCTCCGCTCGGGAACCTGGAGTGGGTCGAGCAGCAGCACGACCTCGACCGATATTCCAAGCAGCACACCGACGCGGAGATCCGCGAGATGATCGGCGCGCCCGCTTCGGAAGAGTCGTCCTCAGCACCGGAACCCGAGGGTGCGACCAGCGACGACTTCATCGACGTTGAGTCCGAGCCCGCCGAGGGCGAAGACAATATCAAGTGGTAGCGAGATCGAGCGGCGGTCGTTTCTTGAGTTGGTGTTGACCGACCGCCGCTCGGTTCACCAGGGAGCGGTATGAGCAAACAAGCGAACGCGTTGGGGAAGATCCTCACCGCCGTTCGGAAGGAGTTCGGCAAGTCGAGCGCGATTCGGTTGTCGGACGGCTTCCGCGGCGAGGTCGTTCAATCGATCCCCACGGGCATCGAGGTGTTCGATAACTACGTTGGCAACTGCGGCGGGCTCCCCGTCGGCCGCGTCGTCGAGTTGTTCTCCGAGGAAGGAGTTGGGAAAGCGCAGCCAGTTGATGCGGAAGTCTTGACCCCAACCGGCTTCAAGCCGATCGGGACACTCCATGTTGGCGACGTGGTAATTGGGCGGAATGGGGCATCCACGAAGGTCACGGGTGTTTACCCCCAAGGTCGCAAGGATGTCTATCGCGTGACGTTGACCGACGGCACTTCGACCGAGTCGTGTCTCGAACACCTCTGGCTTACCTCGGGCTCGAACGACGTTTCACGAGGGACGGGTGGTCGCGTACGATCGCTTGGTGAGATAATCGACAGTGGGCTATTCGAGAACCACGGGCAGTGGCAAGCATACAAGCACCACTTGCCGGAGCTAGCCCCGGTCGAGTTCTCGGGTTTGGGTTCATTGCCTGTGCATCCCTATTTGCTAGGGACTCTGCTTGGCGACGGCGGGTTGACCAAACGCTCAGTTCATCTCCATAACCCCGAAGACGATGTATTACGTCGCGCGGTTTCATTGTTGCCGGATGGCGACTGTGCGCATCCCCTGTTGGACGGTTGTGGTGTACGGATCGTGCGACGCGAATGGAAGTACCATACGCCCACTGCTTTATCGGACGCCATCGCGGAGCTAGGTCTCCGCGGCGCACGCTCGTGGGAAAAGTTCATTCCCCGTATGTATCAGTTCGCTAGTGTTGACGACAGACTCGAACTCTTGAGGGGCCTCGCCGACACCGACGGTCACGTGAACAAATGCGGCACGCTCCTCGAATACCGCACCGCTTCCGAACGGCTCGCGGATGATGTAGCGTTCGTTGCGCGGTCGCTCGGCGGGATCGTTCGTGTGAGAACGAAGATACCAACATACCGACACAAGGGACGCAAGAAGAAAGGTCGCCCCGCCTACATACTGCTCATCCGGTTCGGGAACGGTGTCGTACCTGTTTCATCAAGCAAGCACCTCGCTCGCTGGCGCGAACGAGAACAACCGGCCTACCGCTCGATCGCTAAAGTCGAGAAGAGTCGCGAGACAGGTTGTGTCTGTATCAGGGTAGCGCGTCCTGATGGCCTGTACGTGACCGACGACTTCATCGTCACGCACAACTCCAGCCTATGCCTCGCGATGCTTGCGGCGGCGCAGCGCGCGGGCGCGACTACGATCCTCTCGGAGACCGAGAACGGGTTCACCGAGGAACGCGCGGTGACGTTCGGCGTCGACCCCGAACAGCTCGGGTTGTTCCAGCCCGACTACATGGAGCAGGCGTTGCAGCAGTTGGAGCTGACCCTCGACACGGTGAAGCCAAAGGAGGGTCCGTACCTCATCGCCTGGGACTCGCTCGCCGCGACGCCTACGAAGTTGGAGATCGACCAGGGCGTCATGAACAAAGCCGCGCAGGACAACCGCGCGCTGCTCATGTCCCGGTCGCTGCGCATCCTCACGCAGAAGGCGGCACGCGCCTGCGCGATTCTACTCATCGTCAACCAGACGCGACACAAGCGCGGCGTCGTGTTCGGCGACGACACGACCACGCCGGGCGGGAACGCTCTCAAGTTCCACGCATCGATCCGGCTGCAGCTCATGGGTGGCAAGGCGGTCAAGAAGAGGGACGAGCACGTCGGCAAGGACCTCCTGGTCTTCGGCAAGAAGAACCGCTTCGCGACTCCGTTCCGTAAGGCGCGGCTTCGCCTGATGTACGACGAGGGATTTGACAACGACTGGTCCACGCTGAACCTCGCGAAGGACTGGAAGCTCGTTGCGAAGAAGTCGCGCGATGCCGAGGCTGCGCGAACGCGCCTCAAGGAGATCGGATGGGATCGCGGGAAGGCCCGCGACCTTGCAGCGGATTTGGGGTTCGCAGACGAGGATGACGACGAGTAGGTTAGTCTCCGGTGCATGTCGGATCTCATAGCTGTTCTCTTCGCGTTCTTTCTCGGTCCGCCCGAGACCTGCAACTCAACGTTCTTCGGAACGCCGGGCGACAAGTGGGCCGGCGGCGACGCGCTCTACTTGAAACGTCCTGTCAACGATCGCGACGTTTCGGCTCGATGGTCGTGCTTGTGCACACGCGGACCGGGTTGTTCACGGTCGCGCAGGTTGTCGAGGATGTCGCATGATCGCCGAACTGGGGCCGAAGTCGCAGGGCTCGCTATTCGATAGGGGTGTTTGATGGATTGGGTCGAGCGTTTCAAGTCGAAGTTTATTGTAGACCTGACGAGTGGATGTTGGTTTTGGAACGGAACATTTGACGCCGAGGGTTACAGTCTCTTCTGGTTGCATGGACAGAATCGACGCGCCCAACGCGTAGCGTACGAATTGTACCGTGGTCAGATCCCAGAGAACCACCACCTCGATCATTATCGAATGAATCAGGGACCACGCCACGCGTCGTGCGCCCGACACTGCGTGAGTCCGTGGCATCTCGAACCCGTGACGCCGCGCGAAAACACGATACGAGGAAATAGTCCGCGACTCACTGCTGCGCGCCAGTTGGCCAAAACGCATTGTCCCAAAGGACATCCTTACGCTGGCGACAATCTCGTTGTTTACAAGGTTGGACGAAGAGAGTGTCGTGAATGCAGACGACGCATCGCACGTGAATCGCAGCGTCGTCGGCGGGCAGGGATCAAGGTCGATGCTTAGTTGGATTTTGGCGTTCCTAAGTGTACTTAGTGGCACCGAACCGGAGCGTTGTATTGCGAGCAATTTTGGCGGTGTGTCAGATAAGCACCGCGGCGGCAAATCGCCGTGCCTGCGGCCGATGCGGCGCGTTCGGGTGGACGATCATGGTATTGCCCATCGGACACTGAAGTGTGGAACACGTGTGGTTGTTATAAACATACGAACGCGGCTAGCCGTGACCACGGTTATTTTGGACCACGGTCCCTACGGCGCCGTCCACGAAGGCAGTTGGGTCGTCAAGAAGAAGAGGAGTGACCCTGGGCGATGGAGGGGCTGTGGAGATCTCTCGTACCCGGTCGCACGAGAACTAAAGCACAACGGATTTGAAGAGGTGATTATTGTTCCGCTTATCTAACGCTGAACGATTCAACGACAACGTGTGTTGAGGACCTGGCCGTGGATTGGTTACTGCGATAGGGATGGCTATGGCGTACAAGCTCGACGAGGGCGACACGTGAGACGGAATCGCGATCGACCAAAGCTGAAACGGAATCGCGAGCGCGAAGAACTGCGCGGCGCGCTCAAGTATCAACCGAAGCTAGAACGTCTCCCGGTCTGCGGTGACTGTGGCAAGACCTTCAAGTTCGGCGATTATGCAAACAAGTGCGAAGGATGCGGGCAACTCGTCTGCGATCAGTGTAAGGGTGCGAGGAAGCATCAGTGCCCGAAGAATGATGAACGACCCGAAGGATGAACTTGCGCAGGATGCGCGACGCCGCCTGGTGTCCATGGACTGGTGCGACGAGTGCAACGACTACATCAGAGGCTTCGGACCCCACGTCCACTGTCCGAAGTGTGGCTCTCCGCCCGGCGTGGCGCACGAGGTTCGGAACTTCAGCCAGATTAGTAGGGATGGCGATGTCTACTGCAGGGAGTGCGGTACCTATGTTCGAGGCTACGACGCGGGGTGATCGATGACTTGTAAGAGTTCGTGGAGCCGCAGCACCTCAGACAATGGGGATGGCGAAGGCGGTAGAATCCGCCAGGGACCCGGGACTCTCTCGACCAGGACAGCTAGCCCGGAATGTCGGTGCGAGACCGATAGGCGGCTCCACACTATGACTACAACGCGGGGTGACCAATGAGGACCGTCTACGGCGTCGTGGTGCATCCGGTCTGCGAAGACAAGACCTGTCGGGATCGCAACGTCGACCATGGCCACCGCAAGGAGCCGGAGACGAAGGCGACGGAGATCGGCTGGTACGATGAGTGCTGGCTGAACGCGCGCAGCAAGCCGCTGTTTCTGCTACGGCTGTTCGGGATACTTGCGTCGATCATCGCTGCGATGTTCACCGTCGTGACCTGGGTAATCCCCACGCTGAGCATGCTGGAGGCGTTCGGGCTCGCCGGCTGGTACTGGATCGCCTATCGCCGGATGAGTCGGTCGCGCTGCGTCTCCTGTAGGCAGCTCCCCGAAGCGCACACGCTGTCAGGACGCGGCGTGTCCAACGTGAGTCCGATCCCTCGACCGCCGCCGGGCCAACCGCCGGCTAGGTCACCACGGTACCGTCCGCGGCTCCATCGTCGGGGCGAGTGCCAAGCATGCGACAACATACGCGCTGACAGGGATCGGCACCTCGCAACAACGCGGACGGTGGACCCGTGAGTGCGCTGTTGCGAGTGTTGAGAGATCGTGGACCGCATACCTGGTTCGGTTGGCTCAACTTCTTGTTGGTCCAGTGGTTGTTCGTTCGGCTTCAGCGCACCTGTGAGTCAGTGACGACTGGAGGTTTCTCCCTGCCAGGCGTCGATGGGCGCTGGCGGCATGGGAGCTGGAATGTCATCGGCCCGATCGTTCCGATGACGGGTTGGTGGCAACGTTACATCTGGCTGCTGCCGAAGGGTTGGAGGCTCACCTGATGCGCATCGCTTTTTGCAGTGATGTTCATATTGGAAATTTCCACAAGTTCGGTGGCGCGATGGAAGTCGGACTGAACGCGCGCTGCCGCGCCGTATGCGATGCGCTCGACCGCGCAGTGGACCGCGCGAAACGTCTCGGCTGCGAGGCGTTCTACGTGGCCGGTGATCTGTTCGACTCGACGAAGCCGTCGCCGCAGATGATCGTTCGTGTGCAACACGCTCTCTCGCAGATGCGGTCCTACGTGATCGTCGGGAACCACGACCAACAATCCTACGACGTTGGCGACAATGCGTGCGGTCCCTTGACCGCGAGCGCGGTCCGCGTCATCGACCGACCAGCCCTAGTCGGATACGACGAGCACAACGTCGACATCTTTGCGGTACCGTTCCGACCGGGGCCCGCGGAAGACTGGATCGAAGAAGATGTTGCCGAGGTGAAGGGTCGGGTGCGTACGGGAAGACCAGCCTCCTCTCGTCGCGCGCTCGTCCTTCACCTCGGCCTTTACGAAGACGACGCGATGCCGCATTGGGCGAAAGGCTCGAACGATTGCATCCCTCTCTCGTTGCTCCGTGACTTGATGCGGCGGTTCGAGATCGACGCGGTGTTCGCGGGTAACTGGCACTGGCATAAGAAATGGTCGAAGCCGCGCATCGTTCAGTGCGGAGCGCTCGCGCCGACAGGGTTCGGTGACCTTGGCTTGGCGGGTCACGGCATCGTCGTCTGGGACACCGACACGTTGGAGACCAAGCACGTCGAGGTTCCGGGTCCGCGATTCATCGACGTCCCGCCACCAGGTCAGCCGTGGAATCTTCAGACCTATCGTGATGCGGCAGAAGCGGGGTGTCGGATCTATGCGCGAGCGAAGGTGCCGGCGGACAAGGTGGGCAATCAGGCCGGACACTTCCGCGCTGCCGATCCCGAGGGCGTGTTGTTCGCAGGCTTCACGGTGCTGCCCGACACGAGCGAGGCCGAAGCTGCGGCACGAACCGCGGCGACCGTTGCGCGCAGTGCTGAGACACTGCTCGACGCGCTCACGGGTTTCGTCGGAGAGATGCCGCTCGATGAAGGTGTCGAGCGCGACCGTGTACTCCAACGGTGTAGGTTATACTTGAATACCGATTGAATTTACGCTATGATATCTGCCGTGAACCGATCGTACCGCTACCGGCTCAAGCCGACGCGGAGGCAGGCCCGCGCTCTCATGGCGTGGCTTGCGATGACGCGCGAACTCTACAATGCCGCGCTCCAGGAGCGTCGAGACGCCTGGAAGAAGTGTGGGGTATCTGTCTCGATGTACGACCAATCGCGCGCGCTTGCGGAGGTCCGAGACGCGCGTCCCGAGTTTCGTCGGGTACCTGTCGTAGTATTGCGCGGTGCGCTGCGGCGTCTTAACGGTGCCTTTGGTGCCTTCTTCAATCGCGTGAAGGTTGGGGAAAAGCCTGGCTTCCCACGTTTCAAGGGTGCGCATCGGTTCAACACGATCAGCATCGACGATCTTAGGAAACGTAATCCGCTCGACACTGATCGGCGTCGGCTCGCTATTCCGATGCTCGGAAAAGTCAAGATCGATATTCATCGCCCAATGGAAGGTGCGCCAAAGACGATGCGGCTCACGCTCGACAACGGACGCTGGTATGCCTCGATTCAGTGCGTTGACGTTCCAACGAAACCGCTAGCACCCGCTGGTCACGAGGTTGGTGTTGATCTTGGACTCAGGTCGTTTGCGGTCACGAGCGATGGCGAAGTGTTCGAGAACCCGCGTGTTCTACGTCGAGCGGAGAACGCGGTAAGCCGAGCGCAGCGCCGGGTATCAAAGAAAAGGCGGGGTGGTCGCAACCGTCGGAAGGCCGCGCAGCGACTCGCGCGACGTCACGGTCAACTTTGCAATACGCGCCGCGAGCACCATATCCAAGTAGCTCGCGCACTCGTTGCTACGAATGATCTGATCTGTGTCGAAGCTCTGAACATCAAAGGTCTCGCCCGATCGAGGCTGTCGAAATCTGTCTATGATGTTGGTTGGGGAAGTTTCCTCGGATGGTTACGTACGAAAGCGGAAGAAGCTGCGCGCGTGGTCGTGGAAGTGAACCCTGCCGGGACATCGCAAACTTGTAGCGCGTGTGGCGATGAGGTCCGCAAGAGCCTCGCCGTTCGCGTCCATCGTTGTCCGTGCGGACTTGTGGTGGACCGTGATGAGAACGCGGCGCTCAACATCCTAGCGGCCGGTAGGGCCGTGCGGCGAGAGGCGCTCCGAAGTAAGGGGACCTCTGCGACCCGCGAAGTTCGAGTCAGGACCACACGATCGGTTCACGCCTCAAATGGTTCTGGCGTTACATAGGACATTGCACAGGTTATACCTTGGACGTTAGAGAGATCCGACTCAAGAACTTCATGGTCCACGACGACCGGACGTTCACGCTCCCGTCTGCGGGCGTTGTCCTTGTGACCGGTCCGAACGGCTCAGGGAAGTCGTCTCTCATCGAGGCCGTCGCCACCTGCCTCTGGGGTAAGACGCTGCGCGGTACGTTGCCATGGCGTGACGAGGCGGGCGAGGTCAGCGTCGCGACGGACATCGTGGAGGTGTTGCGCACACGTAAGGGCAGGAAGACGCAGCTCGCGTTCTCGTTGCCCGACGGCGAATTCCACGAGAAGTTTGACACGATGACCAAGGCGCAGGAGGCGCTCGACCCGATCGTTGGCGCGTTCAAGGTCTGGCAACGGACTCAGGTCTTCTCGTCGCAGGACGTCGCACACTTCACGCTCGCGACGGACGGCGAACGCAAGCGTCTCCTCGAATCGATCCTCGGCCTCGAACAGTTCGACGAAGCGCTGGGCTACTGCCGCACCGACTTTCGTACCGCGACCAAGGGGTCCGACGCGAAGCAGCGGGAGCTTGCCGTCCTCGAAGAGCGTCGATACCAGATCGAGCAAGCTGTGCTGCAGGCACGGGAGACCCTCGCGGATGTCGCGGAGGTCGTCAATGCTACCGAACTCGAATCGAAGATCGCGCGTCTGCGCAAGGCGGGCATCAAGTGCACCGAAGAGATCAGGGCTTGCAACAAACACCTCGCGGAGTGCGAGCGCGTTGGCGACGAAGCAGACGCGCAGGCATCGGTCTACGAGCGCGCGTTTGCGAAGCTCGGGGCGGAGTGTCCGACGTGCCTGCGTCCCGTCACCGACCAAGACCGCGTGACGGTGCGCGGGAAGGTCACGGTGCTACGTGAGAACGCCACAGAGTCGCGAGCGGCAGTCGAAGACAAGCTCGTCACGATGCGCGAGAACCTCGACGAGCTGCGCGGCGAACTTGAAACGACCCGCGGTCGGCGTGAGGAACTCTCCAGGTCGCTCGCGGTCGCGAAGACAAAGAGCGCGAACCGTGCGAGCGCGGAGCGCGGGTTGAGGAAAGCGGAGACCACGCTGACCGAAGCCGAGGAGGCGCTGAACGCAGCGACCGTGACCGCTGCTACCTTCGCAGCGGAGGCCGCAGAGCTGGAGGCGTGCGAGCGTGTCCTCGGTCTGAAAGGCGTCCGGTCGCACGTGCTCGGCGAGGCGCTGTCGGGAATCGAAGCGGTCGCGAACGGATGGCTGGCTCGCATCGCGGGCTCGGGACTCCAACTCTCGCTCAAGCCTTACGGTGAGAAGAAGTCGGGTGGCGTTCGGGACTCGATCAGTCTTGAGGTCACAGGAGCCGGCGGCGGGTACGGATACCAAGGCGCGTCGGGTGGGGAGCGTCGGCGGATCGACGTCGCGCTCCTGTTCGCCCTCGCGGAGATCGCGGGCGCGGCCCACGGTCAGAAGCGGGGCACGCTGTTTTTTGACGAAGTTCTGGACTCACTCGATACGGCAGGTGTCGGCGCGGTCGTCGAAGCACTCGATGAACTCGCCAGTGCCCGCGCCGTCGTGGTCATCTCTCACAACGAAGACCTCGCCGATCGACTCGCTGGAGCGACTCGGATCCAGCTCTGAGTTAGATTCCTTATGTCTGCTACCTGTGCTAGTGTCACTCGCATGGTCGACCGGGAAGCAGCCGCCGCGTCGGTCCACCGGCTGCTCGTAGCAGTCGGCGAAGACCCGAAACGCGAGGGCCTGCAAAGAACGCCCGAGCGCGTCGCTCGGGCTTATGAAGAGCTGCTCGCCGGGTACAAGCAGGACCCGAAGAAGATTCTCGGACGCGACTTCTCCTCCGAGGGTTACGACGAGATGATCGCGTTGCAGGAGATCGACTTCTACTCACTGTGTGTTCCATCACGGCAACTAATCAATGTCGTAGGTGGCGCCAAGCGCGCCTCACAGGTTGAAGTTGGTGATAGGTTTTGGACCCTTCGGGAAGGCAGGTGCGTTGAAACGAAGGTCGCATCAGTTACATCGCGCAAGACACGCGAGATTGTCGAGGTCGAAACTGAAGCTAGTAGTTTTCGTGTCACGCCAGACCACCCGCTCGCGACTCCTGATGGGTGGTGCGAGGCTAAGGATCTAGCAGGACGAAAGATTGAGTGGACGCCACCCCGAAGCCTTTGCAGGCGTCGCTATCCACCCGAGGTCGGTTACGCTTTGGGGTACACGATTGGAGCAACGTGTTCGGATGGCTCTGTCGGGGAACGTAGTCTTTCGCTTGTAGTGAACGACGAGAACTTTGCATCGAAGTACGCAACAACCTTGGAGCAGGCGTTTGGCATTGAGGCCGAAGTCGAAGCAGTGTCTCGACCCTCGGGTTTCACTGGTCGTGATACTCCAGGCTTCCGGGTGAGGGTTGTGTCGAGCTACCTTGCTGACCTATTCAGGTTGTGGCTCGGCGGTGATGCCCATCATATGCGTCAAAACTTTCCCCGCGTCGTGTTGTCATCGTTCGGCACGATGCAAGGTTTCATCGACGGCTACATCGACGGAGATGGTTTCCCACGGAAGGATCAGCCTGGCTCGCTCGTCGTTAGCGGCAATGCTGACTTCCTTGCAGAATTTGCGAAGGTAATCGAAGCAAGATTCACCGCACAAAAGGGCGCTTCCCAACTGTACATTAGCGATCGATGGTGGCAACGCGGGTGGTACGGCCGACACGGCTTTGAGCAGGAGTGTCACCGCACGGACTTGGTCGAGAGTCGTTGGGTAGATGTTCGGGCAGTACGGTGTCTGCCCGAGCCACAAAAACCGTACACCGTTTATAGTTTTGTTTGCGAGCCCCACCCAACATTCCTCATCGCAGGTCACTTGGCGCACAACTGTGAACACCACCTGCTGCCGTTCCACGGGACCGCGACGGTGGTCTACTTGCCCGGCGAGCGTGTCGTCGGTATCTCGAAGCTCGCTCGACTCGTTGAATGCTACGCACGTCGGCTCCAGATCCAGGAGCGAATGACCAAACAGATTGCCGATGCGCTGCACGTCCACCTCGAACCGAAGGGGTGGGGCGTCACCGTCTCCGCGCAGCATCTCTGTATGGCAGCGCGCGGCGTCGGGAAGCATCGTTCGACAATGACGACAACTGCTTTGGGCGGCGTCTTCAAGGACGACCCCATGGTGCGGCAGGAGTTCCTGCGACTCGCGAGCCTATGACGAACCTTGGACCAAACGCGCGGTCTCACTCGGGGTCCGCTCAATCGTTCCACCACCGGTCGCCGGAGTACGCGGGGTTGCTGTACTCGCTTGAAGAGACGTTCCGCGAGAAGTTCAATGTACGTCCATCCTCTTCGGTACTGTTCCTGACCGGGAGTGGGTCGCTTGCGAACGAGGCGGTCGCGGCAAGCCTCACCGTGCCGCTGTACGTGAGTGGCGTGCAGTACGAGTTCGGCTCTCGGCTTCAGCGGTACCTGCGCGCCCACGACAACCTCGACGACCGGGTCGCAGGTCGCCACGCTTGGGTCGGCTACGAGACCAGCGCGTCGCTGAAGATGTCGGGGCCGCCGAGTGCACAGTTCACCTTCGTGGACATGGTCTCCGCGTTCCCGTACTACCTACCCGATCCGTCGTGGGATATCTGGACGACCGTGAGCAGCAAGCAGCTTGGTGCCCTCCCGGTCATCGGCATCGTAGTCGTTGCCGAGCGCGCGTGGCAGCACTTGCTCAAGGAGTCCGAGGCGTACTCCTATCTCAACCTCGCACGCTATCGTGCGTACCAGGCTCTCGGTCAGCCGCCACACACTCCGGCAATCCCCCTCTTGTACGACCTGCTGACCACGCTGAGCGAGTTCGATCGCGACGTACTTGTGGCACAGATCGACCGTCGCAGGTCGCTGCTCGCTGAGGTCGTTCCGCCGGAGCACAACATAGGGAAAGGACCCGTGTTCACGATTGCGGATGTCGTGCGCGCCGAAGTTGTGCAGAGGTTCGGATTGTACCCCGGCAAGAACTGTTGGCAGGTCTTCCTCTGGTCGGGAGAGGACGATGACTACGACGAGCTGCGGAGGGAGCTGCAACGATGACAACGGCCGTCTGCGAATTGTCGGGTGGGTACGACAGCGCGTTGTCCACGCTGCTCGCCCTTCGGAAGTACGATTCCGTGTTCGGCGTCTTCACGAACTACGGACAGGTCTACGCCGAGCAGGAGCGTGCGAGTGCGGAGTACCTCGCGGAGTGGTTCACGCGCTACCCGTCGTGGCGCGGACTGACCCGCTTGAAATGCACGCTCAGTCAGGCGCTCCCTGACCAGAGCGACAGCCCATACATCCCCGTTCGCAACCTCGTGCTCGGTACCCTCTCGGCAAACTTCGCCCAGGCCCACGGAGCGAACGTGGTTGTGGTCGGTAGCAAGACCACGGAGTACCGGCCCGACGATCCCTACTGCTGGTACGATTGTACCACGGAGTTCTACGAAGGGATGGGTGCGCTCGTTTCTCTCGCGGCTGAGGCGGGGCACGAGATCAGGTACGAGCAGTCGCTCATTCTCGACGGCCAACCGCTGACGAAAGCCCAGGTCCTCGAAGCGTTGATCGACGAGGGCATCGCGCTCATCAAGCTCTGGAACTGTTACGAGGCGGGCGAGCGCCCGTGTCAGAAGTGCTTTCACTGCCTCGACATGCGCAAGACGTTGGAAGGCATGGGTCAGCTCACGCGATTCGAGGGTTGGTGGTGAAAATCTATCTGGTGATGAGCCCGTACGTGAAGCCCATTCCCTGCCCGCCGCGCATCCTGATCAGCTACTTCTACTTCTACCGGTCGTTCCACAAGTCCAAGTCACCGAACTACGCGGGTGTCGAGTATTACGCGAGGCACGGGTGCGACATCTTCGTCGACTCGGGTGCGTACTCCGCGTGGACATCGGGTACGAGCATCGCGATCGGCGATTACATCAACTTCTTGAAGCGGTGGCGTAGCAAGGTCGCGATCTACGCGAACCTCGACAACATCCAGAGCAGCAAGTTGACGGATCAGAACCAGCGGTACCTTGAGTCGGAAGGGCTCGCACCTCTGCCGGTCTACCATATGGGCGAGGACGAGTCGGTGCTCGAAGGTCTGTGCGAGCGATTCGACCTCGTCTGTTGTGGTGGTACGGGCTCGGTGCTGGGCGAGGGTGCTAGCAGGAAGCGTCGCTCGAAACAGTGGCACTTCGATCGCGTCTTCAAGATTGCCCAGGAGCACGGGACCAAAATCCACGGCTTCGGCATCACCGACTTCCCCCTGCTCAAGGCGTACCCGTGGTACTCCGTCGACTCGTCGTCATGGGCACGGCCATTGCGCTTCGGGAACATCCCCCTCTTCGACCCGCGTCGCGGCACGACCGTCTCGTTCAAGATGACGGAGCTGCAACCTCTCATTGAAAACCGTGAGCTGCTGCAAGAGGTCTACGGCGTGCAGCCCAAGCAGCTCTTGTACCGCAAGGCGACCCGTGTCCAGATCGCAGCGCTGTCGATCAAGAGTTGGCTGCTACTTGAAGAGTGGTTGACGAAGCGCGAACAGAAGGCGAAGGCTATCGCATGACGCAGATCAGAACGTTCGATACCGACTCGGTCTCCCGCGCGGACCTGCACCTCGCGGACTACAACCCGCGCACCATCAGCAAGAAGATGTTGTCGGAGCTGTGCGAGTCGCTCGTGACCTACGGGTTTGTCCAGCCGGTCGTCGTCCGCAAGGAGGACGGCCTCGTCATTGGTGGCCACCAGCGCCTCGCAGCGTACGACGCACTGGTCGCGGAGCACGGAGAGAACGTGTTGCCCGGCGGCGTCCCTGTGGTCTACGTCGACGGCCTCGACGATCGCGAAGTGAAGATCCTGAACCTGACTCTCAATAAGGTGCAGGGTTCTTGGGACTACGAAAAGTTACCCATCGTCGTCCAAGAGATCCTCGACGGTGTTGACCTGAACATCGCGGACGAAGACCTCGAAGTGTCGGTCGCGGGTTTCGACTTCGCGGAGATCAATGATCTACTCGACCTCTCCATCCAGCCGGACCTCGGGGAAGTCGAGCCCTTCGAGAAGATATCATCGGGCGAACGCGTCCTGACCTACCGCCTGCCCGAGGAAGCGGCCGACGAGGTCGAAGCCATCCTGTTGCGGTTCGGCGCCGACGAGTTCAAGAAGCGGTCGGCTGCGTTGCTCAAAGCGCTGCGCGTTGCAGCGGAGACCGTGGAGGCGCGGCAGGCAGAGGAGACCGACGATGGCGATACAGATCACACGCCGGCTTGAGATCGATGCGGGGCATCGCCTGCTCAAACACACGGGCAAGTGTCGACACGTGCACGGCCACCGCTTCGTGTTCGACGTGACCGTCTCCGCAGAGCAGCTCGACGAGGTCGGCCGGATCATCGACTTCGGCGAGGTCAAGCGTATCCTCGGTGGCTGGCTCGATGAGCATTGGGACCACGGCTTCATCCTCACCGCCGACGATCCACTTCGAGAGTTCCTTCAGACGCATGAGCTGAAGCACTACGTTCTGCCCTGGGCTCCGACCGCGGAGAACATCGCGGCCTACTTCTTCAAGCAGGCGCTCGACCTCATGCGCCAGGTCGGCATCGATCTCGTGAAGGTTCGCGTCTGGGAGACACCGAACTGTTGGGCGGAGGTGACGTCGTGAGCTACAGGGTGCGCGAGATTTTCTCAACGTTGCAGGGCGAGGGATCGCGCGCCGGTTCCCTGTCGGTCTTCGTTCGCTTCGCAGGCTGCAACCTGTGGAACGGACGACCCGAGGACCGCGAGAAGGGGAAGGGCGCTTGCGCGCTCTGGTGTGACACCGACTTCGTCAAGGGCAAGGAGGTCTCCGCCGAGGACGTTCGCCTCGAACTCGATCGGCTCTGGGGGGAGCGTCTGCCGTCTGCAAAGTGGTGCGTGCTCTCGGGCGGCGAGCCGCTGCTCCAGGTCGACCACGCGCTCGTTGACGAGCTGCAGAGGCACGGTTGGAACGTCGCGATCGAAACGAATGGTACGCTGGACAACCGCGCTCTCGACCTCATGGACCACGTCTGCGTTTCGCCGAAGCTCGGCTCGACGATCGAGCGGATGCGTGCGGACGAGCTGAAGGTTGTGCTGCCGGGGCACGTGGACTTCGAGAAGGGTTGGACGGACGGTCGGCTCGTCGACCTCCAGGAGAGCGGCGAGTGGGGCGCGCTCTACATCCAGCCGCAGGACCCGATCTACACGGACGAGGTCAACGCGAGTTACCTCGCCTCAAAGGTGCGGACCGGCGGTCGCGATCTCTACGAACGAAACCTCAATCGGTGTCTCAACTTTGTTGCGAACCATCCCGAATGGCGCTTGAGCCTACAAGTCCACAAGTATGCTCGCATCCCCTGAAGAGTTTGGCGCGGTTCTCGCGGATCCGCCATGGCCGTTCCGTGACCGCGGCTCTCGCTTCTCGCCCGACTACGAGGGGCAAGAGTTGGCAGACCAGTCGAAGTACCAAGTGTTGACGGTCGCAGACCTCTGCGCGATGGGCTGGGCGGTGAAGCACGTTGCCCTTGCCGACTCGTTTCTGTTTCTCTGGTCCCCGAACGCGCTCGTCCTCGACGGTACCGCAACCCGCGTTGCTCGCGCATGGGGTTTCGAACCGAAGCAGCTCATCCCGTGGGTCAAGGTAACGAATGACCGCAAGAAGCCGCGCATCGGTGGCGGACACTACACGCGCGTCTGTACCGAGCAACTCGTGCTCTGTCGCCGCGGGAAGGCGAAGGTGCTGCGGCGCGACATCCCGGGCGTCATCCACGCGCCACGAGGAAACGAGCACAGTCGAAAGCCATGCGAGTGCTTCGGGCTGATCGAGAAGCTGGTCAGCGGTCCCTACTTGGAGTTGTTCGCGCGCCGCAAGTTCTCTTCGCTCTGGACTGCGTGGGGCGATGAGATGTAGCTACGAAAAATGCACACCTCGCACAAGTCAAAGGTAGAGGAAGGAAGCCCGTGTGTGGTACAGGCACGAGCGCGATGACCATGAGCACCGATCTACGAACCGCAATCCTCTCGGTGAAGCTCGAACTCACCGAGGCCATGAACGAACTCGACCGCGCCCTCGACCAGGCGACCCTGGAGAACAAGTGCGCGACCGACTCGGCACTCGTGCGCGCGGAGAGTCTGTCGTACTGCTCAGTCAAGTCAATCGATCGCGCGCGCACCTTGCTGACTACTTCCATGCGCGAACCTGATGTCTACAACGCACCACCCGATCGACGGAACGATAGTCCTGCACTGCGGACACCTTGACGCCGAGTGCTGGCACGCATTCCGTAACGAATCACCCGTCAAGTTCCGTCGTAAGGACGGGACCGCGGATGCCTCCGAGTGGGTCTGCGTCTGCGGTGACTGTTTCGATCTCTATGAGGACAAGCCGATGGGCTGCGCGACGATCCGCGGTGACGGTGTGTGGAGGGACAACGCGCCCACGCTCGTACAGCCGAATTGACTCAGGAGAATCAACGGTGCGACTACTGCGACGCGCAGCTGGGCGAAGATTCGATCGGGGTCTCGCGGACGCACTTCACCTTGGTCCGCGAGTCGCTACCCAAGTTGCTTCCCGTCGAGGTGCGCGCGCGTCTCAAGCGGTACAGGTTCTGCTCTACCACGTGTGAAGAAGCGGCGGAGGCGTACTCCAGAATGTCGCCACCACGCAGAGGAGGTTTACATGACACGACCAAGGAAGAGGCGTAGGAAACGCCACGAGGTCCATGAAGCGTTGCGGTGCCCCGCGTGCCCGGAACGGTTTAAGGCGTGCACGATTATCGTACCGCTTGCGAAGGGTAACGGTTTCCAGGTCGGGCTCCAATGCGCACGCTGCGGTGCGCAGTGGCTCGTCGCGGAACGGGAGACGGTCCATGTTCACCGGTGGAAGAAGTGGGGCTACGAGATCCGCACGGAGATCATTGTCACCTGTGGCATCCCGCTCGACATGCGCTCAGCGTACACGCCGAGCGGCGACTACATCGGCAACCCGCGTGACGCGGCCTTCCTCTGCAAACGAAAAGGCATCGCCCCGGAGAAGGCGTCCCCGAGTCACAACGTCTGCTCGGTTGGCTACTGTCTCGAAGAAGAGAAGTGGTACGGCTGGAGCCACCGTGCGATCGTCGGCTTCGCCATCGGCAACAAGCTCTTCGAGGAAACGTTCCCCGGCGCAACGGACAAGACACCGTTCCTCGAACACGGGCGTAAGACCATCAAGACCATGGACGAGGCGCGACAAGCGGCCAACAACTTCGCGCGCTCGGTGTCGTAGGTGGTAGGCTCCGGGGAGGAGGCGACAATAATGACCATCGAGAAGACTCGCGCAGATTCACCGCTGTGGACGACCCCGGCAGCTCCTGGCCCGGGAGCGTTCGCGAACCTGGAGGTCCCCGATAACATCAACGAGATCGCCAAGGAGATCGCGGAGTGTCCCAAGTTCCGCGCAATGCTGGAGCGGCGCCTCGCCCCATACCGCACAAAGGTGAACTGGGAATCGCTGATGCGTCCGCTCGGTGGCTATGGGATCTTCGCGTTCGTTCTGCTCACTCTCTTCGCTTGCGAGCGCCGTGTCGAACCGACCTTCGAGCCGGACCCACTCGACTGGCCGCACGTACCGCTTCGCGTCGCTGGCGTGGACGGCGTCGGCGGACGTTCGCTAAAAGCCGCGGTCGATCTGTGGGTCGACCAGGTCGGGTGCGAACTGTTCGTGCTCAGCAGCGAAGAGGACGCGGACGTGCTCGTCGACTTCGATGCACCGCCAGCAGGAACGAATTGCGCGTGGCAGTGTAACCCAAGACGCCACGCCGCGTGCACCTGCTACGCGCCAACCAAACAGGAGTGGCGCATCTACTATCCCGCGCCCTCGACGATCGACGTCGACCTCTGGGTCTGGTCACACGAGCTATGCCATGTCATTGGGTTGGCCCACGACGTTGGTCGGAAGATGAGCCCGTGTAGACCCGATGCCTCGAAGGGCCCATCCGATCATGTCATGCTCCGCGTGACCGATGCCGACCGGAAGGCCGTGCGCCGGAAGCACTGTCTTGAAGAGTCGTGATTGTTTGCCAGGTCCGGCTGACTCGATGCTCAAGACAGTTGCGAAGGTCGGACTCAAGCTGGTCAACGGCGGGCTCCGCCGCATCGTGCGATGGCAGATGCGTCGACGCGGGAAGCAATGAGCGAGCCGCAACAGCAGGAGCTAGAGTACGACAGATACAACCCCGGTCGGGCTGAGTTCAAACCGATCACGAAGGGCGGCTGCATGTCCGTTACGAACGGGCTCCGCGCCTTCTGTCTGTGGGCCATCAGGGTGGCGAAGCGATGAGCGAGTCGCAACAGCAGGAGGAGCACCGCCATGCGGACGGATGCGAGGGACGATACTGGCGGGCCGGCAGTCCGCGTTACAAGGGACCGTGCACGTGCGGACTAGAGGGACGCGCGGAGTGGTCGTATGACGAACTGCAGAAGGCGTACGCGAAACTGGTCGCGAGCTACCACGAGTTCGCCGAGTGTGTCCTCTTCAGCACTGACGACCCCGTGATTCACAACTACGTCAAAGAGTACGTCGCCGACGTGGGCCTCGATCTCTAGTTGACGAGTCTCTGCTCCACCTCGGATCGGAACATCTCGGCTTCGGAAGACCAAGCAGCGCCGCACGCCGCGCAGACGCGCGCGAAGATGCAGAGGTACACGTTGCTGTGAACGCGCACCGTCAAGCGCTTCTCGTAGACCTCGCCGCAGTCTACCGTGTAGAACAGATGCGTCACGCAACCGCATGGCGTGAAGTCCGGATCGAAGTGCCGGACGAGTCTGAAGCCTTTGATCATTCGCCGCTCCAATGTTCGAGTCGTAGCTCCGCGTCGACGATGGTCGCATGGTGGATCGCAAAGGCGATAGGCACGGCCAAGCGCCAGTCCGGGTAGTGAGTGAGACCAGGGTAGGTATGAGCCTCTACGATCCCGCGTTCTCTCAACCGATTCAACAGCTCACCCATTGTCGCCAAGTCGAACCCTTCCTTCACGAGCCAGTCGTGTATCTCATGTAAAGCGACGTACTGTCCGAGTGCGAGACGCGACCGCAGGGGCTCGTCGCTCACGCAACGTCTCCGAGGCGCCGCTTCGCATCGGCTGCACGCCACCGTTCGACTATCTCCACCTTCGTTGCCATGTCTGTGACTTGGGCGCGCTCGCGCGCATTCCGCACCCCGTCGGGACCCCGCGACACGGCCCCAGCAGACCCCTCGTACGCCCGCTCACACGCGTCCCGCGCGTATGGGCGTGTTGTAACCGCCGGAGTTGCCAGGGAAAATAGGGTATTGCAGACGATATATAGCTAGGGCACTATATAGGTATGGGAAAGAACCCACAAACTCAACGAAAGGCTGGCAGCATGTACATCGAGAACATCCGACAGAACGCAGACGGCACGTACTCCCCCCACTTCAGCACGGTCGAGATGACGGTCCTCACACACCTGCAGGGCCGGGGCAGCGCGAGCATCGTTCCCGACATCTCGATCGCAATTGGTGTGAGCCGGGGGCGTGTGCACAAGGCGCTCCGCGCGCTGATGCAAGCGGAGCTGGTGAAGGGCGCGGTCAACAAGCGCCCGTTCCTGTTCTCGGCGATCTCCGCGGATGAGGTTCCCTCCATGGTCGATGCCGAAGGCGAGGACTCGATCGAGTTCGAGGCCGAGGAAGCGATCGAGAACAACGGTCGCATCGAGCATCCGAAGTTCCAGCGCCTCCATCAGTACATCGAAGGCGGCGTGACGCGCATCTGGATCACGGGTGACGCGGGACTCGGCAAGACCACAGCGGTCAAGATGATTTGCGCGGACCTCGGATGGAAGCTGTTCATCCTCACTCCGGTCGATGACAAGTACGAACTGTTCGGGTCGTTTGACGCGAACGGCGTGTACCACGAGACCGAGCTGTACCGATGGGCCACCTACGAAGGCAAAGCCGTGCTCCTCATGGACGAGATTGACGGCAACGACCCGGGCGCGCTGGTCTCAATGAATGCGGTACTAGCGAACGGCGTGGCGGTCTTCCCGATGGGGCAAGTCGAAATTGCGGACGACAAGATCGTAATCGCAACTGCGAACACCACGGGCGAAGGCGCGACCATGCAGTACAGCGCGCGGCAGGCTCAGGACGGCGCGCTGATCGACCGGTTCGAAATTAAGTATCACTGGGGTCTGCACGAGCCGACCGAGCGCGCGATTGCTCTTGCGAAAACTCCGGGCAGCGAGCAGTCCGTCAAGGCGAGCTGGAAGATTCGGAAGAACCTGGAACGCTACGGTGTCGAGACGACCTGGGGTCCGCGACGAACCTACGCGCTCTGTCGCGCAGTGTCGTGCGGAGTTCCGGTGCGCGAGGCTGCATACGATGTCGGGCTGTCGTGTTTCTCAGACTTCGACCAGAATCACGCGCTCGAAGGAGTCAACTGATGTACCGCATCGACAAGCACCCCACGATCAAACAGCTGAAGGTCGTAAAGATCCCCGCAACGAAGCTGGCTGGTGTATCGCGCGACCTGCGCACCCGCATCACGATTAACGAGGACAGCGAGTTTGTCGGAGCGACCGCTGCGGAGTGCCAGGACATGCTGGAGCGCGGCGCGTTGAATCAGGTGAAGCGGGCACGCGAATTTGCAGAGAAGGTTAGCCGCACGGTGAAGGTTGAGAACCCCCGCCGTCGCAAACGCAACGTGGTCGCGGGTGGGCGCGTTCGGGTCTCCGCGTACCTCGCGGGTTCGCAGAAGCCGTTCTCGCGCAAGGTCAAGGTCGTTGACGCGAAGGCTCCGGTCCGCGTGTATGTTGACATCGGCTGCAGCGGTGGCGTCGATGCGAAGGATGTAGAGAAACGCGGACTCGCGTTGCTCGCGTTCGCGCATTGCCTGTCAAAGCAGCGTCCGGTCGAAGTCATCGCGTTCACGTACTTCAGGATCAGGCGGCAGGACGTACTCGTGAAGGTCCCTCTCGGACTGAAGCCTGTCAACTGGGCACTCGCGGGCGCAGTCATTGGGCACTCCGCGTTCATGCGGGACTTCGCATTCCGCATCACCCACGACGTTGCGAAGGCACCGAAGGCTGGTTGCATCGCTTGGGGCGAGAGCTACCAGGGCAACACGGTCGCACGCGAGATCCTCGGCGCAGGACCGAACGACATCGTCTTCGGTCGCGGTCACCTGTCGGACTCCGTGCTCCGCAGCGACCCCGTCAAGTGGGTCGCAAGCGAACTGGACCGCGTCCTCAACACGAAAGGAAACTAGGACCATGACGATACGACAAGACGTTCTCAGTACGAAGCAGCAGGCACGCGATGCGCTCCGCAAGGTTCGCCGCGTTAACGTTCGCATGTACCACGACCTGTCGGCCGATTGGCACAAGGCGTCGGTCGCGTTGATCGACGGCGGGCTGGACGAGGCAGAAGAGCTGTACATCGATATCGTGATGGACGCGCACGCAGCCATCGAAGACGCACTCGAAGACGCACGTGTCGGGACGGGTCAGTAGGGATGTTCCTCAGCACGCATCGCGGTCACGGGGTGCGTGTGAAGGAGCGCTTCTGCTCCAACCAACAGGAGGCTGGCACAATGACGACACACAACTTCATCGCATTCCTCGCGCTCACGGCGGACCTGCCCACGCAGTACGTCCTTCGATTAGCGCACCACCCGAGCTTCAAGCTCAGCCGTTGCGCGAGCGACATTCTCGGCATCATGTTTGGAGAGGTCGAAGCGCACGACGACGTGGACGCGTGGTACGCACCGCGCGAGTGCCACGGCGTGGTGTCGCGGCAGGCCGACAAGGACGTGCGCAGCGCGATCAGCAAACACGGTTACACGCCCAAGTCGTTCGTACGGGAGCTGGTCGAGCGCACGTCTGCACGCTGGGTCGATCGTTCGGGGCTCGGGTCCCGCGTACACGAAGCGGTCGAGGACAACCACAACCATAACCACCGCGCGTTCGCGTAAGGGAGACGGACCATGAAACACCGAGTACAGTTTTGCATGTTCGGCGATAGTGATGGGCTCTACACGGAGCATGGCTTCAACTCCGCTCGCGAGGCGCTCGCATTCGCGAAGCAACACGTCCGCACAAAGTACGGCCGCGGCTGGATCGTGCGCAAGGCCCGCGATGAGATGCTCTACAACGTGTCGCATCACGGCAAAGTCTATGGCTCGATCACAATCTACAATGGCATCCATAGTCAACAGCGCGTCTGTGCGTAGGGAGGTAAAGCCGATGGCGAGCATCCAAGTCCATATCAAAGGCGGCGGACGGTTCAACCCAGTCCGCGCAACCAAGTGGCGGGCCACCGGCTCGACGATGTACCTCACGGCGGGTCGCCGCTGGATCGTGCACCAGGACGACGACTTCAAGCGCATCGGCAAGACAACAGCGAAGAACTGGTTCGAGAAGAACGACATCGAGCTGCCGCTGCGACTCCGCAAGAAGTCCACACCACGCGATGCGCAGATGCTTGTGAACTGCTACAAGCACCAGCTCGCACAATGGCACGCAGCGGCCAAGGCTGCAGGCATGACCTTGAGCGATTGGGTGCGGGCAGCACTCGACCAGCAGGCGAAGTAGCGACCGCCGCGCTCGTGCGGAAGGGCTCCGGGGAACCGGGGCCCTTTTGCTATGCCGTTGTCTTTTCCAAACGCTTGCGCGCGTCATACGTCTTCGCACACGTCGGGCATTGGATGTACTCGCAGTTCTCGCTCTTCGACCAGATAGCCGCCCACTCGGGTGGCAACGTCATCCCCTCGTCCCAGATTCCCTTCCGAACCGCGAGGTAATTCGATCCGGCCTTGCTGCGAAGAACGATGTCCTCGCTCGCGTCACAACCCTCGGTGTCGCAGACGATGCGCGCGGGAACTTCGATCACGCGGCCACCGATTCGACTACGACTTCGTAGCCTTCCGAACGGTACGCGCGAGACCGAGCGCGGCTGTGCTTCTCCAACCACTTCTGCCCACGGTCGTCGAGGTCCCATACTTCAAACGTCGTCTTACGTCCTTGGTCGGTTCGCATCCCGCGACCGATGCGTTGCAGCGTAGCGATGACACTCTGCCCACCGCTGGCAACAACGACCGACTCCAGCGAAGGGATGTCGATGCCCTCCTGGAAGACGACCGAGCAAACGATCGCATCGATGTCGCCGCGCTCCAGTCGTTCGACCGAACGCTCGCGGGACCGCTGCGAGTCCGAACCCCAGACGAAGTCGGTCTGGATGTTCGCGTCTTCGAGCATCGTGCGGAGCAGCTTGCCGTGCTTGATCTCCTTGACGAAGATGAGCATCGGCGCCTTCGCACGCTTCGCGGCTTCGGTAACAAGCCGGTTGCGGCGCTTCGATCGTACGATGCACTCGCCGTACACGCCCTGCCACGTGGGCCGGTCGCTCGTTTGGAAGCAGGGCACCAACTTGATGCGCGGCTTCGCGAGCACGCCTGCAGCGATCAACACGTCCGGCTTGATGCGATAGATGACCGAGCCCATTGCGGCGACCGTGTACAGGCTCTTCCTGTCACCGCGCGCGAGCGGTGTGCCGCTCATCGCGATCCGGTAGTACGCGTTCCGCATCTGCATCGCGACGCGCCAAAACGACGCGGCTGGCAAACAGTGCGCTTCGTCAACGATGAGGCCCTGGGCAGAGTTCGCGAGCTGTGCGAACTGCGGGGTGCCGTATGCCTTACTCAAAGTCTGAAACGTCGCACACGTGAGAGAGGCTCCGCTCGCGCCGCTCGGGTCCGCAGACTCCCACTTCCCATCGCCGATGCGGCCAGCTGCTTCGAGTGAGTTCCGTTTTTCGTATCGGTCCGCGATGTCATACATCAACCCGGAGCGGTGGACCACGAACAGCCAGTTGCAGGGCATCGCGCGCACAAGGCCGAGCACTATTTCCCCTTTGCCCGAGCCGGTCGGCATCCAGAGAATGCCACGCGTCCTGCGAGCGCTAGCTTCGACTGCGTCCTCCTGGTAGTCGCGTAGCCAGGCCAGGTCCGCGTTGGGATCGCGTGGCGCGGGGCACGTACGCTTGTCAATGATCTGCACCTGCATGCCCTCGGCCTTTGCACCGCGGATGACGAGCGAGATGAGTCCCGCGGGGAACGAGTCAGCGATGAGGTTGTAAAGCGACGTCCGTCCGCCACCCCCACCCTTGCGGTAGTGCGCGCTCGTATCTTCGAACGAGAGGTAGCCGTGCAACCAACGCCGGTCTTCTCGCGTTGCGCGCACGACCCGCGCGTGCAAGTTATTAGCTTCCAGCCACACTAGGCACCAACCTTGGTGAAGATGCCGGTGTGTAAGGGATCGTCTTCGACCTCGTCCTCGTCCGGGAATCTCCCGGCACCCCCGAGTCGGCGAAACGACTCGGTCGCGAGACGATAGCGTGCGGCACTCTCAACCTGCTCGACGTAGCATTCGCCTGGGCAGACCCACGGTCCTTGTCCCCGCTGCGGATGAAAGAAGAAGCACAGCTCATCGTCGCACTCGTGTTCGTGCCCGCATTGGTTGCATACGAGCACGCCATGTCGCACCGTGACACGCTGAACGTCCCACCCGCTCGCGTGAAACCGCGCCCTACCGTCCCGGGTTGTGCCGAGCACCTTGGACACTACCGGGCCCGCGCCTTCCGCTGCAGCTCCAGCAGACCGAACTCCTTCGCAGCCGAGCCACAGTATTCGATGAGCGACTTGAGCGTGACGTACCACCGGCCCCCGATCTTCGTGCCGTCGAGCGTCTCCTGCTCCAGCATCCGGTAGATGGCGGACGGTGATACTCGGACGAGTTGCGCGGCCTTGGTCGCGCGGACGTAGCCTTTCGTTCGTAGAAACTCTGCTTGCTTCGAGCGTCGAGTCATTACTGTCTCCTCTCCGCTGAGTATGCTTGTTTCGCTAGTTGTGCGCTATCACTGTTCGCCCAGCAATCGCAGCAATCCCACAGACAGTTCGTTGCCCTTGCCCGCCGCGCGGCGCAGACCTTTCCGGGCTTGCTGGTACTCCTCGCGTGACGAGAACAGGATCTCGATGAGGAAGGGACGCGGTGGCGGCGGGTCGAGGTCGGGTGGCGGAGCGCCTCCCATACCGGAGAGGTCCTCACCCGGGTCGCGCGTCACCGTGTCGATCAGGTCGTTGATCTCGCTCTCGTTGAAACCGCTGAGCACGAGGTCGTCCATTGCCCAACCGTTCTTCTCCAGGTCAGCCAGGATGCGCCCGACCCCGGAGAGGTCCAGCTCGCCGCGCAGCTTGTTCATCCCGACCCGCAGCACCTCGGCCAGTGCGTGTGCGTCATCCTCCTGGTCGACCACGACCGCGGAAACGAACTCGTACTCCAGCTCGCGCGCTGCGCGGATGCGGTGATGTCCGTCCACGATCTCGAAGCGATCGTTCTCCGTCTCTTTCAAGAGAACCGGCTGCAGGAACCCGAACCGACGGATCGCTTCGACGAGCCGCACGTACATCTCGGGCTCCATGACGTTGGGGTTGTCGGGCGCTTCATCGATCGTGTCCAAGCGAACGTCGACGACGTGCGTCTCTGGTCCCAGTGCAATCTTCACGTGTTGTTCCTCCAGAGCTTGAAGAGGGTGTAGTCGGATTCGATGCGTCGGCGTATCTGTGCGCTCGCGCTGTAGACACGTTGTACCGGGACATCCAAGACGTGAGCAACCTGCAACGGTTTGTACCCCGCCATGAGCACGGCCTCCGCGAGACTACCATCTTTGTCGCTCGCGAAGATGCGCGCAAGCTCCTTGCGGATCGCGCGCCGCCAACGCGCCTCCTCGATGACCTCGTCTGCCGACGGCGCGGGGTCCACGATCGATTCGTTGAGCTGCGCGCGGTGGTGCTTGAACAGCTCGGCGAGCTGTCGATAGGACGCGCTTGCGATCGAGGCGTTCTTCCACACGAACGGTCGCAGCGCGTAGTTCGCAGCGCGCCAAAGATACGCTTCGAGGGGAGCACCCACGCGCGGATCCCAATGGTGGACTGCCTTGAGCAGTGCGGCCCACGCCTCCTGACGCAGGTCCTCCTCCTCGCTCCACCAATAGGTGCGTTTGTACTTCCGCGCAACGCGCGCAGCCACCCGCGCGATGTCGTCGAACTCGTCAAGGTCGTCCGGGTCTGCCACGGCTTACTCCTTCTCCAACGCTTTGCGCGCAAGCCAGACTCTGCGGTCGTTCGGCGACTTCGCGAGCTTGCGCAGCCGGGACACGGTGCGCGCGTGGTGCGGGATCATAAGAACCCAATGCGGGATCCAAATTTCCATACCGCTAGTTCCCGGCTCGACCTTCATGGGAACCTTTGCCTTCACGAGCATCCCCATCAAGGCTGCGTCCGAAGGCACGGGGTCGTAGTCAAGCTCCTCCATCCGGCGATGGAAGCGGCGCTGCACGTCAGCAGGCTTACCCGACAGACGCTTCTTGGCCCTACCGCGGATCGGAGCGAAGTCGCGATCGACCACGTTGCGAACTGAGCGCAGCGCTTTCGCGACCGCCTTGCGCGCGTTGCGTCGCCCGACGATCCCTTGGTACTCATCCAGACGGCCGAGCGCTTTCGCTAGCTCGCGCTCAGCCTGCTTCAGTGTCTTCTTTGGCATCGGGTCTCTCCAGCCTCCGCACCCATTGGGCGCAGGTCAAACTCTTGTTGCTGCCGTACGGACGCTCGTCCGGCCACGGCAGTACGATCTCATCGACCTCGCTGATCGGCGTGGTCATGAACGCGTCGCCGCGCCCCTTCATTAGTTCAATATCGGCGAACTCCAGCGCACGCCTGCGCGCCTCTTCTTCCGACTCCGCGATCGAGTAGACCAGGATGCGGACTTCGGTCTCGTAGAGCTTCATTCTTTCACCGACTCCGTACAACGGCAGTTGCCCACGGAGCAGATGAACGCGCTACCCGAGGAGCGGTCGAGGCCGAGCGCGAGTTGTTCAACTCGCATGTCGACAGTCCACACCTCGACGTGGTCGACCTCGGCGTGGCCGCACGCTTCGCATCGACCCGCGAGTCGACGCACTGCATCCTGTTCCGCGGTGACGCCCCTGCGCTTGTCGTCAAGCTTCGCGATCTGCTCCGACGTCGCGCGCTCGGACCAGTCGGGCTCGTAGCCACGCGTGCCTATGTCGCGAAAGGCCCCTGCGAAGACCTCCGCGAGCGTGGGTTCCTCGCCTCGTTTGCGCCGGCTCACGCGGCCCCCTGTGAAATGTAAGCGCACTTACAATGCGGATCCACAGGCCCCCCGGATCCGCGGCGGGGTCTAACGGCTCCGTCGACGCTCTGTACTGCGACACAGCGGGTTGCCCGCACGAGGGCCGCATCATTGCGTCTCACAGGGGACCCCACGCTGGGACCCAGCACAGCCCGCCCTCGTGGGGTCCCCCTGGAACCCCTGTAGTCGCGCTGGGCGGGACCCCCTGAAACGGGACTCCGCGTGTGCGGACCCAGTTCTAGGGGAGCTGCTCGCGGATGACGCGGGCAGGGTCGCGATGAGAGGGATCGTGTCACCCCCGTCGTCTCCTGCGGCGGCGACGCTTGCGCTCCTGCCACTCGTTGAAGTGCGCCTCAAACGGCTTGATGCCGTCGGCGTGCAGCCCAAGCTGCTCCGCGTACTTCTGAATCATCCACGGGTGCCAGGTGCCGCCATCGAGCCGCAACCTTCGCGAGGGCGTGACCTCGTACTCGTCGCTACCCTTGTGCTCCGAGTTGTCGATCGTCACCGGGCGAAACACGAACACGATCTGGTTACCCGTGCCCGACACGAACATCACCGCATCGTTCGGACCGAACTTGATGCTGCGGTTCTTCTTCCGCCAACGATCGAACATCGTCTTCTCGCTGCGACGGAAGTCATCAGTGGCGACTCCGCGCAGGCGTACGTCTTGGAGTTGTGACATCTCCAGCCTCCTTCCCAGATGAGCAGGATTGCTCCGGCGGTTGGCCCGACGATCGAGCCGACCTGCGCAGCCGTCCTACAGTCCGCGCACGACTTCGGTCGAGATGAGTTCGAGCTTGGCGACTCCCTTATCGTCGAACTCGACCCGGCGCACGCCCTTGCGGTAGAGCTTGCGCAACGAACTCGCGAGCGGGTGCTCGTCACCGCTTCCGTTAGTCATCTTGTTCGCGAGCGTGACCTTCTGCCCTTGCGACATCTTGCGCTTCGGCTTGGCCTTTGCCTTCATTCCGCCGCGGCACTTCTTGCACGTCGCCCGGTAGCCGTCCTTCGCGTTCTTGTGTTTGTCGAACGAGCCCACGGGTTTTCGAACCTCGCACTCGTTGCACTTCTTCGACTGCACCTTTGCCATCTCCAGCCTCCTTGGTTGTTGCGGGCAGCCCGTCCACGCGGGCGCCGAAGTCCTTGTCCTTCACGTACTGCCTCATCACTTCGCCCATCGAGAGGACGTCATCCGGTCGCTCGTGGTAGCGCCACGGTCGTTGCTGCGACAAGCTCAGCTCGGGCGGACCGTCACCGCGATCCTTGTCCATGAGCAAACGCTCCTGGTAGCCATACGGAAAGCGGTAGCCGTCCATGAAGCACCAGAGGCAATACTGGTTCGACGTGTCCACGTGTCGTGACTCCGCGGGATACAACTCGATCGCCTCGATCTCCGCACCGAGGACTTCCGTCTTAATGCGCTGCAGGTCGCGCCAGTCGTGTATCGTCTTACGGTCGTTACGCTTGATCGAGAGCCACACGACTCGACCGAAGGGTTCCTTCGACTCCATGACGCGGAGGTCGACCTGGTAGTGGTTGTTGCGCAGATAGACCGCGCCCGTGGGCAGCGCCGTCTTGTTGCCGGCTCCGTCCGTGTAGTGGTCGCACTGATAGAACGGAGTCCATGGCGCATCGCGCGGTGTGCGGCGCGGCTGTTTGTTCCTACGCTTCGACACGACCTTCCTTTCGTGCGGCTCGCGTTACGATCTCCAAACAGACATCGCATACATCACCCGGCGCGAGGCGACCCAGTAGAATCAAGTGCGCATCTGCGTGAACGTGCACCCGCGATCCATCCACTAGTCGAGCGTGTAGCGCGCCAGTGCCTTCCTGTACCCAATAGAAGCCGCCAATGCGTTCGCCGAGGCGAATGCGCGCGACCAATTCTTCTCGTGTCGCGAGGTTCACGCGTCTCACGGCAACACCTCGACGGGTATGCCTGCAGCGCGTGCGAGCCGCACCATGCTCTTCGTACCCTTACTCGCCTCGATGTCCGCGTGGTACGCGATGACCAGATCGGGCTTGCCTTCCTGGAGCATCTTCGCGTTGCGAATCGGTCCTGCGGCGCGACCGTACTGCGCCCAGTCCGCCAGGTACGCCTCGATTGCGAAGCCGAGTGACTTCGCTACTTCGCCTGCGATCGTGTCGGCTCCCTTCGCAGCACCGTGGATGATTATGGCACCGGGCGGTAGCTCCCTGAGCCGATTGAGGATGGCGCCCCGGTCGGTCCAATGTCGGTCACCGCAGACGAGCACGCGCATCAGTCGTCCTCCTCGTCCACTACGCATTCGTCACCGTCAACGAGACGGTCGCGAGCGTCCTGCGCTCGTGCGCCCGCAGGCGCAAGGAGTTGGCCAAGCTCTCGTAGCGATGTACCCACCACGGCTTCAAGCGCCTTCGTCGCATGTTCTTGCGCCTTGGTTTGAGCACCTTCAAGTAGGGCGCGTCGGAAGGTGCGCTCGTACTCCTTCCGCGCACTCGCCAGCGCTTCCTCGTTCGGCACAACTGCGATGGGTTCGTGCAGGTACTTCTCCAACCACTTACCGACCGCGCGTTTGGCGTTCTCGTGGAGGTACTTGCCAACGAAGCTGTTGTGACTCCGACCGTTCGTGACGTCGAGCTGCCACTTGCCGTTGTACTCCGCGCGGAAGCCGAGCAGACCCAGCACGATCTGCTCGGTCTGTTTGTCGAGCAGCTTGCGGATGCGTGCCCCTCCCTTGGCAAGGAAGTCTTCGTACCAGTCGTCGAGGATCTGCTGGAGCTGCGCGCGGATCGTCTGCTCTGTTACGGTCATCGTGATCCCTCCGCGCGCATCGCTTCGATTTCATCGCTGCGCGGGTGATGCGAGTGCAACACGCGATCGTCCATCACGCACCACTGCATCGTGCGAACCATGTTCTTCCGTACCTCGTCCCGCGTGTACACAGTGCTCCCGTGATACTCAATCTCGTCCGGCCCGTAGTCCAGGGTCAGGTCGATGAGCTGCTCCTCCCACAGAAGCCAGCCGTGCGGCATCGGGATGATGGTGGTGATGTAGCCCTCGTAGTATTCGAGGTCGAGCCACGTCGCGCCCATGAAGAAGCGCTGGCTGTTGGCGAAGCACTGCTTTATCTGTGGTCGGAGGCCGAGCTTACGCAGCGCGTCCTTGATCGGCTTCGGGTGATGCGCGTAGCGAACAGGGCACCACCCGCGTCGTTCGAAGATGTTGAGGCGTCGGTTCGTGTCACTTGGCATCGCGCATCTTCCATTCCATCAGCAGCTCAGGGAGCGGGCTCGTTGTCGTGAAGCCGCACGCCTGGTAGAACTTTTCCAGGTCGGCGGGGTCCGAGCCGTAACCTCCCGGTGTGACGATCAACTTGTGAGTCTCGGAGCGATAGCGCTCAAGGGTCCAACGCTCGCCGAGCGCTTGTTGAAGACGACGCATCAACTCTTTCCCAATGCCCGCACCGCGATCGTCCCTGTGGACGACAACGCGGTTCAGGAACCAGCACTCACCCAAGAGCGAAGCCGCGCAGGTCGACGGTTTCCCGAACCCCGCGTTGCGCACGTGGGTGGTCACGGAGATGCACTCCGATTCGCGCGACACGCGCCACACACGTTCGGTGCCGCTCACGCCGATGCCCCCGCTTGGTAAAGTTCTTCAAGTTCCAAAGCCAACGGAAGGGCTGGCGTCCAGGGTCTAGCTTCCCAGACGCCTTCGTCTACCCGAACGAATTCGCGATCCCAGAACCGGCTCTGAACGCGGATGACGTTCGGACGTCGCTTGAACGTAGTGAGCAGCATCGACACGTTCTCGATCGTCCGGCGGAACTGCGCCATC
>LAZR01000461.1_pt1 | contig 33344 bp, 29 predicted proteins | sample 329461 | NCBI WGS metagenome assembly LAZR01 (sample SAMN03002196, study PRJNA259156) | marine sediment metagenome | biome: sea floor; feature: Hydrothermal impacted sediments; material: marine sediment; isolation source: Loki non-amplified sample from Loki's castle hydrothermal vent sediment ...
GACCAGGGCATCGACATGCTTCGGCTTCAGTGATCTCAGCTGCATGCGCCGGTAGCCCAGCTCGCGCAACTGACTGGCAATCAGGTCCAATATCCGGGACCGGGTCGCCTGTGTCGAAAACCCGCCGTCACGATTGTCACGGCAGAGCTTGCTTAACTGGTAGTTCAGGTCTTTCATGGTGCGTATTTCCTCGTTGGTGAGTTTGGATGACCAGCTCGCTGCCTTATGGCGTACGAGGTCCGATCCAGGATCGGAAAAGGTCGTGGGACACCAGTCCCTTAAGGCCTGAAGCCTCGATCAGGTTCGCCGGGGATCTCTGTCGAGTTCCACCGGGGACCACCAGTTGGCCCCATAGGGCCGGTTCATAACGAGTTAACGATTACCTCCTTTTGAGCGGGTCGAAGACGCGCCAAAGGCCAACAACCGTTTCGATCTGGCCGGAGAGATCAATCTGGGTCTGGGCGGCGGTCAGGGGCCGTTTTGGGCCAATGGCCTGCCGAACCGTGACATCACGGGGCTGCCGCGTACCAAGTCCGATTATACAAATCCCTTTGCCGAGAAACGTGCAGCTGAACTGCTGGCCAAGGGCAGCTTTACCTGCTGGCAACTGGCGGGGGCAGGGGCTGTCGGGTCGCAGGTGGTCATGGGGCTGCCTGTCCTTTCGCGCCTGCGTGCCCGCTTTGCAGGGCGCGTCGCGGTCTGGCCGTTCGAGACGCCCGATGCCCCCGTTGCGTTTGTTGAAGTCTGGCCATCACTGACCGTCGGACCTGCACCAGATGACATGATCAAGGATGCGTGGCAGGTGCAGGAACTTGCGCGGCAGGTCTCGGTCTTGACCCCTGCCGAACTGGCGCAGGTATTTGACGTGCAGGCACCGGAAGAAGGGTGGATCTTGGGGCTGGGGGTTGAACACCTGCTCAAGGCACCACCACCCCTGCGCAATGATTGCTTTGCCCTGCCGCCCGGCGTGCATTGGACGCCCGTAGACGACGCGCTGGAACGGTTACGCGCACGTTTGCATCCGGTGCTGCCTGCCGAAGAGGTGGGCCTTGGCGAGGCGTTGGGGCGGATTGCAGCAGCCGACGTGCGGGCGCAGCGTGCGAACCCGCCACTGCCGAACACGGCAGTAGACGGCTACGGGTTCGCGGGCGGACGTGCTGCCGGTGCCCATGCGCTGCCGCTCGCCGAAGGCCGCGCAGCCGCGGGGGATGCGCCGGGGAGCTTACCCGCCGGTCATGCGATACGTGTGCTGACGGGGGCCGCGCTGCCCGCCGGTGTCGATACCGTGGTGCTGCAAGAGGACGTGACGATTGTTGGTGACACGCTGCGGTTCAATGGACCGGTCAAACAAGGCGCGAACACACGCAAGGCAGGCGAGGACGTCACGGCAGGCGCGGTGACGCTTGCCGCAGGGCGGCGGATCACGGCGGCGGATATTGCCTTGTTGGCGGCCACCGGCACCGCATCAGTGTTGGTTCATAAACAGTTGCGGGTTGGCGTGCTGTCGACAGGCGACGAGATCGTCGAGGCGGGGCAAATCGCGGCGGAGGGGCAGATATTCGATGCAAACCGCCCGATGCTGTTGGGTTTGCTGGCGCAGTTCGGGCATCGGGGCGTCGATCTGGGCCATGTGGGCGACGACCGTGAGGCGCTGCGCACCCGGCTTGATGCGGCGCAAGGCGAGGTCGATGCGATCCTGACCAGCGGCGGTGCGTCGGCGGGCGACGAGGACCACGTGTCCGCACTTTTATCCGAGGCAGGAGCGTTGGATCTGTGGCGTATCGCGGTCAAACCGGGGCGGCCCTTGGCGCTTGGCATGTGGCAGGGCGCGCCGGTTTTTGGCCTGCCGGGTAACCCCGTGGCCGCCATGGTCTGCACATTGATATTCGCGCGCCCTGCGTTGGCGCGGTTGGCGGGGCAGGACTGGCCTGTACCGCAAGGCTTTGACGTGCCCGCAGCTTTCAGCAAACGCAAGAAACCGGGCCGACGCGAGTATCTGCGCGCGCGGATGCGCGACGGTCGGGTGCAGGTGTTTGCCTCTGAAGGGTCGGGCCGGATCAGCGGGCTGGCTTGGGCCGAGGGTCTGGTAGAACTGCCAGATGCCGCAGCCGTCATTCAGCCGGGCGATCTGGTACGTTATATCCCCTATGGATCGTTCGGGATCACCTAGGCGCTAGTCGAACGTCCCTGCCACACGCCCGAGCAACATAAAGGCCCGTACCGTGCGTGTGTCTGTCAGCGCAGAGATATCCGCGTCAGATGCCTCTGCTTCAAAGGCGGCAAAGGCGCGGTCAAAGCGCCGCAAGAAGTGATGCGCGACATCGCGAAAGATCGGGTCTTGTTTCATACGCGCACTTGTCAGCGCTAGCGAAGATCGGTCACGGATGCCCCCCAACGCCGCAATCGGACGGCCGCGTGCACCTTGGGCAAACTGACGCCAGATTTCGGGACGGGCGCGGTCGGGGACGAGGTCATCCATATAGATGCCGTCCTGGCTCAGCAGCGTCAGCACATCTTGGGACGCCTGAACCAGCTGGGACGCATTGCGGTCCTTCAATGCCTTGCGCAACGCTGAAAAGCCTTCGGTATCCTCTGCCGTTTCGGGGAAATTCAACGCACGGATGAAATCTTCGTGCGAAAGCGGCTGCGTCATATCCGCAGCCGACGTGCCAAGCGCCAAAGCTGGCTGATCGTCAACCACGACCGGCTTGAGAGGCGCAAGACGGGTCGGTGCGTCACGGCGGCTGTGGAAGGTGGCCAGCGTGCTTTCAGTCTTGCGCGCGGCGGCGGCGATTTCATCGAGCTTGCGCGCGACTGTCGCATCGGCACCTGGGCTTTGCCCCTGCTGCTGCGCAATATAGGCCTGTCGGATCGCATCAATCGCAGTCTGCAACCGTTTGCTTTCCTCGCGCATGACACGGCTGGAGCGGGCGGCGATGGCGGCAACCCAGATCATGCCCACGGGCATGACAACCGCAAGCATGGTCATCAATACACGCAAACCGGCCCCACTGTCAGAAGCCTCGTCCGACGGCAGCACCATAAAAAAGATCACGGAGCCCAGCAGCCAGACGACGGTGAGCGCGGCTGCAATGACCTCTATGCTAAAGCCTCCGCCGTCGCTGGGGCGCGAGTAAACGCCGGTCGGGGTCGACCGCGCGGATTGGCGCGGTGCGTTCGGGTTCAGCTGCAGTTTTTCGGTCATCAGTTTGTCCCCGACTTAGACGTAGACGATTTTGAGAACCTCATAGGATTTGTCCCCCCCCGGCGTCCGCACTTCGACGCTGTCGCCTTCTTCCTTGCCGATCAGGGCACGGGCGATAGGGGATTTGATGTTCAGCATACCTTTTTCGATGTTGGCCTCGTATTCACCGACAATCTGATAGGTTTTCTCTTCGTCGGTATCTTCGTCAACCAACGTCACCGTCGCGCCGAATTTGATCGCGCCGGACATCTTTTTGGGGTCGATCACATCAGCCAGGGAAATCGCACCCTCAAGCTCTTTGATGCGGCCTTCGATGAACGACTGCTTTTCTTTGGCAGAGTGGTATTCTGCGTTTTCGGACAGATCGCCGTGCTCGCGGGCTTCGGCGATGGCCTTGATGATGGCAGGGCGTTCAACCGACTTCAGGTGCTTCAGTTCGGTTTCCAAAGCCGTGTGACCGGCGCGGGTCATGGGGATTTTTTCCATCGGGGGGCATCCACGCAATGAGGGTCACAGCCCGCGAACTGATGTCCGAGAGTGCAACCGATTTGAATTGATCCCCACCTGACCCAAACTGCCGTGCGAATGCAAGGGGGTGTCTGCCAGAGCGCGACAATCCGCACGTCCATATTGGCAAGCCGCGGGAACGCGCTATTTTACGTGGCGAAACAATATTGCTGCACCTGCAATATATATGATGCAAACTGTCGTGGGTGCGCTAATTTACGCTGTGTTGCGATTGCAATACCTACTGTGCTGGTTTAGCGAAATCCAAACCGTTTTCTGCCCGAAGAGGAGCCCCAAATGGCCGAAGTTGAACGCGAAGCAATGGAATATGACGTCGTTATCGTCGGTGCGGGCCCTGCCGGGCTTTCCGCCGCGATCCGTCTGAAACAACTGGACGCCGACTGCAATGTGGTCGTGCTGGAAAAAGGCTCCGAAGTGGGTGCGCATATTCTGTCCGGCGCGGTTCTGGACCCGATTGGTCTGGACGCCTTGATGCCCGACTGGAAAGAAAAAGGCGCGCCGATCAAAACCAAGGTCGAAGAAGACAACTTTTATATGCTGGGCGAGGCGGGCAAGATCCGCGTGCCGAACTTCCCCATGCCGCCGCTGATGCAGAACCACGGCAACTACATCGTTTCCATGGGTAACGTATGTCGTTGGATGGCCGAGCAAGCTGAAGCCTTAGGCGTAGAGATCTTCCCCGGGATGGCGTGCTCTGAACTGGTGTATGGTGAAAACGGCGAGATCAAAGGCGTCGTGGCCGGTGAGTTCGGCATCAGCCCCGACGGCACCAAGGGCGATGGCTATGAACCCGGTATGGAGCTGCACGGTAAATATGTGTTCCTCTCTGAAGGAGTCCGCGGCAGCCTGTCGAAGCAAGTGATCGCGAAATACGATCTGGATGCCGGAAAAGAGCCGCAAAAATACGGCCTTGGCATGAAAGAAATCTGGGAGATCGACCCCGCCAAGCACAAAGAGGGCACCGTTACGCACACGATGGGCTGGCCTTTGGGCAAGAACGCGGGCGGCGGGTCGTTCATCTATCACATCGAAAACAACCAAGTGTATGTCGGGTTCGTTGTTCACCTTGGCTATAAGAACCCGCATGTCTTCCCCTACATGGAATTTCAGCGGTTCAAGCATCATCCCATGGTGGCCGAGCTGCTGAAAGGCGGCAAACGCATCGCTTATGGTGCGCGTGCGATCACCGAGGGCGGCTATCAGTCCATGCCCAAGATGGTTGCACCGGGTGTAGCACTGTTGGGCTGCTCGGTTGGCATGGTCAACGTGCCGCGCATCAAGGGCAACCACAATGCGATGCTGTCGGGCAAAGCCGCTGCCGAACGCGCCTATGAAGCGATTCAGGCAGGCCGCGCAGGCGACGAGCTGACCGCCTACGAGGACGACGTACGCAACGGTGAGATCGGCCAAGACCTGAAAAAGGTCCGTAACGTTAAGCCATTGTGGAGCAAATACGGTCTCATGACGTCGCTCGCCGTGGGTGGGTTCGACATGTGGACCAACACATTCGGCTTCTCGCTGCTAGGGACGTTGGGGCATGGGAAATCTGATGCCGAGGCGACCGAAAAGGCTGCCAAGCACAAAAAGATCGATTACCCCAAGCCTGATGGCAAGCTTAGCTTTGACCGTCTGACCAACGTGGCGTTCTCGTTCACCAACCACGATGAAAACCAGCCTGCGCATTTGACGCTCAAGGACCCATCGGTGCCGGTGAACATCAACCTGCCAGAATACGCCGGCCCCTCGGCGCGGTATTGCCCGGCGGGGGTGTATGAATTCGTCGAGGAAGACGGCAAGGACCCGCGCTTTGTCATCAACTTCCAGAATTGCGTGCATTGCAAAACCTGCGACATCAAGGACCCGACACAGAATATCGTCTGGACCACGCCGCAGGGTGGGGATGGCCCGAACTACCCCAACATGTAAGCGTCGCTTACGGGCCCAACATGTAAGCGCCGCTTACAAGCCCAAAATGTAAGCGTCACATACCGGACGAGATCGATCAAAGGCGTGCTTCGGTGCGCCTTTTTTCATGCGAGGTTCCGCCGATAGAGGATAAGCGCTATGCCCCTTTGGATAGGCAGCATTGCGCTTGGACGTGAACCTGTTAGCCTTGCGTCAAAATAAATGAGGCGTGCCAGTATGATCCGTAACCTATTGTTGACCGCTAGCGTTTTGGCGCTGACCGGTGCTGTTTCGATGCCCGCACAGGCGCAATCCGCTGCCGGTGCCTATCTCGCGGGGAGACATGCTGCGGTCCGTAGCGATTTTGCGGAATCTGCCAAATACTATGGCGAGGCGTTGGCGCTTGATCCCAAGAACCCTGAATTCCTTGAAAGTACGGTGCTGGCGCTTTTGTCGCTCGGAAATATCGAACGCGCCTTGCCGTTGGCGCGGGTCATGGCTGCGTCGGATCAGCCTGGGCAAATTGCCTATCTGGTAACCACCGCAGGCATGGCACAAGAAGAAGACTATGCCGGCCTGATCGCGCAGTCAGCGGACGAGGGTGGGATTGGCCCCTGGGTCGACGGGCTGGTCAAAGCTTGGGCGCAAGTAGGTGCCGGTGATATGACCGCCGCCCTTGCCCAGTTCGACGCCCTGAGCACAGAAGCTGGGATGCAGGGGTTTGTGATGTACCACAAGGCTTTGGCGTTGGCGTCTGTCGGTGATTACGAGGGGGCGGAGGCAATCTTTGCCGCGAACCAGTCGGGGTCCGCCGGGCAAACCCGACGCGGGGTGATCGCGCGGGTCGAAATTTTGGGCCAGTTGGGGCGGAACGAACAAGCGCTCGCGCTGCTAACCGACAGTTTTGGTGCCAACAGTGACCCTGAACTGGATGATCTGGTCGCGGCCTTGCAAGGGGACGGGCAGGTCGCCTTTACCCAAATCCCTGATGCCAAGGCGGGTATCGCCGAAGTGTTCTTTACCTTCGCGGCTGTGCTGCGCAACGAAAGCGCCGGTGACTATTATGTGCTGCTGTATTCGCGCATCGCGCGCTACCTGCGCCCCGATCACATCGACGATCTGTTGCTGACGGCGGACCTGCTGGAAAACATCGGCCAGTACGAGCTGGCAATTCAGGAACTGCAAGACGTGCCTGCCGACAACCCCGCTTACCATGCGGCTGAACTGGGACGTGCTGCGGCATTGCGACGGTCTAACAAGCCTGAACAAGCGATCGAAGTGCTGCAACAGCTGACGCGTAGCCATGGGACGCTCCCGTCGGTCCATTCCGCTTTGGGCGATGCGCTGCGGGCACAGGACGATTTCAAGGCCGCGATAAAATCCTACGACAAGGCGATTGAACTGACACCTGACAGCAACCCGCAACGCTGGGTATTGTATTATGCACGTGGCATTGCCGAAGAACGCTTGGGCAACGGCGAAGCATCCGAACGCGATTTCCGCGCCGCGCTCGAGATTAATCCCGACCAACCGCAAGTACTGAACTACCTAGGGTATTCATTGGTCGAACAAGGTCGCAATCTGGACGAGGCGCTGAATATGATTGAGCGCGCGGTCGCAGCCAGCCCGGACTCCGGGTATATCGTCGATTCTCTTGGTTGGGTGCTTTACCGGCTGGGCCGCTACGAAGAGGCCGTAGACCAGATGGAACGCGCGGTAGAGCTCGTTGCGGTGGACCCCGTACTGAACGACCACTTGGGTGATGTCTATTGGTCCGTGGGTCGCCAGCGCGAGGCCGAATTCCAATGGCGTCGCGCCCTGTCTTTCGTCGACCCTGAAGATCAGGACAGCGAGGCGGACCCCGAACGCATGCGGCGCAAGCTCGAGGTCGGACTGGATGCGGTATTGGCCGAAGAAGGGGCCGAACCGCTTAGCAAAGCCTCCGCTGAAAAATGACCGCCAAGGCCGCATCCCTCGGAGTTGCCAGCAACCGGAGCGCTTGGGCCAAGGTGAACCTGACGCTGCACATCACAGGGCAGCGCAGCGACGGGTTTCACTTGCTCGACAGCCTTGTGGTGCGGGCCGGCGTCGGTGATCGGATCACGGTAACGCCGTCCGACCAGCTTGAGCTGTTCATCGACGGCCCATATGGTGCGGCTGCCCCAAATGATGACCGCAACCTCGTCGTGCGTGCTGCCCGCCTGCTCGACGCTGGCGCTGGAAGAGGGGCGCGGCTGCACCTGACGAAAAATCTGCCTGCTGCGGCAGGGATCGGCGGTGGATCAGCAGACGCCGCCGCAACGCTCCATTTGCTATCGGCCCACTGGGGCCTGCCCGTACCCGATGACATCGCCCGGCTTGGGGCGGATGTGCCGGTCTGCCTGTCTGACATACCCCAGCGAATGGAGGGGATCGGCGAGGTACTGACGCCCGCGCCCAAGTTGCCGCCCTGTTGGCTGGTGTTGATCAACCCGAATAAATCTGCCGCCACACCCGAAGTATTTTCGCGACTGGAAGCCCGCGCCAATGCACCCATGCCGAAAGAGCTGCCCGAGTTTACCAGCGCCACCGCATTCGCCGCATGGCTGGCGACGCAGCGCAATGACCTCGAGGCTCCAGCAGTTCAAGTGGTGCCAGAGGTGGCGACCTGTCTACAAAGCCTTCAGGATGCATTGCTAGCCCGTATGTCGGGATCCGGTGCCACCTGCTTCGGCCTGTACGAGACCCAAGCGTTTGCACAACGCGCCGCTGCCCGTGTCGCGGACAAGCACCCCGGTTGGTGGGTGGTCGCCGCGCCGGTGCTTGGCTAGTTGATCCGCGCCACGACGTAATCGGCCATATCGCGCAGCATCCGGGTCAGGTCGTGATCGGGCAGGGTGTCGAGCGCGGTTTTGGCTTTCTCCGCCCACGCCAGCGCCTCTGCCTTAGTCTCGTCCAGCGTGCCATGTTTGTGCAGCAGCGACAGGGCGTGGTCCAGATCGCCTTCCTCCTGCCGCCCCTTTTCGATGGTGCGGGCCCAGAAGGCGCGTTCTTCGGCATCACTTTTAGCAATCGCTTTGATCACCGGCAGGGTCAACTTGCGCTCGCGGAAATCGTCACCGATGTTTTTGCCGGTCGCACTCGGATCGCCTTGGTAATCCAGCAAATCGTCGACAATCTGGAACGCGATGCCCAAGGCGTCACCGTAATTGAACAGCGCTTGGACCTGCGCGTCGGGGGCTGAGGCGATGACCCCGCCCACCTGCGTCGCCGCCGAGAACAGCGCCGCGGTTTTTCCACGCACGACCTGCAGGTAGATACCTTCGTCCGTCGCCAAATTCTGCGCCGCCGTCAGTTGCAGCACTTCGCCTTCGGCAATCGTGGCAGAGGCGTTCGAAAGGATCGCCAGCACGCGCATATTGTCGGTTTCGGTCATCAGCTGGAAACTGCGTGCAAACAGGTAGTCGCCCACCAGCACCGAAGATTTGTTATCCCAAAGCAGGTTCGCAGTCGGTCGTCCGCGCCGCTGCGCGCTTTCATCGACCACGTCATCGTGCAGCAACGTCGCCGTGTGAATAAACTCTACCGTGGCTGCCAGATGCACATGGTAAGGGCCGTCATAGCCACACAGACGCGCCGCCGCGAGGGTAAGCATCGGGCGCAACCGTTTGCCGCCCGCTTCGACCAGGTGGGCGGTGACCTCCGGGATGCGCGGCGCATGTTCAGACGCCATGCGGTCGCGGATCAGGTCATTCACGGCAGTCATATCTGCGCTCAGATAGGCCGCCATCTGATCATGCGGTTTCTGGGTGTTTTCGCTCGTCATCTACACGACCCTAATTGGAAGGCTCGACAATCAATGTCGATTGCCCTTACATCTCTGTTATGAAGGAACTTTTACGCACAACCGATCCGACAATAATCGCCTTTGCCAGCGCCCTTCTTCAGGGCGAGGATATAGACTGCTTTCCGCTCGACGTAAACATGAGCGTGCTTGAGGGCGGGATCGGTATTTTCCCCCGTCGTTTGATGGTGCATGACGATGATCACGGTGCCGCGACACGGGTGCTGCGCGACAATGACATCCCCACCGGACTGCCCGACTAACGACGATGGACAGCTTCGGCCCAGACACGCTGACGCAGGATGCTTTCCTTGGCGGGAAGCTGCACTTGTGGCAGCCACGCAAAGGCTATCGCGCGGGTGTGGACCCTGTTTTATTGGCTGCAACCATCCCTGCGCGGGCAGGCCAGCGCGTGCTGGAGCTTGGGTGCGGGGTGGGGGCTGCGTCGCTTTGTTTGGGCGCGCGTGTATCGGGGTTGCAGCTGACAGGGGTCGAGATCCAGCCTGCCTATGCCGCGCTCGCAAGGCTGAACGATCCGACATTCGAAGTGGTCGAAGCCGACATCGACGCCATGCCCTTGGCGCTGCGGCAGCGACAATTTGACCATGTGCTTGCCAACCCGCCGTATTTCGACCGTCATGCCTCTATTGCTGCAACGAACTCAGGACGCGAGACGGCATTGGGCGAGGCGACACCGCTGGAAACATGGGTCAAGGTTGCGGCCAAACGACTGGCCCCCAAGGGGCAGGCACATTTCATCCATCGCGCCGAACGGCTGCCCGATCTTATCCGCGCGCTGCCTCATGATATGGGCAGTATCGAAGTGCTGCCAATCGCGCCGCGCATCGGTCGGCTGGCCGAGCTGGTGATCCTGCGGGCTCGTAAAAGCGGGCGGGGGGCATTTCGGCTGAACGCGCCGCTCGTGATGCACGAAGGGCCACGACATATGGTAGATGGCGACAGCTATGTGCCGCAAATCCGGGCGGCCCTGCGCGAGGGCGCGGCGTTGCCATTCTAAGCAACCTCTCGCCGATATCTCAACTTGTCGATAGTTTTGCTGCGGTGCCGCGTGACAGGTGAAATATTTCGTGCTTCACTCCTCCTACGCAACATAACCTAAGGAGAGTTACATGTCTTTTGACGCACATCTGGATGCTCTGAAACGCAAGCATTTGGCCATGAGTGACGCTGTAGAACAGGCTCAACGATCACCGAGTATCGACGGGCTGAAAGTTGCGAATATGAAAAAAGAGAAGCTGCGTTTGAAAGAGGAAATTACCCGGCTTTCCACCTGATATCATTATATGTTTGACCGGCGTGCCCAATGTGCCGACGGCAGAAAGGCCAGTGCGGAATGCACTGGCCTTTCGCAGTTCTACGACAGATGCCTAGACCAGATGCTGGGCTCCATTCGCGGTGATCGTCGACCCGTTGATAAAACCCGCGTCATCGCTGACTAGGAATACAACCGCGCGTGCGATCTCCTCCGGCTCGCCCAAACGGCCTGTCGGAATTTGCGCCACAATGGAATCGCGCACTTTTTCCGGCACAGCCATCACCATATCTGTTGCAATATAGCCGGGGCAGATTGCGTTCGCAGTGATGTTGGCGCGCGCACCTTCCTGAGCCAAGGATTTTACAATCCCGAGGTCACCCGCCTTGGTCGCCGCGTAGTTTACCTGTGCGAATTGGCCTTTTTGCCCGTTGATCGAACTAATGACCACAATCCGACCGAACTTCCGGTCGCGCATACCAGGCCAAACGGGGTGAATGGTATTGAAAACGCCGGTCAAATTCGTGCCAACGACTTCATTCCATTGGTCGGGTGTCATTTTGTGGAAAGGCGCGTCGCGTGTGATGCCCGCGTTCGCAACAACCACCTCAACAGGGCCTAGTTCTTCTTCGACTTTGGCGATTCCGGCTTTGGAATCCTCGTAGTCTGCAACGTTCCACTTATAGGTTTTGATCCCAGTTGATTCTGTGAATTGCGCGGCAGCATCGTCGTTGCCGGCATAAGTCGCCGCGACAGTATATCCGGCGTCTTTCAATGCTGTGGAAATAGCCGCCCCGATCCCGCGGCTCCCTCCGGTTACAAGTGCAACACGTGACATAAAACTCTCCCTAGTGGCAATGTTGTTTCGTTTGCCGTAGTAATTTCGTAATTAAATTACGTGAAGAATTTGTAGTCACGCTTTAATTTCTTTGCAACAGTTTACGCAAGGAAAGAGCATTTGTTTTTCTCGTGGCGCGCGAAATCGTCGAGAGCACGCCACGAGAGCTTGGTTATGTGGCGTTACGGGCGCTCTAAGCACATCGCGACGCCCATGCCGCCACCAATGCACAAAGTTGCGAGCCCTTTTTTAGCACCGCGACGCTGCATTTCAAACAATAGCGTATTGAGAATGCGCGCGCCGGATGCACCGATCGGGTGACCGATCGCAATTGCGCCGCCGTTAACGTTTACGATCGAAGGATCCCAGCCCATGTCTTTGTTAACGGCACAGGCCTGAGCGGCAAAAGCTTCGTTTGCTTCGACAAGGTCCAGATCTTCGGCCTTCCAGCCGGCTTTTTCCAATGCTTTGCGCGACGCGTAAATCGGACCGGCCCCCATGATCGTTGGGTCAAGGCCGACGGTGGCATAGGATGCGATGCGCGCCAACGGGGTGATACCCCGTTTTTCAGCGTTATCTGCCGACATCAGCAATGCGCCTGCCGCCCCATCGTTTAGACCCGACGCGTTGGCCGCTGTGACAGAGCCGTCTTTGGCGAAAGCGGGGCGCAGCTTTTGCATGGCCTCCATTGTGGCACCATGGCGGATGTATTCGTCTTGATCGACGATAATCTCGCCTTTACGGGTTTTGACGGTGAAAGGCACGATCTCGTCTTGGAACTTACCGGCTTTTTGCGCGGCCTCGGCCTTGTTTTGCGAGGCGACCGCAAATTCGTCTTGAGCGTCGCGACTGATTTCCCATTTTGCCGCAACGTTTTCAGCGGTTTGCCCCATATGGTAACCATGGAACGCATCCCACAGACCATCGCGGATCATCGTATCAATCAGCTGCATGTCGCCCATCTTTTGACCCGGACGCAGGTTCTGCGCGTGGGGGCTCATCGACATGTTTTCTTGTCCGCCTGCGGCCACGATATCAGCATCGCCCAGTTGAATATGCTGGGCCGCCAGCGCCACGGCACGCAAGCCCGATCCGCACACTTGGTTAATCGACCATGCCGCGCTTTCGATGGGTAGGCCCGCGTTGATATGTGCTTGGCGTGCAGGGTTTTGTCCCTGGGCCGCGGTCAGAACTTGGCCCAAAATAGTTTCGTTCACCTCGGAAGGGTCAATACCCGCGCGTGTGACAATCTCTTTCAGAACTGCGGCACCTAGATCATGTGCAGGCGTGTTTGCAAAAGATCCGCTGAAACTGCCTACGGCCGTGCGGGCTGCGGATGCGATGACGACGTTGGTCATATGTGTTCTTCCCCTGAACTGCTGACGTAGGGTATTGACGCGGTGGTTGCCCGCTCCCCAGTCTTCTATGCTTTGGGACATATCCTATCGCTACAGATGCGGCAATCACGCCCTGCGGGCCTACGCATTTTTACGCAATTCGGTCGACTTATGCCAGAAAGGTTGGGTGGTTGGTGCGCCGTATAAGAACCCCTGTTGGCAGTCGACGCCAAGAGAGTGCAAAAGCGATGAATCCTCCTGATTTTCGACCTGTTCGGCAACGCATACCATGTCAAAGTTACGCGCGATTGAGACCATGATCGATACAATTGCACGGTTATCAGGGTTGGTGGTGATGCCACTCGTAAATTGCCCGTCAATTTTCAAAATATCAAAAAACATATCTTTCAGATAGCGGATTGCAATGTAATCGGCCCCGAAGTTGTCTAGGGCAAAGCAGACGCCCCGTGTCTGCACTTGGTCCATAAAGCTGGCGACAAGCTCTGGCATTTGCATCGCGGATTTTTCGCTAATTTCCAGAATCAGTCGTTCGCCTATGGTGCCGTCGCGCGCGAGCCAACGATTCAGCAAGTTCGTCCATCCCGCATAGCCGATAGAGCGGGCTGACATGTTGATAGATAGCCGCAAGTTTTTGTTATCGCTCAGCGCCGTTAGCCCCGCCTGAAGCGACAGCACGTCTATCTCGCGGCCAAGCTGCGTCTTTTCGATGAGATGCATAAATTCACGAGCAGGGAGGACCCGCCCCGTTGGGTCCAAAATCCGGATAAAGCCCTCGTAAAAGGCAACTTTCGGATCTTCTTCATCGCGCATGACGGGCTGGTAGGCCATCAAGGTTTGATTGTGCGCGATTGCGTCTTTGACCATCGAGATTGTGCTGCTGTCGCGTTGGTTGACGGCATAATCCAGTGGATTTCGTGTGCCTTCGGGCAAATCAGCGAGCGGGTGTTGCGACATTTCTTCCAAGGGGTGCTTCCATCTATCGCGTTTCTTGTGCCACCTTGGCCCCGAAACTCATAACGCGGGGTTAACGCGACAATGCAGCACCAATTTTAAATATACCGCCATTTAGCGTGAAGAAGGGGAGCCGATGCAGCGATGTGACTGGGCGGGGCCAGAGCAGATTTATCTGGATTATCATGACACTGACTGGGGTGTGCCCGAGTATGACAGCCGTGCTCTTTGGGAAAAGCTTATCCTTGATGGCTTTCAGGCTGGGCTCAGCTGGATCACGATACTTAAAAAGCGAGAGAATTTTCGCGAGGCATTTGCCGGTTTTGACCCTAACGTCATCGCTACATGGGGTGAGCCAGACGTTGAACGGTTGCTGGCGAACCCCGGTATCATCCGTCACCGCGGAAAGATCGCGGCGGCGATCACCAATGCCCGCGTGTGGCAGCAGATTGAGCAGAAGGAGGGATTTGACAGATATCTATGGAAGTATGTGGATTTTGAACCGCTGCAAAACCGGTTTGAGAGTCAGGCGGAGGTTCCGGCCTGGACGCCGCTTTCGAAACAAATATCGATCGATTTGAAAAAACAGGGGTTTAAGTTCTGCGGTCCAACAATAGTGTATGCGTTTATGGAGGCGGTCGGGATGGTGAATGACCATTTAACCTGCTGCCACCGCCATACCATCGTAGCACAGATGCCCAAGCACGATTGGGCGCTGCGATAACCGGTCGGTGTCTAGTTGACCTGGGTCGCCTTACGCGGGGATAGCGCCAAGGGAGCTTGCCAGCTGGTCCAACACCACGATTGTGTCGCTGCTGGTCGAAAACGCTTTGGTGCGGCAATAGTCAATCTTGACCGTGATGCCGCTTGCCGAAAAGTCCTCGGTGGCCGATTGAATCGCAGCTGTGGCTACGTCCACGATGTTCAAGTTTGATTGGGTCTTGAGCGCGGGAGACAGCGCGGCAAATGCCCCGTTGGACCGATAGGTCACGATCAGGTTAAGGCTACTGAGCGCATCAGTAAGCTTGCGGGCGAGGCTGACAGAGAAATTGACACGCTGGCCCTCGGGTATGCTGGACAGGACCTTCGCAAAATCCTGCAGCACGATAACGGCAATCTGCATGCCGCCGCCAAATTCGGACTGCATCCGCATAATGCAATTTTCGAACGCATCCTGGGGCACAAGCCCGCTTTCCGAAAGCTCGGATGGCACCAATGCTCGATCAAGCGCGAGTTCTTTCAAAATGTCGAAATTTTCTTGGTTCGGGGATTCATGGGGGCGTCGGAGGTGACGCACATATTCTGCATTGCGCAGTTCTGCACCGTGAATGCGGGCTTCGAGATCGAAAAACTCGAACGGTTTGACAATATAGTCCCACGCGCCAGCGACAAAAGCTTTCGCTATGCTTTCATTGTTCTTAACGCCGGTGAGCATAATGATCGGTACAAATTCGTAGCCTTCAATTTTGCGGATATGAGAGATTAGCTCGATGCCAGTCATTTCAGGCATCTGGATGTCCAGTAGCAAGCAGTCGAATATAACCGGTGCACCATGAATGACTTCAAGGGCTTCTTTACCGGAGGCGGCCGTCCGGACATACTCGTGATCCTGCGTCCGAAGATATTCTTCCAACAAATTACGCAGATCTTGATTGTCCTCAACGGCAAGTATCCTCATACCAGATACTCGGCAGTTTTGGACACCGTTTTCGGGGTCATGCGGACCAAATGCAGATTGTTCTTGCGGCGATCGTGCAGGTTTTCCATCACACTAGCCCCCCTTGTTTACTCATCAACATACTGATGGTGAGCGACAATTTTGCTGATTTCAACTTAAAATTAGCCGCGTTAACCATTTGTTAATGAATTAAGAGATTTTGAGGCACCGCGGGGCTCAAAAGTGCGGATGCCAAGCGGGTGAATGGATTTGATCAGCGGGCCATTTGCACCGCAATGGGGGGCTGCGGAAGTATGTGTCTTGATTTGTAGCAAATTGACCCGAGTTCCATCATTGACTCCGCGCCGCAGCGCCGTATAAGCGCCGCTTGATTGGTGTTGGTGGACCCCGCAAGGGGAACCCTGTCAGGCTTCGGCCAAAGGACAACGCCCTTTACCGCCCGCCGCAATTCTGCAGGGCCTCAAAAAGGAGAACAGCCGTGACTAAGCGTACAGCTGCCAAGCACAAAATTGACCGCCGTATGGGCGAAAACATCTGGGGCCGCCCAAAGTCCCCAGTGAACCGTCGTGAATACGGCCCCGGCCAGCATGGTCAGCGCCGCAAGGGCAAACTGTCCGACTTTGGTATTCAGCTGCGCGCAAAGCAGAAGCTGAAAGGCTACTACGGCGATCTGACCGAGAAGCAATTCCGCCGCATCTATGGTGAAGCTGAGCGTGTAAAAGGCGACACAGGTGAAAACTTGATCGGTCTGCTGGAACGTCGCCTGGACGCCGTTGTCTACCGTGCGAAGTTCGTAGCGACCGTTTTTGCTGCGCGCCAGTTCGTAAACCACGGCCACGTCAAAGTGAACGGCAAGAAGGTTAACATTCCTTCCTACCGCGTCAAAGAAGGCGACGTGATCGAAGTGCGTGATCGTTCCAAGCAAATGGTTGCGCTGCTCGAAGCCACTCAGCTGGCAGAGCGTGACGTGCCTGACTACATCGAAGCAGATCACTCCAAGATGACAGCGACTTTCGTGCGCACCCCCGCTTTGGGCGACGTGCCATACCCTGTCATGATGGAACCGAACCTCGTGGTCGAATTCTACGCGAAGAACTAAGGTTCCTCGCATATCAATGCCGAAGGGGCCCCGCTGGAAAGACCGGCGTGGCCCTTTTTGCGTTTGGTGCTGCGACTTTAGCGTTGGGCAAAGTGACGCCGAGACAAGATCGTAGTGGCGTTGGTCCCGGTGCGTGTTTATGGTCCGCCGGACAGGAGATATGACACATGACAACCGCTATTCGCCCGCAACCCGGCATTATGGACATCGCGCTGTATCAAGGCGGGGCGTCTCATGTGGCAGGGCTTGAAAATGTGATCAAGCTGAGCTCGAACGAGAACCCGCTTGGCCCGTCCGACGTCGCCATCAAAGCGTTCCGGGATGCGTCATATGACCTGCATCGGTACCCGTCATCCGATCACGCAGCACTGCGTCAAGCCATTGCGCAGGTGCACGGGCTCGACGCCGATCGCATCATTTGTGGGGCCGGTTCGGACGAGATTATTGCATTTCTGTGCCAAGCGTTTTCGGGCGAGGGCACCGAGGTGCTGCACACGGTGCACGGCTTTGGCATGTACCGGATTTCCGCGCTGGCCAATGGGGCGACCCCGGTCGAGGTGCCCGAAAATGAACGGGTGACGGATGTGGACGCATTGCTCGCGGGCTGCACCGACAAGACACGGTTGGTGTTTATCGCGAACCCGAATAACCCCACAGGCACAATGATCGGGCTAAGTGAAATTGAACGGCTGGCCGCGGGTATCCCCGAAAAAGCCATTCTGGTTCTGGACGGGGCCTATGCTGAATATGTCGAAGGATATGACGGCGGGGCTGCTTTGGTCGACAGCCACGATAATATTGTGATGACGCGAACCTTCTCAAAGCTGTATGGCTTGGGTGGCTTGCGCATCGGCTGGGGCTATGCGCCGGCCCATGTCATCGACGTACTGAACCGGGTGCGGGGGCCGTTTAACCTGTCGCAAGCCGCGTTGAACGCGGCGACGGCGGCGATCAAGGACACAGGGTATGCTGCTCATTGCCGCAGCGAAAATGCGAAATGGCGCACCTGGATGGCTGATGCCTTAGCCGAAATTGGCGTTCCATCGGATGTGTCCTGCGCGAATTTTATTCTCGCGCGGTTCAAGTCGCAGGCCGAGGCCGAGGCTTGTGATGAACACCTCAAGACCCAAGGCTTGATCGTGCGGCGCGTTGCCGGATACCAGCTGCCCAATTGCCTGCGCATTACCGTGGGCGATGAAAGCGCATGCCGCCGCGTGGTTCATGCGATCCGACAGTTTAAAGGCGATTAATATGCCCGTAATTTATGAAAAAGTAGCGTTAATCGGGTTGGGTTTGATCGCCTCTTCGATGTTCTGGGCGATGAAGCGCGGCGGGCTTGCGGGTCATGTGTCGGGCTTTGCGCGCAGTGCGGACACCCGCGACACCGCACGCGAAATCGGCCTGTGCGACGAGGTCTGCGATTCCATTGCGAAAACCGTGAAAGACGCGGATCTGGTGGTTCTTTGCGTTCCCGTGGGCGTCATGGGCTCGGTTGCTGCGGAAATGGCCGGATATCTGAAGCCGGGCTGCACGGTCACGGATGTGGGATCGGTCAAGGCGGATGTGATCGCACAGGTTGGCCCGCTCCTGCCCGAGGGTGTCCATTTTATTCCAGCGCATCCGTTGGCGGGGACCGAACATTCAGGCCCACGCAGCGGTTTCGCAGAGCTGTTCGACAACCGCTGGTGCCTGCTGGTGCCCGTGCCAGACACCAACGCCAATGCGATTTCACGGTTGCGAAACCTGTGGGACGGCATGGGGGCCAACGTCGAGGAAATGGACGCGGAGCATCACGATCTGGTGCTTGCGGTGACCAGCCATGCCCCGCACCTGATCGCCTATACGATGGTCGGGGTGGCAGATGATCTGCGCCGCGTGACCGACAGCGAAGTCATCAAATACTCGGCTGCCGGCTTTCGTGACTTCACCCGTATCGCTGCCAGCGATCCGACCATGTGGCGGGATGTTTTCCTGACCAACAAGGACGCCACACTCGAGATACTGGGTCGCTTCACCGAGGAACTTTTTGCGTTGCAGCGGGCGATCCGCATGGGTGACGGTGATCATCTTCATGATTATTTTACCCGCACCCGTGCCATCCGCCGTGGAATTATCGAGGCGGGTCAGGACACGGATGCGCCGAACTTTGGGCGCCAACCGGGCAACAAATAATCCAGGCGGCGGGGTTTGTGGCGCTGTCTCGCCTCAGCGCAAGATAATCTTGGGTGCGCGTCCTAAGGGGATGAACCCCATCGACATTTTCCCGTCCTTCACGCTGATGTCCAGATCCAGCCCATTCGTGTTGCCAGACATTTGAGCCAGCCCCTTGAGCATTTGTTCCGCTTGGGGGCGAAAGTTGGGCGGGATAAAACCGGCGTTTTCCGCCATGGTCAGCATCATTGGCCAATCTTGCGCTTGTACCGACAGCGTCCCTGTCGCCAGACCGTCCTCGGCAACGGCCATCGTCCCTTTTAGCGTCAGCGCCACATCCCCCCATGCCAGTTCCGCATGTCGCAGGTCGATGACGCGCGGCTGTGGGCGGGTCCGGCCAAGCGCGCTGCGGTCCCACAGGCGGTCGAAGGTGATGGTCGCCTTGGCCGTCACCGTTTCAAAGGCATCCGTCCAGTCGTCAGGCAGGCCGAACATATTGCGCAGCGCGGTGCTTGGGGTAACGCTCTGCGCATCAAAGGCTAGGTCATAGATGGGTTGACCTACGGTCTGCTGAACGGCGCTGACGTTCAGGCCGCGCCCTTCGACGGGGCCTGTTGCCGGCAGATCAAGCAACCAGGCGCCACCGTCCAACGTTAGCCGGTCCAGTTGGCCAGAAACGCTTGGCCGCAGGCGCAAATCGGTGGTGACGTCCTCTGCGGTCAGCATGGCACGCAGTTTGGGGCCGGACAGACCGAGTTCAACGTAGGGGGTGGACACCGTCATATAGCCCGGCCAATAGGCGGGGGTGGAGATATCGATACGCTTGGCAGCGACAGCGCTGGCTATGCCCCGCTGCGCACTTGCGGCAGGCGGTGTCAGGGACACATCTGTCAGGCGGGTCTGTAGCCGCACCGGGAAGCCTTGTTTGTTCATTTCGCCCACGTCTGCCTGCCATCCGGCTGCACGTCGTGTTTCGATCAGTTTGGCGATGCCCCTTTGCAGCCCGGAAGAGGCAGCGAACCACCATCCGCACCAAACCGCCGCTAGGACGACAATAATCAACACGAGCTTGCCCATTTTTCTGAAAACCTTATTAACGCCTGCGATAGCGCAGCTTTAAACAAGCCAACGATAAAGGACCAGAGACATGGCGATGTGGGTGTTCGGTTACGGCAGCTTATTGTGGAAGCCGGGGTTTGACGTTGCGGAAAGCGTGATCGGGCGGTTGCCCGGGTACGCCCGGTCGTTCTGCATGCGGTCGATCCACCATCGCGGATCGGTTGACCGTCCGGGGCTGGTGCTGGCGCTGGATGCGGATACAGGCACGGCCTGTGACGGTATGGCGCTGCGTGTTGCGCCGGGCACCGAAGATGCCACTTTAACCTATTTGCGCGAACGCGAGCTGGTGTCATCGGCCTATGTTGAAAAGACGCTTGAGGTACAGCTAGAGGATGGCCGCACCGTGGAGGCATTGGTCTATGTGATCGACGCCGCCCACGAGCAATATTGCGGCGGCTTGCCGCTGGAAGAGCAGGCGCAGATCATCTCGGGCGCGGTAGGCGGGATGGGGCCGAATACCGAATATCTGTTTAACACCGCATCCCATTTGACCCAGATCGGGCTGCATGATCCGTCGCTTGCATGGCTTCATGACCGTGTGAAGTCTCTTGGCGCATAAACCCGTGGCATAACAGTCGGGATTAAGTGTAGGCTGCGGCGATAGAAGCACAAAAGTGTCGGGAGCCACGAGGCATGGCGCAGTCAGACCGCGAATCCAAACCACAATTTTCCCAGCCGGTGCGGCAGATCACGCTGATGCTGATCGCCCTTGCGCTCACCGGCATCGGGGCTTTTCTGGCGCTGCCAAGCGTTTTGCCTATTTTTGCAGCAAATCCCTATCTGAATGGCGTGATTATCGTCGTCTTCTTTATCGGCGTTATCGCCTGTTTTTATCAGGTGTTGCAGCTGATCGGCTCTGTCAGGTGGATTGAAAACTTTGCCTCAAACGAGCCGAATGCAGATGCCGTAGCACCGCAGCTTTTGGCCCCGCTTGCATCGTTGTTGCGCACACGCGGCGCGCGCATGCAGGTGAACGCAACCTCGACCCGCTCTATTCTGGATTCCGTGGCAACCCGCATCGACGAAGCACGCGAGATTACACGTTATATCGTCAACATGCTGATTTTTCTCGGTCTTTTGGGTACTTTCTATGGGCTTGCCACGACTGTTCCGGCAGTTGTGGAAACGATCCGCAGCCTCGCGCCACAAGAAGGCGACGGCAGCACCGATATGTTCGCGCGGCTGATGACCGGACTGGAATCGCAGCTTGGCGGCATGGGAGTGGCCTTTGGGTCCTCCCTTTTGGGGCTGGCGGGGTCGCTGGTTGTCGGTCTGCTTGAACTCTTTGCAGGCCATGGCCAGAACCGCTTTTATCAGGAGTTGGAAGACTGGCTCAGCTCGATCACCCGTGTTGGCTTTTCCTCGGGCGAGGACGGCGCGTCGGAGCAGGTTGCTGTGGCCGGCGTGCTGGATCATATGGCAGAACAAATGGACAGCCTGCGCCAGTTGATCGGACAATCCACCGAGAGCCAGACTGTGCTCAACCGCGAGATCGGCGCGCTTGCCACCACGATGGAGGAGCTGTCGGCACGGGCCGCCGAAACCGATACAGCGGCGGAAAGTCTGGACCGGATCGCCAAGGGGCAAGAACGCATGGTCGCCGTACTTGAAGGGCAAGGCGACCATGAACGCGCGGATGCGGAAAGCCGGATGCGCCTGCGGTCGATCGATGTACAGATGCTACGTATCCTCGAGGAAATATCTGCGGGGCGGCAGGAAACCATGGCTGAATTGCGCAAGGATATTTCGTTGCTGGCCAAGGCGCTTTCCGCGCCACGCGGTGCCGAACCCCGCCGTTTGCGCACCCCTGACCGTTCCGACACCGAGGAAAGCTGAGGATGGCGCTTTCCCGACGTACAGGGTCACGCTTTCAGGGTTCGATCTGGCCCGGGTTCGTGGATGCGATGACCGGCCTGTTGCTGGTTTTGATGTTCGTACTGACCATCTTCATGGTGTTGCAAGCCGTGCAGACACAACGCATCAATGGGCAGGAAAGCGAACTGAATTCTCTGTCGGGTGAAGTCGCTGCATTGGCCCAAGCACTTGGAATGGAACGACAAAATGCTGCAGATCTTGAAACCCAATTGGGGTCGCTCACCACGTCGCTGACGGCGGCACGTGATAAGGCGGCAGAACAGGCGGCGATGATTGCGTCGTTGTCGGCTACACGCGATGCGCAAGCCGTGCAGTTGAACGCAGCCGAGGCCAAGATAACCGGTTTCGAGACACAGGTCGCTAACTTGTTGTCCCAACGTGATGCAGCCGTCGCGCGTGGTGAAACGCTCGAGGCACGCCAGAAAGAATTGTTGAGCGCGCAAGACGCGTTGAACCTCGCGTTGACGCAGGCCCGATCCGAAACAGATGCACAGGCTGAAGCTGCGCGGCTTGCGGCGGCCCGTCGCGATGCTTTGACAGCGCTTGTCGATGACCTGCGCGCCAAGAACCAAGAAACCCAGGCCGCATTGCAAAGTGCTACCGACGCAAATGCCGCAGCGCTTTCAGACGCCGAAGCTGCCCGTCTGGCCGAAGCCGCCGCGGCAGAGCAATTGCGTGAAAAGCTGCAAAACGCGGATGCAGAGCTGACAGCGATGACTTTGGCGCTTGAGACTCAGCGCCAAGAGGCAGAGGATACGCTGACCTTGCTGGCTGCCGCACGTGCCGCCAAGGAAACCCTGGACGCTGAGCTTGCTGCCGCCCTTACAGAGACAGAAACCCTTGAGGCCGCGCAGGCAGACCGTGCCGCGCTGCGTGCCAAGCTGGCCGACGCGCTTGCCGCAAAGTTGGCGGCAGAAAGCCGGGCCGAGGACACGCGTTCGGATGCGGAAAAACGAGCCGCCTTGCTGAATGCGGCGCGGGCCGACCTGGCGCAGGAGGAGGCCGCCACCGCTGCGGCACAGCGTCAGACAGAGCTATTGAACCAGCAGGTTGCAGCGCTGCGTGGCCAACTGGGGGAACTCCAGTCTTTACTGGATGATGCCGTCGCACGGGATGCCGTGAAAGAAGTGCAACTGCAATCGCTTGGCTCCGATCTGAACACCGCGCTCGCGCGCGTCGCCGCCGAAGAACGTCGCCGCGCCGAGCTAGAGGCGGCAGAGCGTGCGCGGCTTGAGGCGGAGACCAAGAACCTTGAACAATACCGCTCCGAGTTCTTCGGGCGGTTGAGAGAGCTTTTAGGGAATCAAGAGGGGGTTCGCATCGAGGGTGACCGGTTCGTCTTCTCTTCCGAAGTGCTGTTCCCACCCGGTGCCGCGACGCTCTCAGCCGAGGGCCGAAAAGAAATTGCCAAAGTCGCCGGTATTTTACGCAATATTGCGGCCGACATTCCGCCTGAAATCGACTGGGTCATTCGCGTTGACGGGCATACGGATAACCAGCCTTTGTCGGGCTTGGGTGCCTTCGCCGACAATTGGGAACTGAGCCAGGCGCGGGCCTTGTCAGTGGTCAAGTATATGATCAGCTTCCTCGGCATCGCGCCAGAGCGTCTGGCGGCGAATGGATTTGGCCAGTACCAACCAGTTGCCAACGGAAACACGGAAACCGCCCGCGCCCAGAACCGCAGGATCGAATTGAAACTGACCGAAAAGTAACACTATCTTATTTCAATGTCGGTGCTGCGCTGGCTGATAATCTGCAAGCCGCGGATCATGGTCACCGTGCCGGTATAGGTGCCCGCGGGCCAATCCACGCGGCCGCGTTTGCCGATCGCGCGAAAGGCCTGCGCCTGGGTTTTCGTCAGTGTCACATCATCAGAGATCACCATGCCGTCAGGGCCGGTGATCGACAGGTTGATAATATCATCGGCCCGCGTGCCGAACATATGACCCCAGATCACCAGCGCATCGGCCTCCACCGACAAAGAGGGCGCTGCGGCGTCGCCATGCTTGATCGCGTTATAGGCGGGCACCGCCTCCGAGAAACCGATGCTGATCAATCCGCCCCCGCGATATTCAGGGCGCAGTGACCATAGGCTGCTGTCACCTGGCGTGTCGCAGGTGACGGTGCCGTCTGGATCAAAGGGGTCGATGACCGCTCCGTCTTGACGCACGGACAGATGAACATGGGGGAAAGCGGCCTTGCCCGACTGCCCGACAAAGCCAAGTGTTTCTCCCAATGCGACTTCTTGTCCCGTCTTAACGCTGATCGAGCCCTGTTTCAGGTGGCAATACTGCGTTTCCCAGCCGTTCCCGTGGTCCAGTACGACGCCATTGCCGCATTCTTTGCCGCCGATATCGTCGGCAGTTGCGCTGCTATAGCCGCTATCGGCCATACCGTCGCGCATACCGTTGACGCGGCCCGCGGCACTGGCAAGCACGGGGATATTGTCGTTGATGCGCGCACGGTCGGGGAGCGCGAAGTCGGTGCCCTTGTGACCGTCATAGCTAAGCGCGCCGCAGGTGAAATCCATCGCATCGGATGACGGGTCGCTATCTACATACTGTTGGATATAGCAGTCTTTTTCGAGGTCACATTCAAGGGGTGGGGAAATAAGAAAACCCTCTGCCAGCACGGGGCTGGCAAAGGGCAGGGCAAGCGCAAATACGGCGCTGCGTGGTATCATTCAGCTGTCAGCAACGGTGGCTTGTTGCCCGTCAATTTAGGGTTTTCCGAGCTGAGGATCGTCAGATCCAGTTCGCCCTTCTTGACGTTGATCTTGACCACGCCGCCTTTGGCAAGCTTGCCGAACAACAGTTCTTCGGCGAGGGGCTTTTTGATGTGCTCTTGAATAACACGGCCAAGAGGTCGCGCACCCATCCGAGCGTCATAGCCTTTTTCACCCAGCCATTCGGCGGCTTTTGTCGACAATTCGATGGTCACGTTGCGGTCCATCAGTTGCGCTTCGAGCTGCAGCACAAACTTTTCGACCACGCGCAGGATCACTTCTTTCGGCAGCGGCGCAAAGCTGATCACTGCATCAAGACGGTTGCGGAATTCGGGCGTGAATGTCCGTTCAATCGCTGCGGTGTCTTCGCCGGTGCGACGGTCACGACCAAAGCCGATTGCCTCTTTCGCTTGCTCAGACGCGCCTGCGTTCGAGGTCATGATCAGCACGACATTACGGAAGTCCACCGTGCGGCCGTTATGATCAGTCAGCTTGCCGTGGTCCATCACCTGCAACAGAATGTTGTAGACGTCCGGGTGCGCTTTCTCCATCTCGTCGAGCAGCAGAACACAGTGCGGATGCTGGTCTACGCCGTCGGTCAGCATGCCGCCTTGGTCAAACCCGACATAGCCGGGAGGGGCACCGATCAGACGGGAAACAGCGTGCTTCTCCATATACTCAGACATGTCAAAGCGCAGCAATTCCACACCAAGCGTATCCGCCAGCTGTTTCGCCACCTCGGTCTTACCCACACCTGTCGGCCCTGCGAACAGGTAGTTGCCGATGGGTTTTTCAGGTTCACGCAAACCGGCACGGGCCAGTTTGATCGCCGAGGACAGCGCCTCGATCGCTTTGTCCTGACCAAAGACCACACGTTTCAGCGATGCCTCGAGATCCTTGAGCACAATCACGTCGTCCTTCGACACGTTCTTGGGCGGAATCCGTGCGATTTTGGCGACCACGGCTTCGACTTCTTTGGTGCCGATGGTCTTGCGCCGCTTGGATGCAGACAGCAGATGCTGTGCAGCACCGGCTTCATCGATCACGTCGATCGCAGAATCCGGCAGTTTGCGGTCGTTGATATAGCGATGTGCCAATTCAACCGAGGTGCGGATCGCGTCAGATGTATATTTGACCGAGTGGTGATCCTCGAAATACGGTTTGATCCCGCGCAGAATTTTCACCGCATCTTCGACCGAAGGCTCGTTCACGTCGATCTTTTGGAAACGACGCGCAAGGGCACGGTCTTTTTCGAAATGCTGGCGGAACTCCTTGTAGGTGGTCGACCCCATGGTGCGCAGTTTGCCGCCCGCAAGCGCGGGTTTGAGCAGGTTGGACGCATCCATGGCCCCACCGGAAGTTGCACCGGCACCGATGACGGTGTGAATTTCGTCGATGAACAACACGGCGTCTTTGTGGGCTTCCAGCTCGGTCACGACGGCCTTGAGGCGCTCTTCGAAATCGCCGCGGTAGCGGGTGCCGGCCAGCAACGCGCCCATATCGAGCGAATAGATCGTGGTGTTGGCGAGTACTTCGGGTGTTTCACCGGCGACGATTTTGCGCGCGAGCCCTTCTGCGATAGCGGTTTTACCGACACCGGGATCACCCACCAGCAGCGGGTTGTTCTTACGCCGGCGGCACAGCACCTGAATGCAACGTTCCACCTCGTCCGAGCGGCCGATCAGCGGATCGACATCACCCTCGCGGGATTTGGCATTCAGATCGACAGTATACTTCGCCAGCGCGGATTCTTTTTTGTCACCGTCTGTGACGCCTTGGGCATCTTCCTCGTGGTCGGGGGCACCCGAAACAGAGCGTGGTTCGCCAAAAGCAGGGTCCTTGGCGACGCCATGCGCGATATAGTTCACCGCATCATAACGCGTCATGTCCTGCTCTTGCAGGAAATAGGCCGCGTTGCTTTCGCGTTCGGCAAAGATGGCGACCAGCACATTGGCACCCGTCACCTCGGTCCGGCCCGACGATTGCACGTGGATCGCCGCGCGTTGGATCACCCGCTGGAAGGCTGCCGTGGGTACCGCTTCGGAACCGTCAACGTCGGTGACCAGATTATTCAGGTCTTCATCAACGAATTCGACCAGCGTCTCGCGCAGTTCGGTCATATCGACAGAGCAGGCTTTCATCACCTGCACGGCGTCGGGTTCGTCGATCAGGGCCAGTAAAAGATGCTCAAGCGTGGCGAATTCGTGCTTGCGAGCATTCGCAAGCGCCAACGCCGAGTGGATAGCTTGTTCTAGGGTAGACGAGAATGAAGGCACAGGCGTGCTCCTTTTCGATCTGTGTCGGAAGGGGCGTCAGAAACAAGACGCGCCACAACCAAGCATGGCCTCATAGTATTAGAGTTTGGTTGATCACGGCGCAGCTTCAAGGTTTTTCTGCAATATCGTTGTCACATTTATCGTGAACGTCGATTTTTAACCATGATTGCGGCGGTCAGAAACGGTCTTTGCGCGCGCGAATTTCGGCAAACACATCGGTGTCGGTGGCGTTGACCATCCCCAGTTGCGCGCGAATGCCCGGATCGGACGGGCGCAAAAACGGGTTGGTTTCAAGTTCCGTTGAAAGCGTCGAGGGAACTGTCGGCACGCCATCTGCACGGGCCTGATCGATCTCTCTTGTACGAGATATAAGCGCCGCGTTTTCGGGATCAACCGTCAGGGCAAATTTTGCGTTCGACTGGGTGTATTCGTGGCCCGAACATACGGTGGTGTCGGCTGGAAGTTGCATCAGCTTTTGCAGGCTGTCCCACATCTGCGCCGGTGTTCCTTCGAACAGGCGGCCACAGCCGAGCGCCATCAGGCTGTCAGCAGTAAAGACGCATTTGGCGGCGGGCACGTGAAAAGCGATATGACCGACGGTATGACCCGACACGTCGATCACATCGACAGTATGGTCACCAAAGGTGAAGGACTGCCCGTCGTCATAAGCGGCATCCAGCGGCGGCAAACGCTGTTCATCAGCTTTGGCCCCAATCACGCGGGCGGGGTGGTTGGCAATCAGCTCGGGCACGCCTTGAATGTGGTCTGGGTGGTGATGGGTCAGCCAGATTTCTGTCAGCGTCCAGCCCAGCTCGTCCAGTTTGGCGGCAATCGGCGCGGCTTCGGGCACGTCGATCAGGGCGACCTTGCCGCTGGTCTGGTCACGCAGCAAGAAGGCGTAGTTGTCGGACAGGCAGGGAATGGTCACAAGATCAAAGGACATGGTAGCGGCTCCGGTCGGGGTTTCGGGATGCGGATCACCACGCTAGCGCGGGCAGGGCGGTGCTGCAAACGGGTTTCGCGCAGTCCGCTCTTTTGCGGCGCGTGGCTTTGGTCTAGGGTCGGGGCGATCCACCCAACAAGGCCCCTTGCCCATGCACCTTGATGTCCAAGACCTGCGCAACTTTTACTATCGCAGTGCCCTTGGCCGCGCGGCGCAACACTCCTTGCGCACGCGCATGCTTGAACTTTGGCCCGAGGCCAAGGGCCAGACCGTCGTGGGTTTCGGTTTCGCCGCCCCCTTGCTGCGTCCCTATCTTGCGGATGCGCGGCGGGTGATGACCTTGATGCCGGGGCCGCAAGGGGTGATGCCGTGGCCCGCCGGGATGCCCAATACTTCTGTCCTGACCGAGGAAACACTGTGGCCGATTGAAACCGGCCATGTTGACCGGCTGGTCTTGATGCACGGGCTTGAGACCTCGGACCGGCAGGGTGATCTGCTTGAGGAATGCTGGCGCGTGTTGGGGCCGGGGGGCAGGGCACTGTTCATCGTTCCTAACCGCGCTGGCTTTTGGGCGCGCAGTGATATCACGCCGTTTGGCTATGGGCGACCCTATTCGCTGGGGCAGTTGGAAACGCAGCTTCGCAAGCACCAGTTTTTACCGGAACGCCAGTTGGGCGCGCTTTATTTGATGCCCTCGACGCGGCGCGCCTTTCGCCGCTCTGGCCCGCTGTTTGAAAAGGTTGGTCGGCACATGCCGACGATCATGGCAGGCGGTGCCTTTATGGTCGAGGTGACCAAGCTTGTGTATCCGCCCAAGGGCAAGGTCGCGCGGACGCCTGCGCGCCGGTCTATCCGCGTTCTTGAGGGGGTCGGCGCGGTAACGCCCGCAATGGTTTGAGCGCTGCTGTCGCAGCCGATGTGACCACCGCGCCACGGTGGCAAGAATCGCTATCTTGCCCGAGAAAGCCGGATGTCCATTGATTTTTAGGCAAGCCGATCAGGTCAAAGCGTCGCAGCGGTGCTTTACGTTAAGAATAAGGGGCGCTTTCGTGAGGCAAGCACACTATACTGTGTTGCGGGATGCGGGTCCGTCTGCTACATCCGCCCTGATTTAGACGTCTTGGGTAATTTCAAGTCGCGCCAACACCCCGGTGACGCGATGTATTCGCTTATCCGGCCCTGACGTATGAGAGGATGGACGTGTCCGAAACAGCATCAATCTCTACAGGTATCGCACAACGCTATGCGACCGCCGTGTACGAGCTGGCCCAAGAGGCCAAAGCCCTTCCCCAGATCGAGAAAGATCTTGATGCGCTGCAAGCCGCATTGGCCGAAAGCGAAGATTTCCGCGATCTGATCCATTCGCCGATCTACACGCGCGAACAGCAAGCCGCGTCGATCAGCGCTATCGCCAAAAAGATGGACCTGTCCCAGACGCTCGCCAGCACGCTGGAACTGATGGCCAACAAGCGCCGTCTGTTCGTCCTGCCGCAGCTGGTCCAGAACCTGCGCGATATTATCGCCGTCGAAAAGGGCGAAGTAACTGCTGATGTGATTTCGGCCAAGGCGCTGACCAAGGCGCAGTCCGAAAAATTGTCCAAGTCGCTCGCCGCGACCACAGGCAAAAAAGTAACGTTGAATGCGACCGTTGATGACTCCCTCATTGGCGGTCTTATCGTAAAAGTGGGCTCTAAGATGATCGACACGTCGATCCGCGCAAAGCTCAATTCCCTCCAGAATGTAATGAAAGAGGTCGGATAAATGGGTATCCAAGCTGCAGAGATTTCTGCGATCCTGAAGGACCAGATCAAGAACTTTGGTCAAGAAGCAGAAGTTGCCGAAGTCGGCCGCGTTCTGTCCGTTGGTGATGGTATCGCTCGCGTGTATGGTCTGGACAACGTCCAAGCCGGCGAGATGGTCGAATTCCCCGGCGGCATCATGGGCATGGCCTTGAACCTCGAGACAGACAACGTCGGTGTTGTTATCTTCGGTTCCGACCGTGACATCAAAGAAGGCGACACGGTCAAGCGCACAAACTCCATCGTGGACGTGCCAATCGGCAACGGCCTGCTGGGTCGTGTTGTTGACGGTTTGGGTAACCCCATCGATGGCAAAGGCCCTATCGAGTCCACCGAGCGTGGCCTTGCGGACGTCAAAGCTCCCGGCATTATCCCACGGAAATCGGTTCACGAACCAATGGCGACTGGCCTGAAATCCGTTGACGCGATGATCCCCGTTGGCCGTGGCCAGCGCGAATTGATCATTGGTGACCGTCAGACCGGTAAAACTGCCGTTGCTCTGGATGCGATCCTGAACCAACAGCAGATCAACGACGCTGCAGGCGACGACGAGAGCAAGAAAATGTACTGCGTGTACGTTGCGATCGGCCAAAAGCGTTCGACTGTTGCCCAGCTGGTTAAAAAGCTCGAAGAAACAGGCGCGATCGACTATTCCATCGTTGTTGCCGCCACCGCGTCCGAGCCTGCACCTATGCAATACCTCGCGCCTTATTCGGCAACAGCCATGGCGGAATTCTTCCGCGACAACGGCCGCCACGCGCTGATCGTCTATGATGATCTCTCCAAGCAGGCTGTGTCCTACCGCCAGATGTCCCTGCTGCTGCGTCGTCCGCCCGGGCGTGAAGCGTACCCAGGTGACGTTTTCTATCTCCACTCCCGTCTGCTTGAGCGTTCGGCGAAATTGGGTGATGATGCAGGCAACGGCTCTTTGACAGCTCTGCCGATCATCGAAACCCAAGGTGGTGACGTTTCCGCGTTTATTCCAACCAACGTGATCTCGATCACCGATGGTCAGATCTTCTTGGAAACCGAATTGTTCTACCAAGGTATCCGTCCTGCTGTGAACACCGGTCTGTCGGTTTCGCGCGTTGGGTCCTCGGCTCAGACCAAAGCGATGTCTTCTGTTGCTGGTCCGGTTAAACTGTCCTTGGCTCAGTACCGCGAAATGGCGGCCTTTGCTCAGTTCGGTTCCGACCTTGATGCCTCCACTCAGCAGCTGCTGAACCGTGGTGCGCGCCTGACCGAGCTGATGAAGCAGCCTCAGTACTCCCCTCTGACCAACGCGGAAATCGTCTGCGTGATCTATGCGGGTACAAACGGCTACCTCGACAAGATCGACGTCAAAGAAGTCGGCCGCTTTGAAGCGGGCCTGCTGGCGCACCTGCGCAGCAAGCACGCCGACCTGATGGCTGACATCACCAACAACGACCGCAAGGTGAAGGGTGAGCTGGAAGACAAGATCAAAGCTGCCATCGATTCTTTCGCCGCTGACTTCGCTTAAGGGAGGGAGGGCAGATGCCAAACCTCAAGGATCTAAAAAACCGGATCGCGTCGGTCAAATCGACCCGCAAGATCACGAAAGCCATGCAAATGGTTGCCGCGGCGAAGCTTCGCCGCGCGCAGGACGCTGCCGAGCAGTCCCGCCCCTACACAGAGCGTTTTAACGCTGTGATGTCGCGGTTGGCTGCCTCGGTAGGTGGGTCTGACACCGCCCCCAAGCTGCTAAGCGGCACGGGGTCGGATCAGGTTCACCTGTTGGTTGTCATGACCGCTGAACGTGGCTTGTGCGGTGGCTTTAACGCCAACATCGCCAAGCTTGCCAAAGCCCATGCCCGTGGCCTGATCGCCAAGGGTAAGGAGGTCAAAATCTTGACCGTTGGCAAGAAAGGCCGCGACAGCATCCGTCGTGACTTTGCAGACCTATTGGTCGGCCACGTTGACCTCAGCGACGTCAAGCGTCTTGGCTATGCCGATGCGCAGGGGATCGCCAAGGACGTACTTGGCCGTTTTGACGCGGGTGAATATGACATCGCCACGATCTTCTATTCGAAGTTCGTGAACGTTGTCAGCCAGATCCCGACGGCACAGCAGATCATCCCGGCGACCTTCGAAGAGACCGAAGGCGCGGACGAGGCAGCAACACTGTTCGACTACGAGCCCAGCGAAGAGGCCATTCTGGCCGACCTGCTGCCGCGCGGCGTTGCAACGGCGATCTTCTCGGCTCTGCTGGAAAACGCGGCCTCTGAACAGGGTGCCCGGATGTCGGCAATGGACAACGCAACACGGAACGCCGGTGATATGATCGAAGATCTGACCATCGAGTATAACCGTTCGCGTCAGGCCGTCATCACCAACGAGCTGATCGAAATCATTTCCGGCGCGGAAGCGCTGTAGAACAAATCGGAGAAACGACATGGCAAATGCAGTCGGCAAAATCACACAAGTCATCGGCGCCGTCGTCGATGTGCAGTTCGAGGATCACCTGCCAGAGATCCTCAACGCTGTTGTAACTGAAAACCACGGCAAGAAACTGATCCTCGAAGTGGCTCAGCACCTTGGTGAAAACACCGTGCGTACCATCGCGATGGATGCGACCGAAGGTCTGGTGCGTGGCCAGCGCGTCGAAGACACAGGCGCGCCAATCTCGATCCCAGTGGGCAACGCCACATTGGGTCGCATCATGAACGTCGTTGGCGAAGCCATTGACGAAAAAGGCGAGATCAAATCGACAGAGCGTCGCTCGATCCACGCTGATGCACCCGAGTTTGCTGAGCAATCGACATCGTCCGAAGTGCTGGAAACCGGCATCAAGGTTATCGACCTGCTGGCCCCTTACACCAAGGGTGGTAAAATTGGTCTCTTCGGCGGTGCCGGCGTGGGCAAGACAGTTCTCATCATGGAACTGATCAACAACATCGCCAAAGTGCACTCCGGTCTGTCCGTTTTCGCAGGCGTGGGTGAGCGTACCCGTGAAGGTAACGACCTTTACCACGAGATGATCGAATCCGGCGTTATCGTTCCTGACAACCTCGTCGAGTCGAAAATTGCGCTGGTTTACGGCCAGATGAACGAACCTCCCGGTGCGCGGATGCGGATCGCCCTGACCGGCCTGACACTGGCCGAGCAGTTCCGCGACGAATCCGGTTCCGACGTTCTGTTCTTCGTGGACAACATCTTCCGCTTCACGCAGGCCGGTTCCGAAGTGTCCGCTCTGCTGGGCCGTATTCCTTCCGCTGTGGGCTACCAGCCAACACTGGCGACGGACATGGGCGTGATGCAGGAGCGTATTACATCGACCAAGTCCGGTTCGATTACTTCGGTTCAGGCCGTTTACGTTCCTGCGGATGACCTTACCGACCCTGCGCCTGCGACATCGTTCGCGCACCTTGACGCGACGACGGTTCTGGACCGTTCGATCTCGGAAAAGGGTATCTATCCAGCTGTTGACCCGCTGGGTTCGACTTCGCGCTTGATGGATCCTTCCATCGTTGGCGAAGAGCACTACAACGTTGCACGTGACGTTCAGGGTGTGCTTCAGCGCTATAAGTCGCTTCAGGATATCATCGCGATCCTCGGCATGGACGAACTTTCGGAAGACGACAAACTGACTGTTGCCCGTGCGCGTAAGATCGAACGCTTCCTGAGCCAGCCATTCGACGTTGCGAAAGTGTTTACAGGTTCCGACGGTAAGCAGGTCCCACTGGAAGAGACAATCACCTCCTTCAAGGCGGTTGTTGCGGGTGAATATGATCACCTACCCGAAGGTGCCTTCTATATGGTTGGTGGCATCGAAGACGT
>LAZR01000462.1_pt1 | contig 33306 bp, 30 predicted proteins | sample 329461 | NCBI WGS metagenome assembly LAZR01 (sample SAMN03002196, study PRJNA259156) | marine sediment metagenome | biome: sea floor; feature: Hydrothermal impacted sediments; material: marine sediment; isolation source: Loki non-amplified sample from Loki's castle hydrothermal vent sediment ...
GGGCCAGCCCGGCGACGCCGCCCCTGGCGACGCCAGGTACTCCCCGTCCCCCGCCGCCGCAGGACACTGGCCCGGAACCGATGGGTCCCGCAACGGCCCTGGTAGGAGCCTGCGCCAGGTTCTTGCCTTCCGGTGCGAGATGTTGAACACTGGGACAAATGAAGGGGGACACCAGTTGTAAAGCTGTCAAGGTGGTAATGCCCGTGTTACGGGTGCCCTCTGTCGTCCTTCTTACGCTGGTCGTCCTTGCTTTCCTGTTCATCCTGCCGGCAGATGCCCAGGGGCCGCAAAACATCTCCGTCGTTCTCATCATCGACAGTTCAGGGAGCATGGCCCGGACCGACCCTTCCAACCTGCGCTTTACGGCGGCCAGGCAACTGGTGGACCTGCTAGAGGATGGGGACGAGATCAGCGTGGTCCTTTTCGCGGACGATAGTACCGTGTTGGTGTCGCTCACCAAGGTGACGGACGCGGCGAGCAAGGAGGCTATCAAGGCTGGGCTGACCTCGGTGGCCCCGAGGGGGAACACAAACATGCTGGCCGGCCTGGAGGCGGGGCTGGCGGAGCTATCCGAGGCCATCTCCGCCGCCAGCATGGATCAGCAGCTCGACAAGGTCCACCAACTCGGCGAGCAGTACCAGCAGTCCGAGGCCGAGCTGAAACACCTGTGGGAACAATGGGCCGAGATCACCGAAAAGCTGGAGGGGTGATCCGGCGTCAACACACCGTGGGGCGATAACGCCGCTCTATTCGCTGTCGCCTTGTTTGGCCTTGGCGGCTGCGGCGATGAGCTGCTGCTGGACGTTTCCGGGGACCGGGTCGTAGTGAGACAGCTCCATCGTGTAGGACCCCTGCCCGCCGGTGACGGATCGCAACTGGCTGTTGTACTGCATGACCTCGGACAGCGGGGCTTGGGCGTTGATCACGGCGATGTTGCCCGGGAGCATGTCCTGGCCCAGGATCCGCCCGCGCCGCCCGGACAGGGACGTTCGAGAACACCGTGACGGTCGCCGCCGACGGCGGGCTGATGGCCCGGGACAGCGCCACCACCGCTGTGCGAAAGCCCATCCTGGTGGTCACAAAGACCGGCCCCGCAACGACGCGCAACAATCGGCCTGTCAAATATGAGATCACCGTAACCAACAAGGGCGACGCCGCGGCTGACGATACCGTTGTGGTGGATGTGGTCCCGGCCGGAGCGATGTTCGCCGAGGCCACCGAGGACGGCGAGTTCGCAGGCGGCAAGGTGACCTGGCAGCTGGGTAAGCTGGATATCGGTGAGACCCGAATCGTTTCCGTGACGTTCAAGGCCGTTGAGATTGGAACGCTTCACAATGTCACCACGGTCACAGCCGTCTGCGCCGAAGCGAGCGCAGAGGCCTCCACCGTGGTCGAAGGCGTCCCATCCGTCGGGCTGAAGTGCATCGACCTGGCCGACTCGATCGAGGTCGGCGGAGAGGTGACTTACCGGATCACGGTGATCAATCAGGGCACGGCCGCCAACACCAACATCGTCATCGCCTGCACACTGCCGGGCGAAGAGGCATTCGTCTCCGCCCAGGGCCCGACGAAGGTGAGTGCTGCGGACAAGAAGGTGACCTTCGCGTCGTTGGCGTCTCTGGCGCCTGGCCGGACGGCAACCTTCACTGTCGTCGCCAAGGGCATCAAGGCCGGCGATGCAAGATTCCTGGTCACGCTGACAAGCGATCAGTTGCAAACTCCCGTTCAGGAAACCGAAAGCACTCGGTTCTACGAGTAATCAGGATGTCCCAAGAAGAAGGGGTGCCGCACTGCGGCGCCCCTTCTTGCATTCTCAGATCACTGAAACACCGACAGGATCAATTCACAATCACGATCCCGGAAGCTTGATATCGCCCGCCGCCTCGGCTGCCTCTTCCGAAGCAGTTAAGTACAGCGTTCCCCGATCCCCGACCCCTAAATGGTAACCGTCCCGATTTACCGCCATTTCTCGCAGCAAGCGCCTAGCGGTTTCGTCGTCTCAAGAGCGCCAGTCCACTGACGGCCAGCAGTATCATCGTCGCCGGTTCGGGGACTGCGTACAGGGAGACGTCGTTCCCGCTTCCGGCGGTGTAAGTGATGAACAGGTCCATGCCGCCGAAGTTGTCGACCAGTGCGCCTTCGTCCAGGCCGAGGAACTGGCCGCTGAGTGTGCCGGAGATGTCGAGGATTTCAAACTCGTTGCCGAAGCTGGGCGTGAAGTCATTGAGGAGGTCGATCAGCAGATTGCCGTCGAGGGTGGCGTCGCCTGCGATAACGAGTCGGTCGAATTCTCCGGAGAGCAATCCCCCCAGCTCGATGGTGAGCGTGTTGCCGTTGCCGTAGACCAGATTGCCTTCGACGGGCACCTCGGCGGCGCTGTCACCGGGACTGTGTCCGCCGTTGATGGTGAGCGTACCCGGACCGAAGATGCCACCGGCCCCACTGAGTAGTCCGTTGAGGGTGACGTTGCTGACGACGGTCAGTGCCGAACCAGCCGGGTTGGTGATGTCGCCGTTGAAGATGGCGTCAATGAGAACCAGGTCGGCGTTGCTATTGGTGAAACCACCCGTGAAGTCAACCGTCGTGTTCCAAATGTTGACGGTACCGCTGTTAGTTGTAGCACCGGTTACCTCGAGGCTGCCGCCGAACTGGACGCCGAGTGACGCGCCGGCGTCGATGGTGGCGGTGTTGGTCACGTTTGCGGCCCCGGTCCCGGAAACGACCATGCTGCCGCCAATGGCCAGCGTGCCGGCGTTAAACGTTCCGCCCAACAGGACGTCAAGCGATCCGCCCGCATCGACGGTGGCCGTATTGGCCACGTTCGCGTCCCCGGTGACGACCATGCTGCCGCCATTGGCCAGCGTGCCGGCGTTAAACGTGCCGCCCAACAGGACGTCAAGCGATCCGCCGGAGTCGATGTAGGCTGTGTTGGTGACGCTGATCGTCTGGCCGGTATCCACGGAAAGCAAAGAGCCCAACACCTCACTGACGCCGATGGTCAATCCGCCAGCCCCCGTGATACCCAGCGTGCCGGTCTGGAAATCGAACGTTCCAATAATCGTCAGATCACCGGTGTTGAATGTTCCGCCGGTGAGCGTGAGCGTACGGGAGGCGTCGATGGTGGTGGTGCCCCCGACGCCGAGTTCGCGATTCGCAGCGAGGGTGAGGTCAGTGCCCAGCAGTCCGCCGGCGCCGATGGTGAAGTTCTGTGCGACGTTGATCGTCCCGGCCAGGAAATTGAGTGTCACGCCGTTGTCCACGATGGCCCCATTAAAGTTGAACGTTCCGCCGTCGACGAAAATCGTGCCGGTGGGGTTAAGCGTCGCGATGCCCGCGCCGGTGCTGAACGTGCCGCCATTGGTGACGTTGATCGTGGCCGTGCCATCCGTCGCATGGCCGAGCGTAAGCGTTGAGGCGCCATTCTGCGTGAGCGACGAGCCGGAGCCGTCGATGGTGATCGTACCGGCGGTCGTGGTGTTGCCGGCACTGGCAACCCAAAGGCTGCCCGTAGTGACCGTGGCGGCCGACTGAACGTTGAAGATGCCCGTCGTTCCGTTTATGTCAGCTAGACGGATAGGGCCGAAGCTGCCGGTGGCGCTGTTGCGAAAGGTGACGTCGGCCGTGCCGAAGTTCCAGCCCCAACGCAACGGGGCGCCCCAGGAGACGGGCAAGGTCGTCACACTCGAGCCGGCGCCGTCCACCAGCAGCGTGCCATCGCCGTTGTCGCCGATGTCGATATAGTAGTCAGCCGAAATGTCCGCACCGCTTTGGATGTCGAAGGTGAAGTTTTTGATGTTGTATGTATTATCAAAGTTGATCTGGGCGTTATTGGTGGCCGTCAATGTCTGGCCGCTGGCGAGATTGAAATCGCCGTTACCTATCTGGTTGAGCGTGCCGCCGTCGATGGCGACCGGGCCGCTGGTGTTGAAGGTAGCGTAACCGCCAAGGCCGACATTGATCGTACCGGTGGCGTTGATTGTGGTCGTGCCGGCGTTAAACGTGCCGCCGGACGGGACGTCGATTGACGCGCCGGCGCCAACGGTGGCGTTGGTCACGTTCGCGGTCCCGGCGACGTCCATGCTGCCGTCATTGGCCAGCGTACCGGCGTTAAACGTGCCGCCCGACAGGACGTCAAGCGATGCGCCGGAGTCGATGTAGGCTGTGTTGGTGACGCGGATCGTCTGGCCGGTATCCACGGAAAGCAATGAGCCCAACACCTCACTGACGCCGATGGTCAATCCGCCAGCCCCCGTGATACCCAGCGTGCCGGTCTGGAAATCGAACGTTCCAATAATCGTCAGATCACCGGTGTTGAATGTTCCGCCGGTGAGCGTGAGTATACGAGATGCGTCGATGGTGGTGGTGCCCCCGACGCCGAGTTCGCGATTCGCAGCAAGCGTGAGGTCAGTGCCCAGCAGTCCGCCGGCGCCGATGGTGAAGTTCTGTGCGACGTTGATCGTCCCGGCCAGGAAATTGAGTGTCCCGCCGTTGTCCACGATTGATCCGTTGAAGTTGAACGTTCCGCCATCGACAAGAATCGTGCCGGTTGGGTTAAGCGTTGTGGTGCCCGTGCTGGTGTTGAAGGTGCCGCCATTGGTGACGTTGATCGTACCGCTGCCGGTCGAAGCATGGCCGACGGTGAGGAACAAGGCGCCGTTCTGGGTGATCGTTGAACCGGCGCCATCCACCGTGACTGTACTCGAAGTGGTTGCCCCGCCGGTCAACGCCACGCCAAGGGCGCCCATTGTGACCGCAGCGCCGGACTCGACGTTGAAGATGCCGGTTGTTCCGGCCGTAGCACTATTACCGAGGGCGACGTTGCCGAGGCTCCCGGTGGCGCCGTTGCGGAACGTGACGTCGGCCGTAAAGCCGCTGTCGCCATAAAAGGACGTGGCCAATCCGGTCGTCACGCTAGAGCCGGCCCCATCGACGATGAGCGTCCCGTCTCCGCCTCCTCCAAAGAAACTTCCGATGTCAAAGTAGCCGCTCACTATCAGGTCTCCGCCGCTTTGTACATCGAACGTGGTTCCGTTATCGATTTGGTAGTCACCGGTTAAGTTGAAGGATCCACCGTTCAGGTTGACGTTGCCGTTGGTGTTGAATGTGCCGGCAGTGCGGTTAATCGTGCCGCCGGCGTTGACGGTGAGGGTCCCGTTGACGGTGAGGACGCCGCCCGAGACGTTCAGCGTGGCGTTGCCGGTGTTGGCGACGACGAGCTGGTCGAGCAGCGTGAGCGTACCGCTGCTGTGGTTGTAGACCGCGGTCCCGCCGCCGGTCGTGCCGAACTTCAGCGAGTCGACCGTGCTAGAGCCGGTGGGCGTGGCGCCGGTGAAGATGATGGCGTCAGCCGGGCCGATCAGGTCCACTGCCCAGGGGCCGGTGTCGCTGTTGGCGAACTCAATGAGGTTGAGGCGGTAGCTGTCGACGGGCAGCGGGTCGGGGTCCAACCCCCAAGGGAACTCCGGCACCCACGTCAGCAGCGAGTCATGGGAAAATGGTGTACCCCCTATTTCATCATTGAGGCCGCGCGACGCATCGAGACTGTCGAACAACTCCAGCACCGGGTCGAAACTGCCCAGCGCGATGATGTCCCCGGCCGCGTTCGTCCCGCCCTCGTCGTGGTAGGTCCTGAACCTCAGGTCCTCCCCGCTGCCGACGCTACGAGTGAGATCGAAGAGAAAGTCGTGCTTGTCCGCGTTGATGATGAAGTCGCCCTCCAGTGAGAAGTACGCGGACTGTCCCATCGCCGGGCCCGCGGTGAGGCAGGCTGCGACCAGAAGGACGACGGCGAAAAGGGTCCGCGTGATCGAAAGGCTGTTGCACATGGCTGACAAAATCAGTGTCCTCAGTGAATTCATGGTTTTATCTCCAGGTTCCAGAACCAGTCCAAAAAACAAAGGCAATCAATTCCACGATCCTTCTTTCCGTCGCCTAAATGAGAACCCGCATGCGGCGCGTTCTCTATGCCGCGTGCTACGAACCTTTTAAAACTGGTAGATGGGTGCGAAATGCGCAAAAGACTTGCGCAAAACTAGATTTTATTAATCTCCCATCCTCTATAAAATGGCTCTCTTCGATTGTATACCATTAATGTAAGACCTGCTTATACCAGATTTCTGATCCTTTGTCGACAGTTATATGGTACTTGGGAAGGTTTTTTTTTGGTGAGTGTGCCTACCGAAGAACCCGTCCTGCTTGTTATATAAGCAGGGCAATCGCATCTAAATTTGGGGAGACGGAATAATTCTTACATGTTCGGTTCATGTTCGGGTTGCGCTTTGTGCTGCGAGGGTGTAGGGTCTTGGTTCGACGAATCGGTGAGGCCTCGCCAACAATCCTAACCGTTGTTGGAAGGAGCTACGACATGGACGTCCAAGCCCCCAGTGGCCTGCTGGGTTTAATCGGGACGACGGGGTTTAATCGGGACGGTTACCATTTTGGGTTTAATCGGGACGGTTACCATTTTTATTCGATTGCTTCTTCTTCGGTCGGCCGCGGGGTTGGGGGCGGAGGCGGCGGTTGAGGGCGGTCTCCAGTTTGCTGATGAACGTGTCGCTGCCGAGCGGGCATCCTCGGTTGCCCCATGTCCGAAATCCTGCGCGGCGGATCTCCTGATCCGCCGCGTAAAGGGAAGTTGACCATGCTGTCGCAACTGGCGCGGTAGGCCAACAGCGCGGGGGATCAGGTCGAAGATCCGCCGGGGCGGAAGATCCCCCGCGCAAGTGTTCAACAGGATCAAGTCGCGATCACGATCCCGGAAGCTTGATATCCTCTGCCGCCTTGGCTGCCTTTTCCGCAACGTCGAACTTCTTCCGCATGTCGCCGATCGTCTTCTGCATATCCTCAGGAAGCGAATCCTTGGACTTTTCCAGCTTCTTCAGCCCGGCCTCGGCCTTGCTCAGATCACCATCGGCCATGCACTGGATCACCTCAGCCACCGTGTCCTTCGCCTCTTCCTCGGTGAGTTTGCCGCCGCAGCCAGACACCATCACCAGGGAGAACGTCATTGCCACCAGCAGTGTGTAACGGATCATTGTAAGTTCCTTTCCGGTTCCATGGTCTCATGATATGAATCTCCGGCCAGCGCTCGCCGCCCGCCGATAGTCCAATTTGTTGATACCTCGCCATCTTCAGGCCGTCAAGAGATTTGCCCGCGAGAATCCTGTTTATGCAGCCCTGCCGCTACGGCATACTAGGGCTCTCACCAACGACCACGACGCACGGGACCACACAGGAGACCGCTCATGGCCTCGATTCTCGTTCTGTTTCACTCGCAGGAAAAGGGCAACACGCGGCGGATGGCCGAAGCCGTCGGCGAAGGCGCCCAGGCCGCCGGCGCCGACGTGCAGCTATTCAACACCAATGAAGGACGGCTGGACGTCGAGGTGTTCCGCAAGGTCGATGTCGCGGCATTCGGGTCGCCGGACTATTTCAGCTACATCGCCGGCGGGCTGAAGGTCTTCCTGGACGACTGGTGCATCGCCCGCTGGGCCGACCGCAACGGGCTGGAGGGCAAGCCCCACGGACTGTTCTATTCGCACGGCGGCGGCGGCAAGGTCCGCGAGCCGCTGGAGAAGCTCTTCGCCGCCGTCGGCCAGCAGGTGGGCGAGACGGTCGAATCATCCGGCCAGCCGGACGACGAGGTCCTGGCGGCCTGCCGCAAACTGGGTGGAGAACTGGCCCAGGCTGCGCAAAAGTAAAGGTGAACCCGACGATGGACTATCGGCACGTTGAGAAGACCGGTTGGGATGTATCGGCCCTGGGCTTCGGCTGCATGCGGTTCCATGACGCCGAAACCGCCACGGCCGCGGTGCATAGGGCGGTCGAGCTGGGTGTGAACTACTTCGATGTCGCCCCGTGTTACTGCGGATCCAACTCCGAGGCGTGGCTGGGCGCCGCCCTGAAGGGCCTGGACCGCAGCAAGCTGATCATCACGGCCAAGTCCTCCCCCGGCAACGGCGCCTTGGAGTTGTGCGACTACGACCCCAAGGGCGGCTTCGGCATCCGCACCGCCGACGAGGCCCGCCGCCAGATCGCCAGGTCCATGGAGCTGCTCGGGGTCGACCACCTCGACATGTACCATTTCTGGGCCCTGCACAGCGAGGTGGTGTTCCAGGAAGGCCTGAAGAAGGGCGGCTTTCTGGAAGGCGTGCTCAAGGCGCACGACGAGGGCCTGTTCGACTATATCGGCATGACGACCCACAGCGAGGCCGACGACATCGTCCACTTCATCAAACACTCGCCCTATGAGTACGACATGGTCACGATGCCCTTCCACCCGGTCAACGCCGGGCGGACCAGCGCGATCGACTATTGCGCCGAGCGCGGCATCGGCGTGGCGGCCATGAACCCGCTGGGCGGCGGGATGCTGGGGCGGTCGATCCCGTTGATGACGAATCTCGCAGCCGACGTGGCGGCCGACTCGATGGCCCAGGCCGCCCTGCGGTTCGTGGCCCACACGCCGGGGATCACCACGGCCCTAAACGGCATCACCTACGTTGACCACGCCGAAGAAGGCGCCGCGGCGATCTACGCCGGGCCGCTGGGTAAGGACGCGCGGCAGCGGCTGTTCGACCGGCTGGCGGAAATGTACGAGAGCGTCAACCCGCGAAACCTCTGCTCGGCATGCGGGTACTGCGGCCAATGCCCGATGGGCATCCTGATCCCCAAGGTGCTGGCGGCCTTTACCGACATGCGGATTCCCTCGACGGAAGAGGCGATGCGGGCGGACATAGTCGAAAAGGTCGCCGCCGGTGAGGAAGGTTGGGACCCCGCCCTGTGCGACGCGTGCAAGCAGTGCGAGGAGAAGTGCCCCAACCAGATTCCCGTCACGGCCCTGATGGAAGCGGCGGCGGAAATCTGGCCAAGATAGCTCCGCCGCCGGCCGATCACCAACCCGCCGCGGCTACGAACGCTGGCGATAGAGCTTTGGATCCACAACGGTCGCCATCGCCACCGCGTCTAGGTCCCCCCCGAGAAACGAGCAGACCTTCTGGGCCTGAGCCAGCGGATCGCTGACGACGGCTTTGTAGTCCACCCTCAGGATCGAGAAATTGTCCTGCTCGCCGATCCAGCGGTCGAACCTCTCCAGTTCGCGCCGGAAGGCCTGGGTCATTTGCTCCGGCGTCAGCTTGGCGCCGCCCTCCCCACGCCGCTCGAGCATCGCCGACTGCGACGCCAGGACCTCCTCCAGATCGCGCCGCATGAAGACCACGCGATACTCCCGATCCGTCGGCAGATCATACAGCAGGCGGTAGATCATCTTGACGGCCTTGCCGCCCGCCTGCTGCAGCCAGGACGAATCGCTCTGGGTCTTCTTGACCGCCTCGAACTCGTAGTAGCCTTGGGGGTTGTCCTCGTCCCCCTGGCGGGCGCCATCGGTCAGCGGCTCGATACCGGCGGCAACGAGCATCTGCATCATCATCGACGTGCCCGACCGCGGCAGCCCGGAAACAATCGTCACGAAGGCTCTGTCCATCACATCGCCCTTCCGTTCAATTGAGGATCGATTATATGCTATGATAACCATCTTCCAAATGAAGAGTTGGACATGGCGAGCCCCCACACCAAAGGTCAATCCCGAGCGCCCGTCTCGCACAAGGCTGCTTGTTGCCTGGCCATTGCGGCTGACGGTCGTTGGTGCGGGCTGGGCTACATCGAGTGAACGCCCTCCCCCCGACCATCCTGGCGACCCTCGGCGAGACCCTTCTTGTTTTTTCTATCGACCCTACGGGCCTCTCCATCCTTTGCGCCTATTTTCCGGGGCCTTGGCGTTCGGCCGTTCGCTCCGCTCACGCCTCACGGCCGCGACCCCGGCTAACGTCTGTTCGTCCCTCCGGGACTGCTTACGCGCCGCGGCGGCGCTTGCGGCGGCGCGGGCTGTCGGGGTAGAATCTTCGCCTTCCCCGTCTCGTCCGGCGAGTCCATGTGACCTGACGGGCGGACATGATACGGCGATGACAGGATGGATTGAGCGTAGCTAAGCGAACGCATATATGACGGCGATTCTTGGAATCTCGGCGTTCTATCATGACAGCGCCGCGGCGCTGGTGATCGATGGCGACATCGCCGCTGCTGCGCAGGAAGAGCGATTCACGCGCATCAAGCACGATTTCCACTTCCCCCAGCACGCCGTCGATTATTGCCTGGCCGAGGCCAATCTCACGCCGGATCAACTCGACGCCGTCGTCTTCTACGACAAGCCCTATCTGAAGTTCGAACGCATCCTGGAGACGTTCCTGGCCTACGCGCCGCGCGGGCTTCGCTCGTTCATGATGGCCATGCCCTTGTGGCTCAAGCAGAAGCTCTTCCTGCCGCGTGAGATCGACCGCGGCCTGCACGACGAATACGAAGGCCCGATCTACTTCACCCACCACCACGAGGCCCACGCGGCCAGCGCGTTTTTCCCCTCCCCGTTCGACTCGGCCGCCATCATTACGCTCGACGGCGTCGGCGAGTGGACCACCACCAGCTGGGGCGTCGGCGAGGGCAACCGGGTCGAATTGAAAAAGGAAATCCGCTTCCCCCACTCGCTGGGGCTGCTCTACAGCGCCTTCACGTACTTCACCGGCTTTCGCGTCAACAGCGGCGAATACAAACTGATGGGCCTGGCCCCCTACGGCGAGCCAAAGTATGTCGACGTCATCCTCAACGAGCTGATCGACGTCAAGGAGGACGGCTCGTTCTGGCTGAACCAGAGGTACTTCAATTACTGCTCCGGCCGAACGATGACCAATCGCAAGTTCGCCAAGCTGTTCGGCGGGCCGCGGCGCAAGCCCGAATCGTTCATCACGCAGCGCGAGATGGACCTGGCCGCCAGCGTGCAGAAAGTCACCGAGGACGTCATGCTCCGCATCGCCCGTCACGTCCACGACCTGACGGGCAAGGACGACCTCTGCCTCGCCGGCGGCGTGGCGCTGAATTGCGTCGGCAACGGCAGGATTATTCGCGACGGGCCGTTCAAGAACGTTTGGATCCAGCCGGCGGCCGGCGACGCCGGCGGCGCGCTGGGGGCGGCCCAGTTCGTGTGGTATCAGATCATGGGCCACCAGCGAACCGTTCACCACCCGGACAGCCAGAAAGGCTCGTTCCTCGGCCCGGCCTACCACAGCGAAACGGTGCGGCAGTATCTCGATTCGATCGACGCGGTCTACGTGCGATACGACAACGAGGACGCGCTCTGCACCCGCATCGCCGAGCTGATCAACGACGGACAGGTCGTCGGCCATGTCTCCGGCCGGATGGAGTTCGGCCCGCGGGCGCTAGGCCATCGCAGCATCCTGGGCGATGCGCGAAACCGGACCATGCAGTCCACGATGAACCTCAAGATCAAGTTCCGCGAGTCCTTCCGCCCGTTCGCGCCGAGTTGCCTGGAAGAACGCGTCGGAGACTATTTCGAGATCGACCGCCCGAGCCCCTACATGCTGCTGGTCGCCGACGTGCGGGCCGACCGCCGCACACCTGTCGGGCCCGACCAGCAGGAATTGACCGGCATCGACAAGCTCAAGGTCCCCCGCTCGGACATCCCGGCCGTGACGCACGTGGACTGCTCGGCCCGCATCCAGACGGTTCACGCCGAGACCGCCCCACGGTATCATAAGATCATCAAGAAGTTCGAGGAGCTGACCGGCTTCGGCGTGCTGATCAATACGTCGTTCAACATCCGCGGCGAACCCATCGTCTGCACGCCCCAGGACGCTTACCGCTGTTTCATGTTCACCGACATGGACGTGCTGGTGCTGGAAGACTGTCTCTGCCTCAAGACAGACCAGCCCCCGATGGACGGGGCGGACGATTACAAAAGGCGTTTCAAACTGGACTAGCCCCCGACCGCAGATCGGGAGACGACCATGGCCAAGCGACGCGGCATCATCGGCGAGTTCTTTCTGTTCATCAAAGAGCACAAGTCCTACTGGCTCGTGCCTCTGATCGTCATTTTCCTGATCTTCGCCGCCTTGATCGTCCTGACGAACATCGGCGGCGGTGCAATCAGTTGGTTAATGTACACCACTTGGTAAACGCCGAAAGGTCCACACCCGCATGTCTTTCTTGACGGTTAACTGGCGCCCCACCTCGCGACAGCTCAGGCTGTTCGGCCTGTCGGTCATCGTTATTCTCGGCGGGGTGGGCGCACTGCTGTTGCTGCACCACAACCTGCCGACGGCCGCTTATGTATGCTGGACGATCGCCGCCGTCGTCGGGCTGCTGGGGCTGACCGGCACGAGGGCCGCCCTGCCCGGCTATTGGGCGTTCACCGCGGTGGGCTTCATCCTCGGCAACATCCTCAGCCGTCTCCTGCTCGTGCTGGTCTACTTTCTCGCCGTCACCTCTATGGCCCTGATCATGAAGCTCATCGGCCGCGACCGACTCCGGATCAAGCGGCGCGACGCCCGTACACACTGGCTCGACGTGCCGGCCATTACGGGCAAGGACCCCTACCAGCGCCAATCCTGACCTGCGGACATTCCAGCGACCACAACGCCCGCAGACCATCGGTCATTGGCAGTGGACGCCGCTAGGGCCCGAGACTATTCTTGGGGCCTGGATGCGGCTGGCTTGGGCGGGAGTCTTCGGGAGGCCTCATAATGCCTCGATGGGCAACATGGCTGACTGCTGCGGTTCTTCTGATCGCGCCCGCCCTGCGCGCCGTCGATGCGCCCGCCGACACGGCCGTCCAGCCCAGCCCCGATGTCGCAACCGCCAAACCCATTGCTGTCGAGCCGGCCTCCGGCCAAGACACCACCGATTACGTCTACGACACGGCTATTCTAAAGGCCGCCCTCCTGCACTCGGCCGATGACGCCCTCCGGGCAGCCCAATTCGCGAAGGCCCGGGACCTCTACCGTCAGGCCTTCCCGCTGGCCGCCGAACTCTCGCCAGCCGAAGCCCAGTCCATCCTCGGCGAACTGCAATCTCTCAGCGCCGTCTTCGACCGCACCGACCGCGCCGAACGTCTTAAGGCAGTGCTCGTCGATCGCCCCGACAACATCGAGCCCCGACGGGCGTTGATCGTGCTGCTTGTCGCCGAGCTGGGCGACCCGGTCGCCGCTCAGGTGCATGTCGGCGAGCAAATCGATGACTCGCTGCGGCGACTCGTCGCCTCCAGCCAGCGCCCGCCGGATCAGAGCTCGCCAACGCAATGCCTCGCGCTGGGCCGATGGTACCGGCGCCTCAGCCAAACCGCCTCGCCCCCCGCCCGCCTGCGCCTGCTGACCGAATCTCTGCGATACCTCCAGCGGTTCCTGGCCGCCGGGCCCGTCGACCATCCTGACATCGATGCCGCCGCCGGCGACGCCGAAGCCTGTCTGGCCGACCTGCGGGAGCTTTTTCCCGACGACGGCCTGGCCCTGCCCAACGGCGTCTGGATCGATCTTCTGCGAACGGCTCAGCTCCAGCCGGCCGGCAAGACGGTCCCGTGGGAGCGGACCCGCGGCGCCCTGACCTGCACGGCCCGGCGGGAAGTCGGCGGGCGAATCCCGATCGACATGCCCGGCTCCTACGACCTGCTGGTGCGGTTCGTCCTGCGTGGGCCCGGGGGTCGATTCATGCTTCGTTTCCCGGCCGGCAACACATCCCACGCGTTCATCCTCAATGCGCCCGCCGAGGCCGGCGGGGTCGACGGACTGGCCCGACGGACAATGCGGCCCTCACACCTGCGGCCCGGAGACGTTCAGACGCTTCGCCTGTCCGTTCGCCAGGCCGGCGGCGCGGTTCGCCTGATCGCCGAGCTGGACGGCAAGCCATACATGGCGTACGACGAGCCGATCTCCAACGATTCATCGACCGACGCCGAGGCACGCCCGCCCTCGGCGATCGACATCTACGCCGACGGGCCCGCCGAGATCCTTTGGTTGGGCCTCAAGACTCACGCCGGCCGAGCCGTCCTGCCCGCCGTCGGGCCTCTCCGTTGGCGGCAACCGAACCGACACAGGATTCGGGCTGACCGATCATGGCAATGGGTCTGCCAGGTCCGCAAAGGCGACCTGCTGGAGATCGCCGCCAGCGGCGCCTGGTCCTGGAACGGTCGCGACGAGTGCGGCCCCAGCGGCGACCCGGCCGGCTGGCACGGGCTGCGAGGCCAACTGCCGGGCCAGGGGCCCCCGTTCACTATTGGCGGGCGCCGCATCCTGGCGATCGTGCGAGACGGCGTCCTGAAAATGGAGATGGAGGATACCGACAAGTCCGACAACACCGGCGCGATGAACGTCGTCATCCATACGTATGCACGCCCGGCCCAGGGGCAGGGGCAGTCCCAGGTGATGATGACGGCACCCCCCCCGGCCGTCCGCCTGGCGGCACTGGCCGCCGCCGACATGGGCTCGCCCGTCGCGCTGCAGACGAGCTTTAACCTTCTCTTCGGCGACGCCCCGCAGCGCGTCATGGCGTCCCATGATCCCGAGAAGGACCTCGACCTATCTGCGCGTCTGTTGGCCGCGGCGGCCGTGGTCGAGCCTGTCGCGCTACAGGAACTGATTGCCGAGAACGCCTTCGACTTCGCCGCCCGCGACCCGACCGCTTTTCGCGAGGCGATAGCGGCTGCGTCCGTCCTGTCATCCCTCAGCGGCGACCGCTCGCAGAAATGGCACGAGCGACGAATCACCATGGCCCGAATGTATAACAACCTGGTGTCATCGCCCGACGAGCCGCCCAGCGACCCCGCACTGCTGGACGCCTTGATCGCCGCCGCCGACGCCCATGCCGCTGCCCGTAATTGGGCGCGGGCCCAAACGCTCTACGACGAGGCCGCCGCGATGGCTCAGACCGTTCGTCCCACCGAGGCGCCGGGGTTGAACGTCTCTTCGCACCGCGCCGCCGCAGGCGAGCACCTGCAGGCCAAGCGCCGCCAACTCGCCAGCCAGTTGGCCGCCGCCCCGGATGACGTCCCCCTTCGGCGGAAGCTTATCCTGTGGATGCTGGCCGAAATGAACGACTCGGCCGCCGCAGCCGACCTGAACGATGACGCCCTGGACCCGACGTGGCGAAAGGGCTTGTCGCTGGTTTCGGCCCCCGTCGAGGACCTGGGTGTCCATGAGTCTCTGGAACTGGCCCAGTGGTATCAGGGCCTCGTGGTGGACGTGTCGCCGCAGGGCCAGTCGGCGCTGCTGGCCCGCGCGGATGCGGCCTGTCAGGTTGTCCTGGCGTCGACGGCGCCCGACGACGCCGCTCATCAGCAGGCAAGCGAACAGATACGGACGATCGACGAGCTTCGGCGCTCAAGCGATCTGTCCGGCCATGGGCATCTGTTGCGCGGTCTGTGGATCGACCTGCTGGCCGGCGCGGTGTCGCAGAGGTCGACTCGGCAGTGGGCCCGCCACGGTCAGGGCGTCGCCGTGTTCGGCGCGCGTCGGCGCGAAGCGCTGTTTTCGACCGCTCTCAGGCCTGACGGCGACTACGAGTTGAAGGTCGTCGTCGAGCAGACCGCCGGCGACGGGTCGCTGATAATCGCCCTGCCCACGCCTGACGGGCCGTACATGCTTCGACTGGGCCGCGACGGCAGTGAAGCGGATGCGCCCGCTCTTGCCAGCGGCCAGACGGTTGATCTCCACGTCCGGGTCGCCCGGAAAGATGACGGATTGGAGGTCGTCGCGACTGCAGACGGCAAGGGCATACCGGCCTGGCCGATCGCACTCCCACTGCCGGTCGTCATGTTTCGTGCCTTCGACGGAACCATGCTGATCCACTCGGCCCATCTGCGCATGACCACCGGCAGCGCCCATGAGATCGTCCAACTGACAAGCCCCAGGTCCGCCCGCCTCGCCGTCGACGCCAGGAAAGGCTGGCAAGACGCCCTGCCGCTCCGCAAAGGCGACGAGATCGCCGTTACGGCCGAGGGCGCGTGGACCGCACGCATGGGCCGCGGCCAAGGATCTGTCTCCGGGGCCGACGGCCCTGCCCGCGACGTCATGACCGGCGAGCGAATCGGCTACCTCGAAGGCCGTATCGGTGATGGACCGGCCTTTGAGATCGGCGCCTGGGACCGGTTCACCATCAGCAGCGACGGCATGCTGCAGTTGCAAATGCACGATGACGACCGATCCGACAACGCAGGCCGCGTCACCGTCACCATCCGCATTCTGAGCCGCGCTACACCCGCGCCTTAGCGTCCCTGGCCCACTGCTCGGCCTGCTGCACCAGGTGCTCGATCTCCGCCACCTCCACCCGCAGCGGCTCGATGCGCGAGTCCAGGTACCGCTGGACCCAGAGCGGGTCGATCGACCCGTGCAGGGAATCCTGAACGTTGCGGGCGATGTCGCGGCCCTTGCGAACGTGCCGCACGATATTGGCCAGCGACATCTGCGCCGTGGCGTGGCGGCGAAGGTCGCAACGGATGACGACCAGTTCCTCGCGGAGTTGCTGCACCATCAGCCAACCGTCCCGGCGAAAGTCCGTCAGCGCCTGCAGCGCGTCGCGGCAGGCCTCGAATCGCTGCTTCTGCCCAAGGGTCTCCAGGGCAGCTACGCACGCATCCCGCCCACCGTCGGGCAGCCGGCCGTCATGGAGGATGAACCCGTGACCGGCCAGCGAGTCCAGGGCCCCATCGATGGGCTCGCACTGGAGTTCCAGGTGCATGTAGCGGCTCCACGCGGTCGTGATCACGCCCTTCAGATTGTACTTGCCCGCGATCTTCGCCCAGGCCGCCGCGTTGTTGCAGCGATTATCGAAGTTCGGCAGATCCACGTTGTGGCCGTCCGCCCCCTTGTAGGCCGTCGCGCCCCACAGGGGTACGCCACAGTCGGCGAAGCGCTTGAACACATCCGCGTTGACATGGTCGCCCATGTTCTCGGGATCGCCGCTGTAGCCCCAGACGACCAGGTCGGCCTTTTCGCCCATCCGGCGAAGCGCATCGGCGTCCCACGACAGCATCATGTCGTGCCACAGCATCGGCCGAATGCCCGCCTCGGCGAGCTTGTCCAGAATCGGCCCGACGTGGTGCAGGTACAGCGCCCCCTTGCCATGCTTGTCGACATAGGCCTTCGTCTCGGGCCCCTTGCCGAACGTCCACGCTTCGTCGCCGCCCAGATGAAAGTGCTTCAACGACGGCATCAGCGCCAGCACCTCGTCCACAAGTGTCTCGATGAGCTGCCTCGACCCCTCGGCCAGCGGGTTGAGACAACTGACGCTGTCGGGCAGCTCTCGCAGATGCGCGTAGTCGGCCAGCTTGAGCACGAACTCCATGTGCCCGAGGCACTGCACGAGCGGAATGATCTCGACACCCAGTTCCGCCGCCCGCCGGCTGAACGCCGTGATGTCCTCCGGCGTGTAGGCCGTCTCGCACCGGATGCGGCGGTCGAGCATCCATGGGAACATGTCCTCCCACTCCACGACGATGGCGTTGAACCGAAGCCCCGCCGCCACCTCCACCAACTCCACCAGGCGAGACGGCGTGGGCGGAACGCCCTTGCAGTCCAGGTGCATCGCCCGAATCCCCACGACCGGCGTCGATTCCTGAAAACACTTGTCGAGTGACATCACATCCGAGCCTTTCGTTGGCTGTCTCCGGCCGGCGGTCTGCCGCTGGGCCGCTACTCGTCGCCAGAGATATGAATGATGGCCTTGATCACGCCGTCAGCGTACTGCTGGACGGTCTCAAAGGCCTGCTGGGCCTGTTCGATCGAATAATGGTGCGTCGCCAGTTGAACTGCGTCCACACCGCCGGCCACCATCTCGACCGCGACGTCTGCAGTGTGGTTCTGGCGGCGGACCATCTGAACGACGTGCTCGCGCCGGCGGGCAATATCGAAATTGATGCGGATCTCCTTGGCCTCGGGAATGCCGATCAGCATCAGCGCCCCGCCCGGGGTCAGCAACTCGATGCCCTGATCGATCGTCTCCTGCTGCCCGGCGCATTCGAAGACCGCCGCGACCCCGCTCGGCTGTTGCCGGCTGATCGCGGCAACGACGTCTTCCTGTCGCGGCGAGCCGGTCCAGTCGGCCCCAAGCTGCCGGGCCATGTCCAGACGCGGGTCGAGCAGGTCCGTCACATACGTCGCGCCAACGCCGGCGGCCTTGAGGGCGAGCAACACGCACAGCCCGATGGGCCCGGCCCCCAGGATGGCGACCGTCGCATCGGGCGACAGCTTGGCCAGCCGGCGGGCGTGCTCGCCGATGGCCAACGGCTCGCACAGCGCCGCGGCGACGAAACTCACCGAATCGGGGATCGGGCAGCAACTGGCCGCCGGCATGATGAGCTGTTCGGCCATCGCGCCGGGCGTCTCGCCGGGGTTGCCGAGGAATCGCTGGTTGCGGCAGGTGTTCACCCGGCCGGCGAGACACTGGTCGCACTGGCCGCACCAGATCAGCGGGTCGACGGCCACCCGGTCGCCGGGCGTCAGCGAGGTCACGGCCGGGCCGACCTCGACGACGGTCCCTGCGCATTCGTGGCCGATCGTCCAGGGATACGCTACCCGCATGCTGCCGATGCCGCCCTCGCTGAAATAGTGCACGTCCGAGCCGCACACGCCCACGACCGCTATGTCGATGAGCACCTCGTCGTCCCGCCGGATCGTCGGCGGCGGCGCGTCGCGGAGTTCGCTCTCTCGGATGCCTGTCAGTACGACCGTCTTCATGGGCCCGTTCCGTCTGCACAACCACTCGCCGAGCGTATCCGCGGCCAGGCGGGCCTGCAAGCGTCAGTCTTGTTCCACCCACAGGCTCGGATGTATACTGAGCTCGCGGCCTGATTGCGTGGACATCAGGCCGCTCCGCACACCGACGGCACACCCACGACGGAGTAGAACCACCATGGATATGGACCTGTTGGACGCACTGATCAACGCCCTCGGGGCCGAGCACGTTGTGGCCCCCGATGATCCTCGCTATTACGCCTTCACCTTCGGCGACGCGACGATGTACCGAAGTCGTCCCGACGTGGTCGTCTTCCCCGGCTCGGCCGACCAGGTCGCGACCGTCATCAAGGCCGCACGCACGCACAAGAGCTTTGTCGTGCCGGCCGGCGGGCTGACGGGTCTGTCGGGCGGAGCGGTGTGTCAGGGCGGCATCCAGCTGAACCTTTCGCGGATGAACAAGGTCCTCGGCATCGATACGATCGCCAAGACCGTCGTCGCCGAGCCGGGCGTCAGCTGCGCCAAGGTCAACGAACAGCTCGCCGCCGTCGGCATGATCATGCCCGTCGCCCCGGCCAGCCACCTGATCAGCACGCTCGGGGCCAACATCGCCGAATGCGCGGGCGGCACGTGGGGGATGAGCAAGGGCAACTTCAAGAACTACCTGCTGACGCTGCAGGTCGTCGACGGGCAGGGCCGAATTTTCGACACGGCCAAGCCGTTCCCCAAACAGTCCACCGGGCCGGACCTGACGGCGCTGTTTCTGGGTAGCGAAGGCACGATGGGCGTGATCACCCAGATCACGCTGAAGTGCGAGTTCCTGCCCGAGGACGTCTGGACCATTCGCGCGTGCTTCGAGGACGAATCGGTCCTGCAGACGATCCATGAGGGGCTGGCTGAGCGGCACATCGAGCTGCACAGTTTCGAGTACATGGACGGGCGAATGATGGAGGCCCTCGGCAAGCCCCGCGCCATGCTGCTGCTGTTGCAGACGGCCGGCCACCCCGCCGCGGCCAAAGACGCAGCCGACAAGACCATCGAGCTGCTCAAGGCGCTCGGCCCGGTCGAGCTGAAGTACACCAACGACAAGGACGAGACCGACGAGCTCTATACCGAACGCCGCAGCGCGCTGGGCGCGCTGGCCAAAGCCGACCCCAACAAGCCTGTGATCGTTCAGTTCGATCCGGTCCTGCCCATCCGCCATTTCGCCGAGGGCGCCGCAAAGATGCGCGAGTTGGCCGAGGCCGCCGACCTGGAGATCATCCTTTACGGCCACGCCGGCGATGGAAATCTGCACCCGAGCTTCATCGTCCCCGATAACATCGAGCAGAAGCGCAAGGCCCGCGACGTGATCCGGAAGTTCGACGAGTGGATCGAAGCCAATGGCGGCGTGTTCTCCGGCGAGCACGCGGTGGGCTTCTTCCTCGGGCGTAACATGGAGGACATCCGCGGCACGGGCGAGTATCTCCAGGGAATCAAGAAGACCTTCGACCCCGACGGCGTTCTCAACCCCGGCAAGATCGTCGACATCGATGAACCATCGCTGGAACAGGCGCCCGTTGACCCCAAGTACCGCGAGATCGCCGAGATCATCACGCTCTGCGCCAAGTGTCACCTTTGCAAGCTGGACAGCCCGCGCTTCCTCGAACAGCCGCGCGAGTACAACACGATCCGCGGCCGAATCAGCATGATCGACGCAGCCTGTCGAGGCATGGTGCCGTTTGCGGACATCAAGCCTTTCGCCGAGGAGATGCGGCCGTGGGTGGGCGAAATGAACTGCCCCGCCTTCATCAAGGATCGAATGGCCGACCTGATCGACAAGACGCTAGCGGCCGACTAGGCGTCGCCGGCATGTCGGCGCTCTAGTGATCGATCGCCGCATGCAGCTAAATAGAAAGCCCGGTCGACGTATCGGCCGGGCTTTTCCCTGCGTTCGGCCCCCCTACGCGTCGTCGAACTCCAGCGCGTCAGCGTCACTGTCGGCGATGTCAGGGAGGGTTTCATCCAGCGAGCCGATCCGATGCGGTCGCACGTCGGCTGTTTGCGCTTTCTTACGTTTGCGCCGCCGGCCGGGCTGGGGGACGTCCGGCTTGGGCACGCGGGTTGGATGCACGCGAACCGCCTCCAACGCATCGCAGGCGGTGGCGGCGAACAGATCGGCGCCGATTTCTTCGGCAAGCCCGTCAGCCCGGTTAAATACGCCGCCGCTGGCCAGGATCTGCATGTCCTGACAAATCCCGACCTCGCGGATCAGATCGATCAGCCGGCGTGCGTCGGGAGCGCCCGTCGGGTGCGTGCCAAACATGCACAGGACGTCGGGCTTGCTCTGGCTGAGGAACTCCAGAATCTCGTCGTTGGGCACACCCGCCCCGAGGAACCACACCGTCCAACCGGACGCCTCGAACAGATCCGCCGTGATCTGCGCGCCGAGTTCCTCGTTCTCGCCGTTACCACACACGACCACCATGCGCTGGCCGGTCTTCAACTGCCGGGCCAACAGGCCCTGAAGCTGATCGGCCACCACCCGGTTGATCCGCGCCGCCATGTGTTCGACGATCAACGGGATCTCGTCGCTGCGATAGAGATGCTGGACCTGCTCCATGGCAGGCCAGACGATCTTCTGCAGCAATTCCTCCGCCGGCATGCCTCTGTCCTGGGCCGTCAGGATCAACTCACGAGCTTCCTGTCGTCGCCCCGAGAAGAGGTGCCCCAGATACTCCGCAAAGATTTCAGCCAGTTTCATCATGGTCCGCTCTCGCCTCCACGGCCCTCCGTGCCCTGGCAGTCTGCATGTTGCCCACCAGGTCCAGTCCCGGCAGGGCTCACTTGTTAGTGACATTGAGCGTCGCAGTTGCCGCCGCTTGTGCGCCCGATGTTTGGGGCCTCCAATGACATCCGCCAATCGGGCTCGCACAGGCGAGCGTCTCGCGTAAGCGAGAATACTGAATCACTGCGTCGCTAAAATGAGTTCGGAATCAGGAAGTGCCAAGATTTACGGCAATTCATATTTTCTTTGAATCGCTGCCGCCATCGGAGGCGACAGGCGTGTTTGGTCCAACCTTCGGTGCGATCTTCCCGGAAACGGAAGCCATGATCACAATGGTAATATTTTAGTAATACATACGTTACAGCATAGACATAGCGGGCCCATGCTGCCTGGGGCGTTTGCGAGATGTCGGCAAGATCAGGCGGGACATAGCGCTGCAGGCAATTTCATGTAGCGTCGGTTGGCGGGGCTCCTGTCCCGCCAACTGTTGCCTGGCTTCGGAACGCGGCGGGACAGGAGCCCCGCCGCGCAATACGCGACTGTGCCATCTCCCTAGTCCGGCTGCAAGAAGGGGTAGGTGAAATCGGTGGGTGGATTGAGATTCTCTTTGATCGCCCTGGGGGCGGTCCATCGCGTGAGGTTCAGCCACGAGCCGGCCTTGTCGTCCGTGCCCGACGCCCTGCCGCCGCCGAAGGGCTGTTGGTTGACCACGGCGCCGCTGGGCTTGTCGTTGATGTAGAAATTGCCGGCTGCATCCCGCAACGCGTCTGCCGCCTGTTCGACGGCGGCGCGGTCCTGGGCGAAGACCGCACCCGTCAGCCCATAGGGCGAGGTGGTGTCGGCCAGCGCCAGCGTTTCGGCGTATTGGTCGTCGGGGTATACGTAGACCGTCAGCACCGGCCCGAATATCTCCTCGCACATCCAACGGCTCTTGGGGTCTCGGGTGCGAAGGACGGTCGGTTCGATGAAGTAGCCCTCGCTATCCGAATAGCCGCCACCGATCAGCACCTCGGTCTGGCTATCCGCCCTGGCGGCATCGATGGCGCCGGTGATTCGGTTGAACGCCTTGGCGTCGATCACGGCATTCATGAAGTTGGTGAACTCTTCGACCGTGCCCATCTTCATCGCAGCCACGTCGGCCAACAGCCGCTCGGCAACCCGCGGCCAGAGACTCTCGGGGATGTACGCCCGCGAGGCGGCCGAGCACTTCTGGCCCTGGTACTCGAACGCCCCCCGCCCCATCGCCGTCGCCAGCGCATCGACGTCGGCGGAGACATGCGCAACAATGAAGTCCTTGCCGCCCGTCTCACCGACCACGCGCGGATAGCTCCGATAGTTGCCAATGTTCTCGCCGATGCTGCGCCACAACTGCTGGAACACTTCGGCCGATCCGGTGAAATGCAGCCCGGCCAGATGCTGCGAGGCCACCGCCGCCGGGCCCACGATCGGCCCGTCGCCGGGCACGAAGTTGATCACGCCGTCCGGCAGGCCGGCCTGGCGCAGCAACTGGTAAAACAGCCACGACGAATAGGTCGCCGCCGAGGCCGGCTTCCACACGACCGTGCAGCCCATGATGGCCGGCGCCGTCGGAAGGTTGCACAGGATCGATGTGAAGTTGAAGGGCGGCAAGGCGAAGACGAACCCCTCCAGCGGCCGGTAGTCCATGCGATTGATGACGCCGTCGGGGCTGAATGGCTGTTGGGCCTCGATGAGCCTGGCGAAGTGGACGTTGAACCGCAGGAAATCGATCAGTTCGCAGGCGGCGTCGATCTCGGCCTGGAAGACATTCTTGCTCTGGCCCAGCATGGTGGCCGCGTTGAGTGTGTCGCGCCACGGACCGGCCAACAGGTCGGCCGCGGTCAGGAAGATCGCCGCCCGCTGGTCGAGGCTCATCCGCGACCAGTCGCCCCGAGCGGCCAGGGCTGCATCGATCGCGCGGCGGACGTGCTCGCCCTGGGCCTTGTGATAGACGCCCAGCGTGTGGGCAAGTTCGTGGGGGGGGTGGATCTCCCCCGTCTGGCCGGTCCGGATTTCCCGCCCCCCCGCCACCACGGGGATCTCAACGGTCTCGGCCTTGAGCGATTTCAGACGGGCCCGGATGCGATCCCGCTCGGGCGAGCCCGGCCCGTAGCTGAGAACGGGCTCGTTCGTCGGAACTTGCAGGTCGGTCGAGCGGTCGTTCATTGGGCGTCCTTTCCTGCGTGTCCACAGTGACTGCGCTGAGGCTACCGAAAGCAGCCGAGGCTGTAAAGGCCCGGGCCGTCAGACGGTCTTGTCCCGCCGCAGGCCGTCGCGTATGCTGCCGTCATGTACCGCATTGGCATGGGATACGATTCGCACCGGTTCGTCGAAGGCCGACCGCTGGTCCTGGGCGGCGTCCGCATCGACCACCCGCTCGGCCTGGGCGGCCACAGCGACGGCGACGCCGTCCTGCACGCGGTCACCGACGCCGTTTTGGGGGCCATCGGCGCCGACGACATCGGCCAGTTGTTCCCCGACAACGATCCGAAATACGCCGGGGCCGACAGCGCGCAGTTCGTCCGCCGCGCCGTTGCCCTGGCCGGCGAGAAGGGCTATCGCGCGGCCAACTGCGACGTGACCGTTATCGCCGAGGCCCCTCGGCTGGCAGAGCACAAGGCCGCCATGCGACAGACCCTTGCCGCCCTGCTCGATCTGCCCTCCGACGCCGTCGCCGTCAAGGCCAAGACCAACGAGACCATGGGCGCCATCGGCCGCGGCGAAGGCATCGCTGTCATGGCGGTGGTGATGCTGACGCAGGCATCTTAGCGGGGCGGAATGGTCCCTCGAAATCCGCTACACTGCCCAGCGTGCCGCACGACCCGGACGCATGGAGACAGACTCTGACATGGCCGTAGTGCTCTACAACACGCTCTCGCGACAGAAGGATCCGTTCGAGCCGATCGAGCCCCCCAAGGTGCGCTTGTATGCGTGCGGGCCGACCGTCTACAAGTTCGCCCACATCGGCAATCTGCGGACGTATGTGTTCGTGGATATCCTCCGGCGCTTGCTGGGGACCAGCGGCTATAACGTTCGTCACGTCATGAACGTCACAGACGTCGGCCACCGGACCAGCGACGCCGACGAAGGTGAAGACAAGATGGTCGTCGCCGCGCGTCTGGAGGGAAAAACGGTCTGGGAGATCGCCCAGTTCTATTGGGACGCTTTCCGCCAGGACATGGCCTGCCTCAACATCCGTGAGCCCGACGTCTGGTGCCGCGCGACGGATCACATTCCAGAGCAGATCGACCTGGTCAAAACGCTTGAAGAGAAGGGCTTCACTTACACGATCGAAGGCGACGGCGTCTATTTCGATACGTCGAAGTTCCCCGACTACGGCAAGTTCGCCCGGCTGGATATCGAAGGCCTCCAGGCCGGCGCCCGGGTCGGCATGATCGAGGGCAAACGCCACCCCACGGATTTCTCGCTCTGGAAGTTCTCGCCCACCGACAAGCAGCGCCTGATGGAATGGGACAGCCCGTGGGGCGTGGGGTTCCCCGGGTGGCACGTCGAGTGCTCGGCGATGGCCATGAAACATCTTGGCGATCGAGTCGACATCCACTGCGGCGGGACCGATCTCATTCCCATCCACCATACCAACGAAATCGCCCAGTCCGAGGCCGCCCTCGGCCACACGTGGGTGAATGTGTGGATGCACGGCGAGTTCCTGACGCTCGCCAAAACGGACGGCGATGTCAGGATGAGCAAGTCCAGCGGCGAATACGTCACCGTCCCGATGCTGATCGATAAGGGGTACGATCCGCTGGCGTACCGCTACTTCCTGCTGAACGGCCATTATCGTCAGCAGTTGGCCTTCACGTTCGAGGCCCTCGATGGGGCCGTCAATGCGTATGGGCGACTCAAGCGGGCGGCGCTGGACGTTCGGGCGCACACCAGCGACGCATCGCAGCCGATCGACGCCCATCTGCAGACATTCCGACAGGCCGCCCAAGATGATCTGAACATGCCCCGCTGCCTCGCCGCCGTGTGGGACCTGCTGAAAGATGCCGCCGCCGACAAGGGCGACGTCTACGCCACGCTGCTGGAGATGGACAAGGTGCTCGGCCTGGGCGTCGCCGAGATGACTGAAGACGCCGCCGATGTCTCCGACGATCAGCGGGCCGAGATCGAAGCCTTTATCGCCGAGCGCGCCGCGGCCAAGAAGGCGAAGGATTTCGCCCGGGCCGACGAGATTCGCGACACACTCGCCGGGCGCGGAATCGTTCTGGAGGACGGGCCGAAAGGCACGACCTGGCGAAAGGCCTAGGCCTCGCCGTCGACGCCCGCCGGTGCTGAAGATACGCAGTGAACCCGCAAGAGGATTCCCCCATGTTGCCCAAAGAAGCTCTCAAAGCGTGCCTGGCCGGTGAGGCGACGCCCGTCGTGCCGGCGTGGCGATTCTGGACGGACGGCCAGTTCCGCAGCAAATATCCCGACGACATGAAGCGCATGCACGAGAAGTGGGACGACGACTTCTTGTTGACCCAGATCGCCCCCACCAAGCGTGAGCTGGACCTGGGCCTCCAGCTCGCCCCCCACGAGCACGTGGACAACTGGAACTGCCTGTTCGGCGAATCGCCCGACGGGGTGGGGTGGCACCCGACCCGCCCGATCATTAACACCCTCGACGATTGGGCCCGATACCTCGACGAGGGCATGCCCATCCTCGACAACGATTTCGCCGCTCCGGTCCGTCAGGCGTCGGCCGACCACCCTGACAATTATGTCGCAGGGACCGTCTGGCGGACGTACTTCGAGCGGATCTTCATGCTGATGGGCTTCGAGCCGCTAATGATGGAGATCGCCACCGATGGCGAGCTGTTCAACGCGATGCGCAAGGATCTGCTGGATTTCACGATCCGCTGCATCAACCACGTCGCCGACGCCGGGGCCGACGCCGTTTACCTGGCCGACGACTGGGGCACGCAGCATCGGCTGATGATCTCGCCCGCCCACTTTGCTCAGCACTTCAAGGCCGACTACGCGACGATGATCGACACCGGCCACAGCCGCGGGCTGGATGTGTGGATGCATTCATGCGGCCACATCACCGAGGCGATCCCGCACTGGATCGACATCAAGCTGGACGTGATCTCCAACCTTCAGACCCTCGCCCTGGACCTGCCCGCCATCGCCGAGCAGTACCGCGGCCAGATCACGTTCTTCGGCGGCCTGGACGTGCAGGAGAACCTCGTCCACGGCACGCGCGACAGCATCCGCGACGAAGTGCGAACGCTCTTCGACAACTTCCACGCCAGGGAAGGCAAGTACATGGCCTCCCCCTGCAACACCATCATGCCCGAGACGCCCGTGGAGAATGTGTGGGCGCTGTTTGAGGCGATTGATGAGTTTGGGAGGTATGACGTCTGATAGGGCGAATTGCGTTAGCTCTGACGCCGGCTGGCGGGGCTCCTGTCCCGCCAGCTTCTGTTCGGCTTCGCAACGCGGCGGGACTCCTGTCCCGCCAGCTTCTGTTCGGCTTCGCTACGCGGCGGGACAGGAGCCCCGCCGCGCCCTGTGCGGAACGTTCGACGTCTGAGCTGATCGGTTTTGCCTTTCGGCGACCCCACATGCTGGCTAACATGCCTCCATGCCTCGCACACGGACGTCGAGCTATCGCATCGTAGGGATTGACCCCGGGCTGAACATCACCGGCTACGGGGCCGTTGATGTTGGCTCGCGGGAGCCCAGGATCGTCGAGGCCGGCGCGTTTCGAACGGATGCCAAGGCTGACATGGCTGAGCGGATCGCTCAGATCCACGCGGACTTGGTGAGCTTGCTCGATGAACTCAAACCCGATCTCGTCGCCGTCGAGAAGCTTTACGCCCACTACAAGCATCCCCGCACGTCCATTTTGATGGCCCACGCGCGGGGGGTGATCCTGTTGGCCGCTCGACAATCGGGCCTGGCCGTCCGCAATCTGGCCGCCACGGAGATCAAGAAATCGCTCACCGGCAACGGCCACGCGTCCAAGCGCCAGGTCCAGCTTGCGATCCAGACCGTCTTTAGCCTTAAGGAAATGCCCCAACCCCCCGATGTCGCCGACGCACTGGCAATTGCACTGTGCGCGGCCAATCGGGTATAGAGGTCGCTATGATCGCTCGTCTATCAGGCCATCTCGAACAACTTGTCGATAGCGTCGCCCTCGTCGACATCGGCGGCGGGCTGTGCTATGAACTGCGAACCCCTGTCTGCGACGTCGAACGTCTGGCCCGTCGCGTCGGCCAGGATGTCGTCCTCCACACGATCCATTACTTTGAAGGCGATGCCTCCCGCGGCCAGATCGTGCCGCGGCTGATCGGGTTTCTCAGTGAAAACGATCGCGACTTCTTTCGGGTCTTCACCAAGGTCAAGGGCGTCGGCGTGCGAACGGCCCTGCAGGCGCTGGCCCGGCCGGTCGGCGAGATCGCTGCCGCCATCCAGGGCAAGGACGCGACGTTTCTGACGGCGCTGCCCGGGATCGGCCCGCGCACGGCTGAGCGAATCGTCGCCGACCTGCACGGCAAGGTGGAAGATTTCGCCGGCCAGGTCGCCGCCTCGGCCTATCAACCCGAGCTGCCCGACGCCGCCGCCGAGGCCGTCGCCGTCCTGGTCCAGCTCGGCGAGCGTCATCCGGATGCAACGGCGCTGGTGCAGCGTGTGCTGGCCGTCGCGCCGGAGGCCGAATCGGCCGAGGACATCATCCAGTACGTCTACCGCCTCAAGGCCGGAGCAAGATAGATGGCCCGCGAACGGATCATTTCCGGTCAGCCGATTGGCCCCGAAGACGAACAGTTCAACATGGCCCTGCGCCCGCAGAGCCTGGCCGAGTGCATCGGCGCGGGCGAGTTGATGACCAAGCTCCGGATCGCCATCGATGCCGCCCGCCAGCGCACCGAGCCCGTCGAGCACATCCTTCTGCACGGCCCGCCCGGGCTTGGCAAGACGACGCTGTCCTACGTCATCGCCAACGAGATGGCCGCGACGATCAAGGTCGCCACCGGGCCCTCGCTGACGCGGGCCAGCGATCTGGTCGGCATCCTGACCAACCTCGAAGCCCGCGACGTGCTGTTCATCGACGAGATCCACCGGCTGACACCCGCCGTCGAGGAGTACATCTACCCGGCCATGGAAGACTTTCGCGTCGGGTTCGTGGTCGATTCCGGCATGCACAGCCGCACGATCAACCTGCCGCTCAAGCCCTTCACCCTCATCGGGGCCACCACCCGGGCCGGCCTGCTGAGCCCGCCGCTGCGGACGCGCTTTGGGATCTCCCTGCACCTGGACTTCTGGTCGGTCGACGACCTCCTGGCCCGCGCGCGGATGAGCGCCGAGATGCTGGCGTTGAGCTTCGATCCGTCGGCCCTAGAGATGCTGGCCGGGCGGGCGAGGGGCACGCCGAGGATCGTCAATCGCCTGCTGCGCCGATGCCGCGATTACGCCCAGGTCAAAGGCGACGGGCGACTGACGACGGACATGGTCGAGGCGGCCCTTGGGCTGGAGGGCATCGACGCGCTGGGCTTGGACGAACTGGACCGCAGATTTCTACGTGTGATCATCGACATCTACAAGGGCGGACCGGTCGGCATTGAAGCCGTCGCCGCCACGCTCGGCGAGGAGACCGACACGCTCGTCGACGTCGTCGAGCCCTTCCTCCTTCAGATCGGCCTACTGGCCCGCACCCGCCGCGGACGCGAGGTCACCGCCAGGGCCTATGACCACCTCGGTCTCCAACAACCCCCCGCCGGCGAACCGGGCCCACTGTTTGACCAATAGATTCGGCAACTTCGAAGATACAAGAGACAAGATACAAGAGACAAAGGTCCGTTCCCAGCCAGCGTGCCCTGGGGAATCCCCTTTGTCTCTTGTCTCTTGTATCTTGAGATTTCGCACGCCGCCCAAACCCCGAAGCTACGGGATATGGGGATATACGCCTAGCTCGTCAGTGCCCACGCCTTGGCGAAGGCTTCGAAGCTGCGGTCGTAGGTTTTCTCCGCCTCGGCGGGGAAGCAGCACCCGGGCAGTTGCTTGCTCTTGAGATGGTTCGCGATGCAGTCGCAGCAGGTACCCCTGCGGCTGCAGTCTTCATACGTGCATCCGCAGATTTCGAGGTTCTTGTCCTTCTTGCACTCCATCGGTGTCTCTCCTGACAGTTAGGGGCTGGCGAGCGGGCATTGTAGCTCCTCGACAGCCCCGAGCCAAGCTACGTTCGCCTCTTGTTCCCAGCGGCTGCGCCTGTTAGCCTTCGAGCCCTGCTAAACAGGAGCGCCCGATGCCCCGACAGGCTGTGATCTTTGACATGGACGGCGTGCTGGTCGACAGCTACCACGCCCACTACGAGGCATGGAAGCGTCTGGGCCAGGAGCACGGCCTGACGATGACCGAGCAGCAGTTCGCCGCGACCTTCGGGCGGACCAGCGCCGACATCATTGACGCTCTCTGGCCCGGCCAGGCCGATGCCGCCGACATTCCCGCCTGGGACGACCACAAGGAAGCCGTCTACCGCGAGATCCTCCGCGAGCGATTCCCCGCGATGGATGGGGCCGCCGAATTGCTGCAGGCGCTGGCGCGGGCGGATTTCGCCCTGGCCATCGGCTCGTCCGGCCCGCCCGAAAACGTCCAACTCGTCCTCGAGTGCCTCCCCGGGGCCGAATCGATCGCCGCCTCCGTCACCGGCCGCGACGTCACGCGCGGCAAGCCCGACCCGCAGGTTTTCCTGATCGCGGCCCAACGGTTGAGCGTCGAGCCACAATACTGCGCCGTCGTCGAAGACGCCCCCGCCGGCGTCCAGGCCGCCCGCCGTGCCGGCATGACGGCCATCGCCCTCACAGGCACGGCCGACCGCGCAACGCTGGCGGCGGACGCCCACATCGTGGTGGATCGGTTATGCGAACTGACCCCCGAGACGATCAGCCAGGCCATCCTCGCCCGCGCCGGGTAGGCGCAGATTCCGATATCACGTAGCTCCGGCGGGTGCCACGCTTCTGCTGGCAGAAGCGTGCGTTTCAATTCGGGCCTCTGCACGCTTTTGCACACAACGCAAAAGCGTGGCACCCGATCGTTGCCTGATCCCGTTGCCTAGCGACCGTCTGGCTGGTGTCTATGTCTCTGCGCGGGTGGGCGAGAGCCACTCCCCGCTGAAGGTCTCTGTCGCCGGGCCCATCATTAGGACGTGGTTATCCGCTTCGCGCCACTCCAACTGCAAATCACCGCCCGGCAGATGGGCCAGCAGGCTGCGATCGGTCCGACCCGTCAGCACGCCGGCGACACACACCGCCGACGCCCCCGTGCCGCAGGCCAGCGTGATGCCGCTGCCCCGCTCCCACGTCCGCACGGTCACCTCGCCGCGCCCGTGGACCTGCACGAAATGCACGTTCGTTCGCTCGGGAAACAGGTCGTGGTTCTCAAGCGCCGGGCCGACGCCCTCCAGGTCCACTGCGCCCGCATCGTCCACGTAGATCACCGCGTGGGGGTTGCCCATCGACACGCACGTGATTGCGAACGTTCGGCCGGCAGCTTCGATCGCGGCATCGAGGATGGTCTCCCCGGCCAGGGCGACCGGAATCTCAGCCGGCGTGAGGATTGGCTCGCCCATGTCCACAACGGCCGACTGGACGGTCTGGTCAGGGCCCAGGATCAAATCGACGGTCTTGACACCGGCCAACGTTTCGATCGCCATCGGGTTGGCCCTGCATCGGCCATGATCATAGGCATACTTGGCCACGCACCGAATGCCATTGCCGCACATCTGCCCCTCGGACCCGTCGGCGTTGAACATCCGCATCCGCACGTCGGCCTGATCGCTGGGGAGAATCAGAATCAGCCCGTCCGAGCCGATTCCGAAGTTGCGGTCGCTGACGGCCACGGCCATCGCGGCCGGGCCGTCCACCGTCTCGTCGAACCCGTCGACATAGACATAATCGTTGCCAATCCCGTGCATCTTGGTAAAGCGCATAGCAGACTCCTCAGCACGGATTATAGCCTCCGGTGCGCCGAGAGTCTGGAAGATGTGCCCCCAGGCCGCCGGAAACACGTCCGGCAGGCCAGGAAGTCCGCAGGCGACCAGCGTCTCAGCCGGCCTGAAGCTCTTTTCGCCGCTTTTCCAATTGTGTCCGCAGCCGGCCTAGAATCGCCGAATGCATCTGGCTGACGCGACTTTCGGACAGGTCGAGTGTCTCGCCGATTTCCTTCATCGTCATCTCTTCAAAGTAATAGAGGATGATAATCAGGCGTTCGGCCCGGCTGAGACCGCGCGTCACCAGGTCCTTCAGGTCCTTCTGCTGAACGGTGGTGAACGGATTGACGCTGCGGACATCTTCCACGACGTCGATCTCTCGAACGTCCTTGTTCGAGTCCGTCTCGAACCACTTGCGGTTCAGCGACACCATGCCGACCGCCTGGGCATCCCGGCGGAGCTTGCGGAACTCCTTCATCGGCAGATGCATTTCCTTGGCCAGTTCGTCCTCGTTGGGTTTACGGCCAAGCTGCGCTTCGAGGCTGCGCATCGCCCTGCCCAGCTTGTGAGAACGGTTGCGAACCAATCGCGGCACCCAGTCCAACGATCGCAGCTCGTCGAGGATGGCGCCGCGAATTCGGGGTGCGCAATAGGTCTCGAACTTCACGCCGCGCTCGGGATCAAAGGCGTTCAGGGCGTCCATCAGACCGAAAACGCCCGCCGACATCAGGTCGTTGACGTCCACCTCGTCCGGCAGTTTTGTCCACAGACGTTCGGCCGCGTACTTGACCACCGGCAGATAGTGTTCGAGCAGAGGATTTCGGGTCTTGTCCGACCGATTCTTATGGAACGCCTGCCACCACCGCTCGACCTGCTCTGGCGCCGCTCGTGTTGCCGTCGACTTCATTAGAACAACTCCTTCCATGGTCGTTCGCCTGGCCGTCCGTGGCTCGGCGTCGTATCCATACGATCACTACAACAGTGCAGCATCCATCGTGCCCGCCCCCGGCCGATGACCCACGCCCGCCCAGCCGCGACGGTCCTTGTCGCCGAGGCCGGAGAACAGAAGGTCACGGTCGAAACGCAGCATGATGGCTAGTGTCCTTCGTCCCGCCGGTCGTCGCCCGGCGGCAAGTCGCCCGTCGCCGAGGCCGCCCGGTTGGCGATGTCGAGACGGTCGAAGTATTGGCGAATGTACTGCATGGACCTGTGCTGAGCCTTGAGCCTCTGGATCGTCGCCAGGCGTGCAAAGGTCTCTTCATCAAAAAGACGATGGCCGCCCCTGGTCCATCGCCGTTCGGGCAGCAGGCCCATCGTGACGTAGTTGTGAATGGTCTGGCGGCCGATGCCGGCGTATTCGACCAGTTCCCCGATGCGGTAGAGCTTGGGGGGAATCTGCGGCAGGACCTGTCCGACAAGAGCATCCGAGCTTGGGGCCAGTTCAGAGGCGGGGGATCCATCGTCATCGCGCGGCTGGACCAATCGGGCCTTCTCGGGTTTGTCGTCGGAATTGAGCATCGTGCTTTTATGTTTTACAAAACATATATCTCATATCGAAAGGGCGCGTCAATCGAAATCAGAGAAAATATGAAAAAAATTTCTGCCTAACACCTTATTCTGTCAGATATAACAATCTCCCCTTTTTGAGGCACCTTCAGGTACCATATGTTGTGCCCTACGGGCTACTACACCCCAACTTATATGAACATCCTATTCTAACATTTGACCATCCCCCGTTCTCCCATTTCTCAGGGCGGATGGCCAAGAGCCCGGCCTGCCTACCGGACAGGCAGGTCCAGTAGGGCGAGATTTGGCCATGTCACCAAACACCCGATCACCCGAAGCTTGTCCATCTTTCGGTCCAGCTTGCGTTCGATCCTTGTGCCCCCATAGAATGCCCGGCGTGAACCGACCTCATCCAAGGCTGTCGCTTCTGGGCCGACTGGGGGTACTGCTGGTGGTTGTCTCCCTCGGCGGGACCGGTTGTCGCAGGGCCCCAAAGGCCCCCCCCCAAAAGGCGCCAG
>LAZR01000463.1_pt1 | contig 33278 bp, 56 predicted proteins | sample 329461 | NCBI WGS metagenome assembly LAZR01 (sample SAMN03002196, study PRJNA259156) | marine sediment metagenome | biome: sea floor; feature: Hydrothermal impacted sediments; material: marine sediment; isolation source: Loki non-amplified sample from Loki's castle hydrothermal vent sediment ...
TCGTCTGAGCAGCGGCAGCCTGTACGTACATAACCCCATCGGTAGCTGCCGGAGTTGGAATACCTGCGCCAGCACCTTGTCGAACGAGACGAATCTTTCTGTGTTTGCGAGCATTTGCCGAAGCATCATCGAATGCGTAGTGATCAGAATTGGGATCAGCTCCGGGATTTGTATCACCGAATACTAAATTGAGTTGCTCAAAATTCGTTAGAAGCTCTAATTGGCTCTCTGAGATGAGATCTCCTGCTTGCGGCACGTTTTCCGAATATGTCATTTTTCTTCCTCTAAAATATGCGGCCAAAGTCTACCGCTTTTAATATGGGAGACGGCTGATTGGCAAACGCCATATTTATCAGCAATTTTGCTTTGCTTGATACCTTCTCTCAATAAGTTTCTAATTTCTCTAACATTTTTTTCGTTCAATTTTGCTAGATGGTGGGCTTCTCCTTTTTTATTAGGAGGTTGGCGATTTTTCAAGATATTTTCGCGTTGTTGATCAGTCCATTTGATTCCCGGAGTGCCTTTCAGGCGACCTTTTGTTTTGGCATCTTCCATATTATCTTTCTGAGTTCCTAGCCACAAATGATCCGGATTTACACAAAGACGCACATCACATTTATGACAAACCTGGAGCCCTTCTGGGATTTCACCTTTGAAGGCTATATATGATGCCCGATGAGCTGTTACAGTTTTGGAAAACCATCCAGTTTTCCCATAACTTTGTCGTCCTCGGCATTTTTGCCAAATCCAACAGCCATTTTTTTCTTCTTTACATCCATCTAAGATACGACATTTTAATGAGCAAACACTACTCGCGCTTTTTCTTTTGAATATTGTTCCACAAATTTTGCATTCAATTTTCGGATGAACTTTCTCATTCCATTTTTTCTTGGTTTTTTTGAGAATTTCAGGCTTTCTTTCGTTGTACAGTCGAACTCGTTCAGCCCAACATTTTTTGCATTCAGCTGCTTTCCCATAGAAAAAGCTTTTAAGTCTCTTTTCTCCACATTTCGAGCATATTTTTTCATCCATAAATCTTCCCCAAAAAAGTTTCTCTGGAGTATACTTAGGTGATGTTAAATTTGCTCTCATTTTTGTCATATCTCATTCACTCTCAGCTAGAACCTATTGTTAAAGTTACCGTAAGGGAAATTTACTTGCTCGCTGTATATAGTGGCCGTTCTTTCCTGAACTAATTGTTGAGTGGTTCTTCTCAATACGAGCCTTTGCTGCTCCTTAAACGCCGGCATAATGTTAGCAATAGAAGTAGAGTCCTGGCGATCTTCTAAAATCTTACGCGCGCCTCCGTACGCAAGGAATTGCCACCATTCTTCGAGTTCAGGGTTATTCCCAGCTGCTAAGAGTGCTGTTGGTCGCTTTTGGACCTCCATTGATATTTTATAACTTTTATCCGGCACTGGCCTAACGATGAAGACGTCATTGTAGAACAAAAGCGCCTCTGGTCTGGAAGGCTCGTAAGAGATATACTGAGCAGTAAGGACGGCATTAGCCGGAGGAACTGAAGGAAACACGAGATTGGTGACCGCTCCAGTGGTGTAGTTAATATTTCCTGCTACAACAACTGTCCCATCCTCATCAACGAACCCTCCCGTTCCATCATCTCTTGCAATTATCGAAAGTCCTGCGGCATTAGGAAACGCGATGAATAGCTGCGAAAATACATTAGTATCTGGAGGATATGTGAAACCTCTCAATACGGGAGGATTGCTAAGATTGAATGTAAAATCATTAGTAACCCCATCGCCTGTGCCAACGTCTTGCTCAAATTCGGGCTGAGGATAGATCCTATAGAATTGCTCACGGGACTGGGTGTAGAATGATTGATCACCCGCTATGTAGATGGGTTGAGAGATATCAATAAACTCGTTCCTAGGAAATGCATAAGCTTCCACATCTGGATCGGTATAGAACTCATATATGTCTCTTAGGTTGAAAAGTCTGATCAGTTCGGGCATATCGAACAGAAAGAAAGTATTCACATAATCATCGATGTCATTATCGGTGATCTGAGTAGGGCTAGGAGAGGCGGTCAATCTACGGACTTTTCTCCTAATCCTAATGAGAGTACTGAGAGAAGTTGCTAGGGCTGTTGTCATGTTCCATCGCTCCTTGTGACATCTGTGACACTAATACCGCCAATAGGCACAACATGCGCAGGCGTGAAGGGCGCAGCTGGGACTACAAAAGGCAAACGAAAAGACGTATCTATAGTAGTGCGAAATTGAGTCGTAGAAAGGACAGTGATTTTTGACTGTTCATAATCGATTTCCATTCCATGAGATAAAGGCACTATTAGACGGATCCAATCATCAGTCACATAACCGTGATCAGCTGATGTGGTCACGACTGCCTGGTCGGCGTTCGTTACCGTAGAGATCAGTCTCCTAACAGGCGTAAAGTTGGCATCTGGAGAAGTCATTTTTCACCTTAAACGGAAAAATCTAGCGACTGAAACCCATATCTCTGTCTACGCTGTCCTTCTATTTGTATAGGCTGACCCGTATTACGATCGACGGAGTATTGGTGTCTTGCATAAGAACAACTCCCAATTCGACCGTTACAAGCTTTAGCTGTTACATCAATTCCATTGAGCCAACGTGCCACCCATAGAGGCACTTCGTACTCTTGGCCATCTTCCATCGTCTTTGCGAAGAGAGGTTGACCGCGGTACTTGTGTTGGGTGATTTTAGCAGCGCCTCCGGGACATTCATAATTTTTGAATATCCCTTTAACGGGTTTGCATTCTTCTTCAATAAATTTCTGTAATTCCTTTTGAGCAGCGTCTTTGTTATTGTGAATAATCGAAGGCGCGCCTTTCATGGCAGCTGAAGCAGTCATTTTTTTTGATTCTCCTTAAAGGGAGGAGGCCGTTACACCTCCTCCTTTATTTTTTAGATGGCAAGAGCACGCTCTGCAATCCATTCCATGACATCATTAGCACCACCGATCGCGGAAGTACCAAGGAAGGCTTGGAAGGTTGCTACGTTATCTTGCGCACCAGCAAGCACGTTACCTGCATCTCCAAATGGAACAACCAAGGAGAAATCCACCCCAGCAGCGGCAACAGCCGAAGTAGGGAATGCAAAAGCAGTGAACGCAGAACTATCAATATCAAGAGTGATTGTGTTAGTGCCTGCATTTATAGCTGTGATTTCGCCTCGAAGGCCGTCCATCTCTACCATCCCGAAAGCAGCAGGGACTTTCATGCGGACCACCTGTCCAACAGAAAGACCGTGAGTTACAGACATCGTGACAACTGCGCTTGCAGCTGCTGTGATACCAGTAACAAAGAGACGCTCTGGGAAATAGATTGGATTGTTAGGAATTCTACGCGCTGTACCAGCGGTTGCTGCTGCGCCAAAACCGGATGAATCTAAATATCCGATTGTAAACACATTAGCTCCGCCGACTGCTGTTACGGTGAAATCCATACCAGCAATTTCAAACATGGCAGTAGTTCCAAAGATGCGAACTCTGTCGCCCACGATATAACCGTGAGCTATTTTGCTCACGACGGCTCCCGCAGCTTGCGTAATCGCGGTGATCGCATTGCCAGCGGCTTCGGGGGTTTGTACAGATGTATCCCTGATAGTAATACCATCGGTGGCATTCATTGCGGGGATCTGGATGGTAGCGGCACCATTAGTTTTCAGTCCTGTAATAACAGTACCGTTGTCCATACCTTCTCGCCATTCAGCTGTAATCACCGGAGTGGTTCCTGCTGCGGATGCAAATTGCGTGAAGTTCAGCAAAGTGATCCTTGATGGTTCCCAAGGTAGATTGATTGTTTCAGAAGCACCGTCAGAGGTGAACTGACCGCGAATCATGTTTTCATTAGTAGCTAAAGCCATGGTCTCCTCCTTATGTGTTTAGGGTTGTTCTAAGATTAATAACCCAAGCATCGTTAGTGATTCTTGGCACTTGTGCCATTTTCCAACCTACACTGGCATTGAGAGCCAATGGGCTATCATAGATAGGTGGTCGGTAAATGAACTGAGCGCTGTATCCGTCTTGTTCAATACAAGCATAAGCTTCGAGGCCAACACAGAAGATGTTATAGACATCGGCGCCTAGCAATGAAGCACTAGCGGTCGTAGATCCAATACTCGAAAGCAAGAATCTTATATTAGAAACACTTCCCCACTCAGGTCTCAGCGCTTGCATTGGTGAAGGGTACTGAGCCTTAGCGATAAAGCCTTGGACAGCTTCCAAATCTCCGATCAAATCGGTTGATCCCAAAGCAAAGTAAGCATCCCGAATTGGTGCAGTTCCGAACTTGTCCTCGCCCTCGATATTATCCGAGATGGTGTATGCATTATTACCCGCTAAGGTTCGGATGATCAGATCGACATCTGCTCGAGCCAAATTTGTTGGGTTGTCTGCATTCAAACCATTGGTTGCGTTAATGAACGAAGCGGTTGCTGCGAGCATATCTCTGACGAGTTCATCTTCGGTTTGACGAAGAGAAACACCGAGACGCTGAGCGGCTTCGTTCAAGGCTGGATCTTGGTTTTGTAGAGTGACTTGTTCGTTCAGAATGATGTACTGACCGTAGAAGTCTATTTCTGCGTCAATATTGACAGCAGTCAAGTTCACAGGAGGTGGAGTTACCCCGGAATTTCCCAGAGGCACTTTCGCTGTTGGCAATGCATTGTATCTACGCATACGAAGGGTAGTGCCCCCGTTACGTGGCATACGTTTTAGCATCGCTGGAATCCTGTGAATAAAATAAGGCGTAGGAACTGACAAAAGTTTGTATGAAAAACTCTGCTGAACCGGAGCCGGCAATGTTGTGGTTGTAGTAATCGACATAGGTTACCTTTATTTATGCACCCTTTGCCGCTTCCTGCATCTCTTGGAACAACTGCTTCTTAAGGGCCGGATCTGGCCATGCTGCGTACTGGTTAGCACTATGCAATGGCGACGGTCCCCCAAGAGCTTGTTGTGACCGGGGTTTTGCAGAGTTCTCAGCAAGCTGCTTCTTTTCAACTCCCTCATAGCCACTGCGGCCACGAAGCTTAAGCTGTTCGTAAACAAAGCAAGCCTGATCGAATGGATCCGCTAATCCCCTCAGCGTTTTCACGAACAAAGGATCACTTTTCAATTCTTCAAGGCTATCTGGAGTCACAATCGAGTTGTAATCCTGGTAACGCATCCGAACACGATCATCCAAAGTCTCAAGATCTCGCTTTTTGACGATTTGCGAAGCTGCTTCTTCCGCGGCTTGCTTTGCTGCCTTTGCCATCAGCCTTTTTGTTTGGGCCTTAGTCAAAAGCTCGTCATCTGGCAATCTTTCGATTTCGTCTGTGTCGTCTTCTTCAGCCTTAACGGGCTTACTTCTCTCATCTAGCCGATCTTCTAAAGCTCGGTTTCGATGCTGCAACTCCTCCATCGTCTCGCGCATACGTCGCCAGTTGTATTCCTGATCCTTCTCCTTCTGAGTAGGCTCTGGAGCAGCTGGTTCCGCAGCTTGAGACTCTTGTGGAGTGTCAGTCTCTTCTTGATGAGCGACGACCTCATCGGTTATTACGTCGGGTTGTTGTTCTTCTGACATTCTTCCTCCGGAAGGGCGAGATCCAATTACGCCGATTGCTTGATGTCATTACGCAGACTCACGCTATCAAGTTATATTTTTATTTATCACACTTGACCGTTTAAGTCAAAAAATTTTTACTAGTTTGATAACCCTGGAGGAAAAATGACAGGATTTTTACTTTTACTCGGTATATTGATCAGCGTAACTGTGTGGATATGGGTCCAGCTAAGGGACGTAAAAAAGGAATTGCTTGAGAAAATGGATCTCAAGATAACCAACCACGAAGAAGGGCTTCTGAGTCTTTTGGATACACTCAATGGAAAAATTGAGCAACTAAGGGAAGAGTACTCAGAGACGTTGACTAAAATAATCCCTAGGCGAGCATCCCAACCGAAAACTTTTTCACCATCTCGAGCAAAGGCTTCTCCTCAGCCGGCAAAGAGGACTCGTGCGTCAAAAGGTAGTGGCAAGAAGTAGGATCGGGAACGGTCCAGTGAAAATAGAGTTGCTCTTTCTCGTTGTCGTATGAATACAGCGTCGTATCATAGTCAGCATCGGGAGGCGAGTGACGTTTGATAAAATAACGTCTGATCACGTTCTCCATGAGGGGCTCTTTTTTCAGAATAATTTGGATGTAATATTTCGTGGCAAACTCCTTGTGCGTACGAATGATTTCTTCCATTTCTTTGACAAATTCCTTGTCTGCCTCTCGCTGAATGTCTATAATGTTAATAGCTTCAGCCGGTTGAGAAAGCAGTTCGTACGCCTTAGCGCCGACTGTAGGCTTGGTTTGATTCTCCATGCGCTGGAGTTTATCAAGTAAAATTTTTACTTTACAGCGTTTTTTCTGATGCTCTTTATTCTCCTCTCAGATAAATTTTCAGGATCTTTTTGATTCAAGGAGAACGAAAGTGAAAAGTTTAATTTTATCAATATTGTGCACAGCCTTTTTTGTGCTCCCCGGTTTCTGTCAGAGCGAGACGAAGCCGGATTTCTATGTTCACGCATTCGGTGGACCAAACTATTTAAATATCAAACAGCAGGATGACGTTAAGATCAAAGCCCTTCCAGGCTACTTGGTCGGCGTTGGCTTAGGTCTTAAATTTCAGAGTACGCGAGCCGAAATTGAGGGTTCTTTCAGATATAACGACTACCAGGAAGATGTCCCCATTGGTCAAAATGTCTTCTTCGACCGGGGCAAGACAGAGAAGATAGCCTTTTTCTTCAATTTCTATTACGACTTTCCAAACGATCTATTGATCGCCTATATGAAACCTTACATTGGCGCAGGATTTGGTCACAAGGTCGATACGGAAAAGGTGAAGATTATATTTTTTGACTGGGGAAATGTCATAATTGAAGATAGATACACATACAAATCTTATGGGATGACGCTTCAGTTCATCACCGGTCTAAGTCTGCCAATGTCAGAACACACCGTCACTAGGATGGAATATAGATATCTGAAGGATGACGATTACACTTCGAACCATTCGTTTGTGTTGAATCTCGATCGGTTATTTTAGGTTAGCCCACAGGAGCCAGATACAAGTCCCAACAAACACTAGCGAGAAGAAAATAAGTCCCGAGAAGCCACTTTTCATGGCCAGACTGTAAACTTATTTTTTTAATACCGCTATTTACAAATATACGCGATGCTTCTGTGCTTGCTCACAGTGACTTAGTCATTTTCCTTCTCGTAATCTTTCTCGTAAATACACGTAAATTTAAGCCATTCCATCGACTCCCTCCACATTGTAATAACTCTGAGCACCCTCTATAGGTTTCCAGCCAATGACCTCTTGCTCCTGTTCTTCTGAATTAGCCATCACCCATTTGCATTTCTTGCAGGAAGGCAAATAAAACATATCCACTTCCATGTTAATGAGAACACGCACACGCTGTCCATCCTCCTCAGGAGGATCCTTATCACAATCACGCCATTCCATCATTCCTCCTTGGGAGGAGGAGAAAGGGGCATCCAATGAGTTATGTGTTGTTGAGTAAACCAGCTCCCGCGTTCCTTAAAATACATACTTAATCCGTACCAACTCTTATCCTGCATATACGTAAGCACTTGGCTGTCGTCTTCAGGTAATCGATCCCTTACATCAATCCATTCCATCATTCCTCCACTGTTCCACCGTTAAATTTATCTCTTCACCCTATGTCCATTCAACCACATCTTACGCTTACGACGTGTATGCCCCTGCATCGCTCGCATTATTTTGAATGCCCTTCCCCACAGTACATATTTATAGCCTACACTACTATGCTGATTTAAAGGATCAGAGGGATAATTATTTGGAGGGTGGATAATCCATTCTGGGTAGCGTATTTCCACAGCATCCGACTTCTTCAAAGCACTCTGTGCGCTTGCTTCCAGTAATTTTTTGGCGCTTTCAATTGTCTCCGGAGCGGGATTAACAGCCGTGATAAACTGCCCAAGCCACACCCCAAAAAAGGGTTTCTCATCGCGCGTTTCACGATCTATCGTTTCCACTGTTCCACCGTTAAAATAATGTTTCCAGTCTGATAATATCCATTACGTTGCGCATTTTCATATACTTACTATTTGAGAAAGGCTCAAATGGCTTCAAACTCCATACTTTTGGATTTGAAAAGTGAGATCTTAACGCTGCCTTTATAAAACTCACCTTTTTCGTAGAAAACACAATTTGAAAGTAGGTCAATGTGCCCATTTACATCCTGTTCAGTGAAATTGTGTTCCATGCCCTTTGTTCTATCCCAATCTTTCTGCGCTTCTTCTCGACTAGCGAATGGTCCCATATAAAATGAGGGTGGATAATCCACGTGCCAGTACCAGCTATCTACGATTTCAACTGAATCGTTACTTCCTTCCATATACAACGTGCCCCGCAAGGTGGCAAACATTGGGAATGTTGATTTATTTTTCATTTTTTCCCTTGTGTTCTACGCTCTCTTGCCAAAGACTGGACGCACATTTCTCCTGAAGGGAAAACATTGCTGATCGCGCCAACCTTTCATTCATTAATCCCTGTAAAAATGTCTGGCCCTCTTTTGGCTCAGCAATCATTTCTATCATTTTGAGTAACTCTTCTAGTTCTTCTCTATTCATTGTTCTACGCTATTTTCGTGCATTGGTCAATTCAACGCGACAATCATCCGCGAATTCTTTCACAACACTCACAACGTTTTCTTGCACCTTGTCTTGGCTGTCCATATCTCTCGTTTTTTTCAAAATGGTAACATAATTTTTCCCAAACTCCATAAACATGCTGATGCAATCAAAATATTCCGCATCACCTACACAATAGAAAGTGACTACGGCAGAACTGTAAGTCCATAACGACACGATATAGTGAGGTTCGGGGTCTGTTTCCTTACCATAGACAAAAATATCCATGTAGTCCCCAAAGTCACCGTGAAATGAAGATAACTCACAAAATCCTATTTTATAATATTCGTGGTCTTCTTTCTCATTTTTGAGGTGTTCGTACGCTTCAAAAGGACACAGTGCGCCCCTAAACCGTTGTAAATAAATTATTTCATTCATTCTTTAGGTGTTCCACGTTCGTAGTAATTTCAATTTTAATCTATATCGTTTTTCAACGAATCTTCCTTTTTTTTTAGGAAATCGGGTCATTTTTGTTCCACGCCCTTTTGAAGAGCCCCTTCAGCGATTGCAGTATTTCCTTTCTTGTTTCGCGGTCAATTTTCCTCATTTCCTGGCGACTTCTCGTTCTGCCATTTGCATCCTGATGGGGACAGGTTAAAGTTTTTGTCTTTTCACAACCAAATTCTCTACATACATATGGACGATCATCATAAATGGCGCACATCATATCTCCTTTAAGAAAAGGACAGCTCCCATCTTCTGTGACTGGTATCACCAGAGGTATTTCTTCGAGATCAGGAGGTTCGGGCGCTACAAATTCCTTGAGTTCGATAGGCTCGTTAACAACACGATGCTTATTTTTTTCATAAAATGTTTTGGAGAAGGGAAAGCAACCACAACAATTCGCACGACACTTGGGGTGGAATCTTTTGCAACTAAACACTGTACGACTCGATCCATTCTTCAAAGAGGTCTTGCCTTAGATAAATGCACTTTCCGATTTTACGGACTGCTTTATGCAACCCATTTTTGTCTCTCCTCCGTAGAAAGAATTGAATTTGACCCAGCGTGAAGGGATAACAACTGGCATCCACCACTTGCTTGATACTTAAATATACATAATAATTCATTTTTTCTCCAAAACTTGCCTTACCCCACCACAACTGACCGGAACTTAACTTAACCGTCCACAACAGGCCGCATCTCAACGTTCCAAATAATCCTTAGTTGTAAATCCAATCCTTTCCCTCAAACTTGCCTTGACAAACCGAAACTTAACTGGACGGGTCCGAACTAGACTCTCCTCTCCATGTAATCTTTAACTTTGTGCTCCACTCCCCCAAAACTAGCCATGCCCAACCGCGCCTAAACTGACAGCGCCCCGTCACGCCCCGCCTTATTCTTTAATAACCTCAAAGCTCTCTCTCCAAAACTTGCCTGGACGAAACTTAACATAACTCATCCCAACCGACCGAACCTTACCGTACCCCCCCCTAATCCTTACTAACCTCGAAGGAATCGATCTCATATCGTCCATTGCCAACGCCTCGACCATCCCCTAAACCTGAGAAAACACCTGCCGCTTCGCATGTTTCCTTCATCTGAATCTCTGAGACCACGGTTGCATCCCATTGAATGTTGAACGTAGCAAACCAAGGGTATTTAGCAGCCACTCGATAGCGTATGTTTCGCCCTTTGGTGTTTGGGTTAACCACCGATGTAACATCCAAGTAGACGCTCTTAGTAGCATCGCGGTCGAGTTCCTCTTCACTGGGCAAGAAAAGATGATCGTCATTTTCCGTTTTCATGTAAATGATGTCATCCAGAACAATCAGGGTCGCTGCAACCTTCTTCGTAATAGTCCCACGCCCAACCTTGATGAAAGTGGCTCCATTCTTTAGACTACCGAAAATATAAGAGGGCTTTATGAATAGTAAACCCTTATCCGTCGCCAAGACGGTTTTCTTCCACTCGTCAGGATCGTTTCCCGCAACACCACCTTTGACCTTTCGGCTTGTAGAGAGAGCCTCTTCTGTAAATGCGTGCCATAAAAATGGACGCGTCCCTCTTACTGAAACTTCTGCTTTTTTTAACATTGATACCCCTTTAAATTTAAAACTTGCCATAACTCGACGAAACCAACCTGACCATCCCATTCCTTAACGCAACGTATCACATCCTGCCAAGACCCAACATATTGATTATAATGTTTGCTATTCTCCTAAAACTTGCCTTATCACAACTGAACTGGCCAGACCTGAACGCGACCAAACATACCGCGCCGATACTCGACCTGACTCAACGGATATGTGCATACTATGGGACATATATACTTTTGTATATTAAAGAAATTATTTTAACTTGCTCTAAATTCTAATCTTTTGTTTACTCCGTACATAAGGGAGTCACTCCGTACATAAGGAAAAAACATGGACAGTGAAAATGAGAATACCTCAAAATGGATACTTCTTAGAGAAAAGATCGAAAATCTTGGTACGTTGAAAAGAACCGACGGGGCTCTTTTTGTCCAAGAAGTCCTGAAATTTTTATTAGAAACACATCGATGTAACCCCGAAAACGAGGAGTAAATGGAAAATATAGTCTGGAAAATTAGAACGTGGATATATGTAGTGGCAATCGCTGTGTTCTGTACGGTGACAATTTGTCGCTCAGCTAACGCATTTTGGCCTCCACCGCAAGTAGCAGATCATATAGATAGGCCTGAGGTATTTTGGCCACCTGATATGGTCCCGCATCCAATGCCGCCAGACAACAAGGACGACCGCCCCGAAATTGATCCTAATGATTATTGTTCGGGCGATTAAGGTGTAATACATGGGTTATTTAGGGTGTAAAAAATGTATCCTGGAGAAAAGACAAGGCTCAGCAAGAATTGAGGTCGGAGGAAATGCACGCATGAACATTGGTGGGAACTTCACCATACAATGCATGCATCACAAAGATACCAATCTGACATGGATTGATGAAATTGAAGAAAAAGAAACGCATTCGGCAGGAGAACCTACGACGATGCGCACGCCGCCTAAGTCGACCGAGTAATCCCAGTCCTTATCACATTCTCTCAGGATTTTAAAGTACTGGAGTCCTTTTTTGCCCGACCTATTTATTGCGGAAGACCCCAGTTCATCTGTTCCTACGCGGGGTAGGTCAGTCTAACATTTAGGAGATCGTCCCTTGAAATTACTTTTTCTTTTTGCTTTTGCTTTTGCCTTTCTTCGAGGCTTTGCGCGCTTCGCTGAGGCCGATGGCGAGTGCCTGACTTTTTTTAACGACTTTCGGACCTTTTTTAGAACCAGACCTAAGATCTCCCTCAGAAAATTCATGCATGACCTTAGAAATTTTTGCTTTCGCCTTGGGTGTTTTGAGCGTCTTGTCATTTTTTCTTTTTGCCATTTTAGGAACCTGTTTGAGCACCGACGAAGCTACCGAAGTCACCAATGGGCTTGAAATTCTGTTCGTTGCCCTTCTTATGGTTGTTTTTCAAGGTAGATTTTCGTTTCCGTGGTTGTTTTTCAAGGGTGGGGATTTCGGCCTGATCCAAATCAGAACCGTAACGCTGCGCAAGTTCCATAACTTGATCAACAATTTGCTGAGCTTTGGGGGAATGAAATTTACGCAACGTTACTGGCATATTAATACATTGAATCCGATGGATAATGTGCCGCTTTCTTGAAAGAATCTTTCAGATCCTTATCAACACCTTCAATAGTATCATGATAATCAGTATCAAGATTACTATACGCGCTTGGGTATGAGGTGTGTTTCACTTCCTGAGGCATGTTGGCGTAATTGCCAGACCCCTTCATTTTTCCTTCGCCATTGCTATAATGTTTAGGCATATTCCCTCCTAGGGTTGCTGTTATGGTAAAGCATACCATTTCAAAAAATATCTTTACACTTTTGCGGTTTGTGCTTCAACTGTTTTTTGCTGAATTCATTCCATTCAACGCTCAGTTGTGATATATTTTTCGTATGCCATTTATACTGTGTTCTCAATGCGGCCTTCAAATTCATCGTTTCCCGTATCAAATTGCTAAAACTGTCCGGTTCTTTTGCTCAAATAAATGCCATACCTTACATAAATATGGTCCTCAAACAATTAAAAAACGCTTTCTATCAAAAATTGAAAAGCATGTGGATACTTGTTGGTTATGGAAAGGCCTGAAAAATCGGAAGGGATACGGCCAATTCGGAATAGACGGCAAAATGGTGAGTTGTCATCGAGTCGCTTGGAAACTCTACCATGGAGAGATTCCCATTGGGTTACATGTTCTCCACAAATGTGATGTGAGAAATTGTGTTAACCCGGATCATCTGTTTTTAGGTACTAACAAAGACAATGCGATTGATTGCGCAGTCAAAGGACGCCGATCACAAGGCACTCAACATTTTCGAGCAAAATTAAATCCGACCAAAGTCCGAACAATCCGCCGAATGTTTCGTTCTGGTAAATTCTTAAAAATTGAAATAGCTAGACATTTTGAGGTAGCTGTAGGGACTATTAGAGCTGTTTTAGATGGAATCACTTGGAAACACATTGAATGAAATAGCTTTTTATACCCCAGTTCCTATCGATTGACTCAAACTCGTTATATTTTTCTGAATCGGACTTGCTTCTTCGACCTTTTCGACTTCTTGAGCTTGCAACGCTTGAATTATCATAAGGGCCTTATTTATATGTTCTAGATCGATCCCCTGAAGCTCTTTGATCGATCTAATCTTATCAAGTTCACTTTGGTTCAAATCCTTAATGGCTTCCATACGTCTTTCTTCAGAAAGGCTCAAGTTGCTGATGCTCCGTGTTTTGCGCTCAATCGATAATCCGGCGTTGGCCTCTGCGCGTGCTTGTAGGTCTTGGATCTGAGCCTTGATCATCTCGATCTGCACCTGCTGCTGCTGCTGCGATTGTTGCGCTTGTTGTTGCTCCTCTTCTTGGATAGCTTCGATGAGTTGCTCCTTATCGCTAAGAGTAGCATTCTCCAATAGGATGGCCGTAGGAACGGGTATCCCAATTTCCTTGAGATGGAGGAGTTGAACGAACTGGGTCTGGCGTTGGGTAGAGGTATTCAGTCCCTCTTCTACCGTTGCATCGTACTTACCAAAGCAGCGATGGTAGAATTCCTCGGTGGGTTTCTCGTCTATGATGCGCTCCACCTTGCCGGGAGTGAAGTTCTTCTGCATGTACTCTACGAAGATTTGGCCCAAATACTTCTGGGACTGGTCGAGCTGATCGAAGAGAATCTGGAGAGTAGTTAACCCAGCTCCTTGACGCAGCATGCTCAAGATGCCCGCTTTGTCATCGTCTGCACTTCCTAAGAGCTCTTCGTTCACGCCTGAGATTTCAGAAATCTCTTGCCCTAGCAGTTCGGATAGCTGGATCATCGAAGGAGGCACCTGGGGAGGCTGGATTTGCTCCACATCAGTCATCTCCGCATCTTGCTTGAGAGTGAGCAATCTACCCTGACCTGTGAGGAATGCGTCCTTGGGATTTACCAAAGCATCCTCTTTGACTTTCCAGCCTGAATTGATCTGTGACTCTAAGATATCTAGTTCAATCATCCTGCGTCTGTTGTATAAAAACTGAGCATCTCGCAGCCCCCTAACTACTCCTTGAATGCGCCAGGGGAAATAGGGGAGTTGAGGATCGTAATAACCCAGTACCGGCACGAACGGGAACCGATCTATCCCCATAGGATTCAGGCCGTGATAAAGCACGTTACCTTCCAACACAGTGGCTAACTTTACCGTCGGAATAGTCTGCTTGATCGTGGTGATCTGAGGATGGGCTTTCAAGAACTCGGCTCTATTCGCTTCGTTGCCGGTCCATTCCATCGTCTCTCCAGTCCTAGCATCAACCAGCAGCTCTTGCTCGCGGTGATCCCTATACCAATACTCGTCATAGTACATCAGATCTTGCATGCCATAATGGTAGGACTCTGGAAGGAATTGAAACTTTCCGTCTCTGTAGGAACGTACATAGAGTTGCTCAATGAAATCTGCCTTCTCAGGAGCTAACATAATGGCTTGTTGCTTAGTGATAAATTTCCTAGTCCAGATGAAATTACAATCTGACAGATCATGTTTCCTGAAATAGGGATCAATCAAGTATGAGTTGTAGCTGAGATTGTCCACTCTAAGGTCGCCCGAGATTGGGTCAGAAGTGTAGTCAGCCCAGACACTTAGGAGATTCATCCCCGTGGTCAGCATCCCGTCAAAAGCTCCTGAAACAGTCTCTAGCACATTGCCAAAGTCGTTAGCCCAATACATCAGCTTGGTGAACTGTCCAGCTGTTTTAGAATCGGCGTTCTCCCTAGGCGTTACTACAGTAGACTTCCGGTTCCTCCTCTGGTGTCCTGTAACCAAGTTACATACGCGTCTAATACGGTTGAATTGGAACTGACGCTTGCGAAACGCGGGTAGATTTCCGTAAACATCTTCCCATAAGGTCTGATCCCCGGCTCTAAACCGAGAATCCAGATCAGCTTCACTCCAAAACGATTGTTGGATAGTGATGCTGTGCTGGTAAGTTTCATCCATTCTCTGAAGAATGTGTCGATCTTCTTCGGCGATATTCCAACTTGGCTCGGATGGGCGATAGAGAGTCATAGGCAAGAGGGGTGTAAAGTTAAAATTTTAATTTACAATAATCCATGCTTGCGTTAGTGGCAAACAAAAAAAGGACCGTCCCGCGATCCCTCGCAAAACGATCCCCCCAATAACTTCTGGGAAACTTATGAAATGTTTAAAAATCCATATTATGTATGTAATATTTTATTTTTTTCCTCTTTGGTAATGTACTTTTAATATTAAACTCGGGCTTGGCTAGAACATAGCCCGTGAACTTGTGGATAATGCGGATCTTAGAAAGATCCTTATCCTCCCAGAAGCGATCGCGACGAATCGCATATTCTGCATTCAGCAGTGCGCTGTATTCTTTTGTTAGTTTTTTCATTCGTTGCCTCCGTGCTATTTTTTGTGTTACGTCAGGATGGACTTCCTCCTGTGTCGATTTTCTTTGGTATGTTCAATTTCATTAAGCGTCTCTTGCTTGGCTTCTTCAATGATAGCTTTTCTCTCAGGTGGCATCACACGAGCTGTTTGCCCACTCACCATCGAGCCTATTGAAAAGCCTGACAGGAAGGATGCGCATGAGCACGAAAGGAAGGGTAGCAGGATTAGAGCAGTGATAAGTATGCGTTTCATTTTTTTCTCCTCTTGATTTTGAAAAGGTTCTGTACCTTTAGCCCGGATTCTGTACCAGACAACGCAGCATTATCAATATATTTTTTTATAAAGTAAGTCCCTTCCTCGAAGCGGATGTCCTGAACTGATGTGGATTCGGTATCGGTGACGTAAAATATGCCCCCCTCGCACAGATAAAGATCCATTCGAGCCACCGGGACATATTCAGGAGACGCCCCATAGAGAGAAGTTGAGAGGGTAAATAGTAGCAATAGTAGTTTTTTCATGGCTGTCCCGTGTGTTAAGATAGGCTTAAGATGCCAACTTAAAAATTTAATGGCAATAGAATTATTCTTTGGGAGGGGAAGGGAGCGGCATCCAATGGGTCGCACTAAATAGAAAAGGTCCCCGTAGAAATCCATGCTGTCTTGTGTATTCACACAATTCTATGAAGTCCTCATCCGGCCCAGCAATCCTCTTTTGGATTACTGGATTTTTGCAATGCCCGTACGCTACTACAAGTCTTTTCTCAAAATCCGGCAACCGATCTTTAACGCTAATCCATTCCATCATTTTTCCTCTATTTTCCCCAATTTGTATGAAGCTATAAAACACCCAGCACATTCCAAACCGCAGAACTCCTTTGTGTCTGAAGATATTATCCTATACGAAGAACCACCAAGAGGATCCTTTTCTATTCTTTTAATATGTATTGTCGCTTCAAATATAACTGAGCCCAGTTCTTCTTCACACTCATCACAAAAATTCTTCTGAACCATCATTCCTCCTCCTTAATAAAATCCTCCACTACCCAATCCTGGATCGGGGAAATGCCCTGATCCTCTGAAAAACGGAGGCATCTCAGGCTCTAGTCCAAGCGCCTCGCTACGCATCCGATCGATGTCTTGCGCCGTGAGATAAGACTGACCTAGTCTCCTGTATCTCGTAAATAGGGCGTAGCGAATCGCGTCTAAAGAATTCGACACCAACAAGTTATGAGCAAAATATTCATGCTCTCCTTCAACTGTCAGGTTGTAGACTTTTCTTTTCCCAATAAGCTTTCTTGGAACAAGACTTCCCACAGTACATTTTTTTTGAGTACTTGTTGATAACGAATTCGTCACCGCATCTCTCACAAGTTCTTTTCTCATCATCAAGACCAGCTTTTCTTCTCCATTTTGACTTGCAATTATTCGAACAAAATCGGACTCGTGCTTGTTTATATGATTCAAATTCTGTTTTACATAACTCACAGCGGTATTGTTTTGGTTTTTGATTTCCAAACGTTTTTTGGGCGTGGTTCCGATGCCATTCTCGACCTTCGGGAGAGCGGTGCCATTTCTTGGTGAGAGGATTAATTTTCTCCATCCGCTTTTTTCTAGCTTTTTTTTGTTTTTCTGTAAGAAGAAGCTGATGGCATTTATGATGCTCGGATGGAGAAAGACATTCGAGATTGCTAATGTCATTGTTGGTGAAGTCGCCGTCGATGTGATGGATATGCATTCCATCGGGGATTTCTCCATTGTAAAACTCCCACACGGCTCGATGCAAATGTCCATACTTTTTTCTGCTGTCTGTCGTAAGAGCTCTGTAATATCTTCTGGCCGTTTGATCTGTGGAGTTTGGATAACGCCGGTAGACAATCCCGTTAAATTCGACTTCATCACACATTCCTCGATATTAACACAAAGAATATCTGATTGCAATAAATGCCCCGCGGGAACCTTTCCTCTTTCCAAGGTCCAAAATTCGTGTCCTTCAGTACACTCTATCTTCAACCCCATGAGATCCCATTCATAGAGATCTTTCTCTGATTCCCATATTTCAACAACTTTTCTTAATCCTTTCCGCGTCCAAACTCTATCACCTCTCTTTATGCTAGAAATAGCCCTATCGCCTTGTTCAGTCGCCACAGGAGTCATGGCCCCAAAACAGTGATCATGCTGCTTGAGCGGCTTCTCCACTCCGTTGATCGCTGCTCTCGCATCCCAGATGTAGTTGCCAAATTCCGCAATGGTATGCTTACACTCTTGGCAGACCTTGAACGTACCAGCGTATAAAAGCTCAGCCACTACACGAATGCCGTTCATCACATCATTATCCGCATCGAAGATGTTCTGGATGCCAGCGCGTCTCATTTCGTTCTTGAAGCTAGCTGCTGATGGGTCGATGTAAATCGCCTTGACCGGGAGGTTCTCGATAAATCTCGCCATATCGGTAGCATACTCGGAGTCCGTCTTCTGCCGATTGGACTTCTTGGAGTCGTAGTAGTATTCCTTTTCAATCCAAAGCTGCGGAAAAGTCTCAGGATTGTAGCCAATGAGCACAAAAACACAAGGATTCGTAGTCCCATAGTCCACACCAACCACATATTCCCTTGCCATGTTGGGCTGATGAGGGATCACATGTTGCTTATCCTCGAAGATGTCATAGATTGCGCCTTCAGCTAGTACCCATAATCCCTCGATGAATCTCTTGTACCACAGCCCGTGAGACTCTGCTTTGATACGCCGAATATACGTGGGATCAAGCGTAGGATTGTCGTCAAAGTTAAACTGCCAGTGGCGCAGATCCATGTCCTCTTTGTCTATCTGGTCGAGGTAATCCTTCTTGAACCAGTGATAAGGACTATCAGGGTTGGTGGTGACGTAGCACCTGGCTCCTGTAACCGATAGGCGATAGGATAGCTGCCTAAAGACCGGCTCGGGTATCACAGTGACCTCATCGACCAGCGCTCCAGCATATGTGCTTCCGCGGATAGCCGCTTCAGCCTTGACGTCGCTAGCCCCCACTACGTCGATTTCTCTACCTGCTACCTTGAGCTGACGCTTCCCAGCCAAGAAGTGGAAATCTGAGCCCAACAGGTCAGCGAAGGGCGAGAGGATGTTATTGCGGATAGACCGCTCCGTCCGGCCAATAATGATGAATTTGCCCTGAATCTTAGACGCCGCAAACTTCAGGAACGCAAAGTTAGCCGCTACACTTTTCCCGGATCGGACGGATCCGACTGCGACGTTGTAACGATGCGTTGAATTTTGGACGAAGTCGATTTGTTTTGGACTGAGTTCCCACATGCTTCCCTTTCTTTGTTGACTTTCTCTGAATTGTGACAAATTTCGTCCACACTAGTGGTGAGACTTCCCGGAGAAAGGGGATCTCCACCAATATCCTTCTGGTCTTTGCAGTATGTGCGACCTAAATGCTTCAGCATGTCAGAACACCCTCTGCGTGCCTTGGTGATTTGCCATTTGCGCACACTCATCTGAAGTCCTCCTCGTCCTGCATTCCACTCATCCCGGTAAACAAGAGAGATGTTGCCTCTTGTGCAGCCTAGATATTCTCCTATGTCTTCTTGAGTAGCGCCCTCGCTAGCCATCTGTCTGACTATTGCGCGGTTGTCCTCAATTATCTTCTTTCTAGTTCGAGGGGGTTCCCAAAATTCTGACATTGGGTCTTCCTCTGCTCCTTTCTTTCTCATAGTTCCGTCACCCATATGGTTGTTTTTGGCTTCTCGCTGTATTTCTTCACTGGCTCCGGTGATAGCTTGGCTATCTGGTTGTCATCCCGGAGTACGATACCCTTCATGCAATCCGCAATCAGCTTGATGAGATTATCAATATCTGGCTTGGTCTGATGCGGCATCTCTCCATTAGCCGCGGCCTTCCTCTTCTTCTTCGACCAGCTCTTGGGTATAGGCATCTCAAAGACAAAACCCACAGCTACAGCCTTGCGTATCGGAGGAAGAGAGTATTGGACACGGAAGTACCAACGCGCTGTCTCTTTTTCCGGAGACCTGGGGTCATACCATCCAAAGGGACCTTTCTTAGCGGGAGAGTACGGCTTAGGATCTCCCGGCACTTCGAAGACTAGAGCCACGGTAGCATCGTCTTTATCCAGGATTTTCCTGAGGAATGTTCTCTTATCCCATACAGCTGAGGTCATAGTGTCCTCCACTTAGTATTATTCTGGAGAGACTTCCAGTCTACCGTGATCGGTCCATCATCCACGCCCACTTTCTCTAGCACAAAGATCGGTCCCCAGTTCCTGCGTGGCGTAAAGTCTGCTTCCATCACCTCGTACACACCTGCAGGGATAGACTTCTCAACTGAGTCCTTGCGCTTGTATTTGAGCTGGTTTTTCTCTATCTGGAGTAAATCGCCGGCGTTTAGCATGGCATTTCCTCTGTCTCTGCACGTTTAATTCTATTAAATTTATAAGGACGGCTAGCACGGACAAGCCTGTCTCCCATTCGTTCTTCGAATTCTTCTTGGGTCATCTCCGTCATGAAATAAATAGCTGAATCTTTGTCTTCTCGTTGGGATTTGAGGTAGTTGGCGCCTGCTACATAATCGGTCATTAAGTCGTGTCCATTATGATGGTTTCAAAGCTGATGTCCAAGAAGCGACCTAGGGCGTATAAGTCCCGGGCCGTATTCTTGACGTCTACCACTAGATCGTTCTCCACTATATCCGCAAAAGCCTCGTGCAATGCGGCTGATAGCTCCTCGATCATTTGAGTAGCGTGCCTCACTGTTTCACTCGTTATCAACAACCTGTTTCTTTGGTAGCAATCAGGTATCAAATCAGAGAGTCTTTCCAAGTATTCTTTTTTCGTAAAACATTCCATGCCATATCCCGTTAATCCAGTGTTTTCATAGATGTGGAGTTAATGCGCTATTCCTATGTCATTACTAAACAAAAATTTACGTAAATCTTAAAATTATTACTATAGAATTTTTCTCAATTATTTGCTACTGCTTTCTTCACTAATTGAGGGTGATATCTTCTTTTTTATCCTCTCCGTTTTGTTGGTCAGCCAAATAGAGTTCCGGCGAAAGCTTCAAATTCTTGAGCACCTGGTAAACACGGGCTCGGAACGAATAGGAGCTCTGTGCGAGGTTTAAATCGTTATGACCACCATCGGTATGGGTAATGATCAGAAAGTTGCTTACAAGCCAGCTATCGATGTTAGGGACGCATTCTAGCTTCTTGATCACATAGTTTGCGTACAGGGTGTTGGCACGCTTGTTGACTACGCTCTCTGGTTCAGGGGGAGGGGGTGGCTCAAATTGCTTCTTCAAGTGCCACCCTCCTTGAACACATGCGACCATCCAACCAGCTGGGTCATCAATTGTCTTCTTCGCATTCTTTTTCCAGAATAGAGCTATCACGAGTTCTCTTTCGTTCTCAGGAAGGTCAGTGACGATCTTGGGAAGATCCACATGAGACGTTTTACAACAAGAAGCAGCAGCAGCAGCAGCTGGCTGGGGATTGGGAGGCTCAGAGTTATGAACAATCGGAGGCTCCTTGCTGCTGCTTTCTAATTCAGCTTTCTTATTCCTCCTTATATAGGAGGGGTCATCCTTGTCCTCTTGCAACCGGACATCCCTGTCCTCTTCGATGGGGACACTGGATGTCCTCTTCGTAAACTTTTCTTCAAAATCATCGCAACGTTCATACTGTCCATCACTTAGGAATTTTCTGAATTCTGGATCTTCCAGCTTGCTCACTTCCAAATGCATTAGATATTTTTCTGGAAGCCAGATTCTGCGCTTTCTTTTCAGGCCATCGCTCCACATTTCTCGCCAGATATATCCAGCTTTTTCCATCGATTCTAAATGGCGTCGAACGCTACGGGGTTCGAGATCACGCTTGTTACATAGCCACTCATTCGAGCAGTATGCAAAGCCATCAGCTTTGAGAAAATTTGAGATGCAGAGAAAAGTTCTTAAAACATTGTCCGAAATTCTGGCATCATCTACTATGGTAGACGTACAATATGTTATGTACCCCATGATTTACCCCCTTGGTGGGTTGTGGGTTTTTTTATTGGTTGAGATTTTATCATCTTTGTAAAATCTTAATTTTATTTTGGAAAGTGCTTGCTCTATATTTTCCGTCCTGGATAAAATAGGCACACAGTAAAAAGGGGGACTTCGGTCCTTTTTGTTAAGCGATTTCATGACTTGCCTTTGTAGGTTGTGGATTTCTAAGAGAGGGCTTCGGTCCTTTTTGTTAAGTGCGGTTTGTTTTGGTCATAACTCGAACTTACCGCCTATTTTTTTAAGAGGGAAGGTCTTTTTACGTAAATTTTACGATTCTCAGCCTTTTGCCACTGAAGCGCCCTGCGTGTTTCACCGCTAGATCGTAGAGATGTTGGCTATCCAGACCGTAAAAAGATGCTAATTTTTCAATTTCACGCCGATTAACATCACGAAAGTCGCCAAGTTCTATTTTAATGAGTCGGACTATTTTAAACCCTAATATCTCTGCTACTTTGCAACGTTTAAGCCCGAGGGCAATTCGACAACTCTTCAAAGTCTCGACGAATGGTAGCGGCTTTTTTTCCAGTTTTCGGACGGTTTCTTCTACTATTTTTTGTAGAGCTTCTAAAGGCATTCTTTCTCCTTGGGTTGTTGATCTTCATATCTTACCGCCTATTTTTTTCCCCCACAAGACATTTCAAGATAAAAAAAAGAGGAGAGATCATCCCCTCTCTAACGTTGCGAGGCAACGAATGAAAAAACTAATTGCTTGCCTATGTTAAGACTATTTTTGAATATTAGTCAAACGTCATCGTTTCCAATTCTTTGAGCACTTGACGAATCACTTCGCGTCTGACCTCTCTTTCGTATTCGGCATCGGTGAAGCTTATGGTGGGGAAACATATTCTTTTTCCTGTGACTTCATCCGATCCACTGCCTTGAGGCATCTGAATAAAATATTTTCCACTTGGGAGTCGGTATATCACCCCGCCTCTTATATCAATATCTTTATCCACCAGGTAGACATGGAAGGTGGCTACTGCGTTCGGTCTACGCTTCTCTGGGTATATCCCCACAATCTCAATCTTAGGCTTGGGCTTTTCAGTCTGGGTATGAATCATTGAACAAATCCTCTATTTTTACTTTCTTCTGGGTTAACCGTACGATCTTCTTCCAATACTTTTCCGGAATTTTCTTCCTTCCCCCTAATGCATCCGATAGGGAGGTGGGGTTGATGCCTATTTTCTTGGCAAACCAGGTCTTCCTGATACCATATTCTTTTAGATATTCTCTCAGTTTCATGTTTTTTTTCTTTTTCTGGTTGCGGTAAATTCTCATGCGTGAGATAAAGAGGATATGACAAACGCGACATTAAATCAACCACTTTGTGAGGTATCTATGAAGGAGCACCTACAAGCCGCTCGGCTAAATTATCCACGAGTATCGGAAATCATCCACCCCTATTCCAGGATGGGTTTCGAAAACATTGACATGGAAGTCCTTGCCAATGCCTGTGAACGCGGAACCAAGGTACACGCTATCTGCAAAGCTCTCATGGATGGGTATTTTATTCCATCGATTGATGAAGAATGTAAACCTTATATAGATAGTTTTAATCTCTGGATGGGGGAGAATAAATTCACTGCGATGGAAAGTGAGAAGCGTTATTATGATGACGAGAATAAGTTTACGGGTCAGATAGACATGATAGTCAAGCAGGATGGGAAGACCATTCTCTATGACATCAAGACCTCAGCCACCAAATCCAAGGCATGGCCTGTGCAGCTTACAGCCTATGCTCATCTGATAATGCTCGGTGGGACCAAGATCGATAGTGTGGCTGTTATACAGCTCAAGAAGACGGGCAAGAAGCCCACGATCCACCAGTATGAGGATCTTACTGAATATGGCAGGCTGTTCACGGGTCTGTTGTTAAACTACAACTATTTTCTGAGGAAGAAGGAGAAAACTAATGATAACTAGAGAACAAATCAGCGAAGCATTAAGCACAGCCTATGCTGACGACTACGACCTCAATAATGCGCTTGCCGAACACTATTTGGAAGGGATGGATTTCTATCTCTACTGCAAGGAGGATGCCACAGACTTGCTCGAAAGCGTCTATGACACCCTTGAAGATGGCTTGGTAGAGCACTATGGAGACAGTGAGGAGAAAGAATTGAATGTAAGAATGATGGTATCAACTGTTTTTGGTATCACAATAGACTAAAGGAGAAGACAGATGAGTCCTGAATGGTGGCGAGAAGCCTATGAAAATGCAGTGCTAGATGTGGCTGATATTGAAAGTGTCGACATGGAAACTGCCGAAAGATATGTAGACGGCTACGTGAAAAGCGATCCAAAATATTTGAACGATTACATCATGCTTGTGGCAGAATGTCACAGGTAAGCTAGACAAACATAAACTGTTGTAGTATAGTAGTATAAAAGTGTAACGGCCGTCCTTAGGGGCGGTGCTTTTAAAGGAGAATCAAAATGAGTGCTATCCAAGAACCTTGGGTATGGGAACCTCCCTGCCCTTCCAGATTTGAACACGCCAGAGAACAATGGTTGAAGGACAAGATCGAGGAGATCTGTTCCCAAATCATTATCCATGGAGAAGACGCTGACAAAGACGTCTACGATCTCCTATGGATTCACATTGAAGATAACATCGAAAAATACACGGAGGAACCATCCTATGAATGACATGACGCTACCACCAGCCCTTTCTACGGCCGTTGACTGGCTTATGTACAAGTCATATGAGCACCAACGTGTGTTAACCCCTGATCGGCCCGCAGAGAGCTGGAAAAAGCTTTACATGTATGCTGACGAGTATGAGGCAATCTATCAAAAAACACTGGAGGATCAAGATGAATCAACTGATACCGCATGAACAGGAGCTTAACTCCTACAAAGTGGTAGCAAGCAATGCTGCTAAAACACCCTACTGGACCAAACTGGGAGGAGAAGCGGGTATCTTGTCAATCATGCTAATGGCTAGAGAGCTCGGGATTTCTCCCATGAACTCCATCTCTGGAATGTTCAACGTGATCCAAGGGAAGGTCGAAATCTCTGGCAAGGGAATGGCTTATCTTATCCGCAAGGGAGGACATCGGCTCAAGCTGAAGCTGCTCACCAAAGAGAAGTGCACCATCGAAGGCACGCGCAAAGACACTGAGGAGAGCATGGAGGCTTCCTACACCATAGACGAGGCTCGGGCTGCTGGCTTGATTAAACCTGGTGGAGCGTGGATCAAGTGTCCTGAAGACATGCTCTACTGGAGGGCTATGTCTAGGCTCGCTAGAAGGCTTTACACTGACTGTATTGGTGGTTGCTATGTCGAAGGTGAGATCCAGGAAATGGCTGAGAAGAAGCCCATGAAGGAGGTGGAGCCTGCCAATCTGGATGAGATAGAGATCGAGGATGTGAATCTAGATCTGCCCGTGGATGTGAAGGCAGAGGATCTGGATCGTTACATCACCTATCTTTCAGAGCAATACTCCAAAAGCCCTGCTGAGATCAAGAGATCGGCTAATGCCAAGCCTGATAATTTCTGGGCTACTTTCCGCAAATGGGAAGAGGATCAGAAGGTCGTAATTGACCCCGTAATAACCGAGGAAAAAAAGGAGGAATTGCCTCCTCTTGACGAAATTCCTTTCTAAAAAAAACCGGAGGGGTGAGATGCCCTTCCGGCTGTTTCACGATGCGAATCGTTTCTTTGGGAGTATATTAGGTCTTGGGAGATTCTTCGGAGTCTTCTTCTTTTTCTGAAGGCTCTATATATTCATGTATAGCAATCTGAACAACATGTCGAATGTTCATCCAGGTATAAGAATCTTTGGTGAATGAGGTGAGATTACCCACTCCTGCCTCGACTTTCTTTTTTAGCTCATCAGCTTGGTCATCTTCCAACAGGAACGATGCGATGCCACCTGTGGATACAAGGACTGATATCTTTTTCATGGGATTCCTATGTGTAGGTTTCTTTCATATAGTGTGACAAGTCTAAATTTAAACTCGTTATTCGTAAACCAAAATATTTACTTTCCCGTTATCAAATGTATCGCCACCGGTTGCAGCGAGTTGTATTCTATCTAGTGTGGCTGAGAGAGATTTACTTCCACTTCCAAAATTAGCATCATCACTTGCTGTTCCTGATACTGACACTGAAATACTCCATGTATTCGTGGAAGAATCAAGAAGAGTAAGGGTAACAATTCCTCCCCGCGTATCCCCACTAGTAGATGATACTGAGAGTTGAGCAAAAGTATTCCAAGTGGCACTTCCGCCGGTCCTATCTTCAGTAACACCTACATAGCCAGCCGCTTCTAAACCGCCCGCATCTCCAATTTGTAGGGTTAATTCATCGACAGCCGATAATGAAACTTGATCTAAATTAAAAAGAATCATTTTAGCCGAGGAGGAAATACCCGTAAAAAGTTTAGTAGTCCCAGAAGTCGTAAGCTGGGGCGTTCCCAAAGTGCCCCCTCCTCCGCTCGCAGGTGCCTGAAAAGTAGGATCATTCCCCGCTCCATTAGAAGTTAATACTTGAGCAGCATTTCCCACCGCTGTGGTAGCTAGTAATCCTGATGCCCCTCCTATCATCACTCCATGTTCAGTTAAACTAGCATTGGGGAAAGAGATCGCGCCCGCCACTGTTGAGACCATAACTTCGGTTCCCGAAGAGGGATCGACAGTTGCATCGCCATCAGTAGTAATCTTAAATTTATCAGAATCAGAGTTATGTATCCCTGCACTCCAAGATTGTGTCGCTCCAACCGACCACTGAACCCAAGGATCGCCCGCTGAAATGCCTCCCACAGAAACCTCGATCTGAGAAGACGAACTTGCCGTATCTGAAGGATTTTGTAGTTTGATAGTATTGGTTGCGCCTGTGTTGCTTATGCCAGCAAGAACAGAGTTTACCTCGATATCACCAGCTGCACTCCACTCAAACTCAGTAGCCGATAAAGCTTGAATCGTAGACTCAATTGGATTGGTCAAAGCTCCTGCTCGATCTCTTGTGATCCGGATGAAGAAAAGGTTAGCTGATCCGTTTACAACGCGGGCTGCAAAACCTGCTAAAGTAGTTGAATCCCAAAAGATAGATCCATTTTGTTGAAAGCCATTGGTCTCATCCGAAGGAGAAAAAGCTGAAAATCCAGCGCCTGTGGAATAAGCAAAATCTGGACGTAAATCCTTGCTGGCGATGGTATCCAGCACCACATCTAGGTGGTCAAATGATGCAGTCATTCCAATGTAGATCATATCGGTGTTATTAACGAAGATGGCCAAATCGGGAACAGCCGCATTGAAAGCCGCCGTGGAATCCGTGAAGCCACCTGCACCCAGTTCAATCCATCCTTGATCTATAGCTCCCGAAGTCCCGATATGTTGGTGGATAACATCGACTCCAGGATGGGTAGAAACTGCGATGACTTCGACCGAACCCGTTCCCGATGTGCTAATATCTAAAGCATGCACATGGCCATCTGTTGCAGTTCCTAATGCGACTACCCCATCAAAAACAGTTACAATCTCAGCAGCCGCTAACCCACTTGCATCAAAATCTATATGTATCTCACCATCCGCACTAATGGCACGGTTATCATCTCCATCACAAATCTTGATCGTCGAGCCAAAACCTTCTACACGTATACCGTGTTTTTCTTCTACTCCAGAAAAAGGGGAGGGCATCTGAATCAAAAGACCATCCATGATCGGATCGTTAGCTAACGACACGCCGGATAAATTTAGATCAGCTCCTACGAGTGTTGCTCCTGTGGCTGTTGGATCTATATTACTTGCATCAAGATCAATTCCTTTCCACTCAACACCTCCAATTGCAGTAACAGGTGTTATCTGGATTACATCTTGAGCGCCCGCACCGTCATCAGTTAATATAAGTCCACTTCCGAAAAAAACATCATTCCGTATACCAGCCATAATTTCCTCTTAAGGCGTAATTTCTGTAATTTCTAGATGAGCGCCCCACTCGAGAGTGAGAGCAACCACACCCGTAACGCGAATTATTGCATTGTTTCCTGCAACAACTATGTCTGCATCAGCCGCCGCTAATACTGCATCTTCGTTGGCTACTTGATCCGGTGTCCCTACAAGCGTTGCTGCTGCTCCCGTTGTTCTAACAGTGCCGAATAATTGATAACCGCAGCCCGATGGTCCAGTTGATTCAAAACCGGCTACGCGAGCCTCTAAAGTAAATGTTCCAGCAGTTGCTCCTAAAGCAAAAGTTATTACATCATCGGTAACAGCTCCAATTGTTTGACCTGTGGCATCAGTCTGACCTGTATTTGCAATCGTAATGGAACCAGGACCATTTATGATGGTAATACCTGTGCCCTCGGTGAGAGTTGAAATCTGAGGATTGTTTCCGGTTGACCCAATGATGAGTTCACCGTCGGTGTCGACCGTACTGGTACCCTGGTCAAAACTTAAATTATCGAAATAACCTATGCCCGCCTCTAGAACTCTTTTATTTAAGGTAACTGTAGCTGCAATATTGGCGTTATCCATGAAAGAAATCCCAGAAAGTTCTAAAGTACCAGCTCCGGTTCCATCGATAGCGGGATCATTGCTACTATCAATAGATGTAGTTCCTAATTTCCAAGTAGCTGAAGAAGCCATATCAATAGCGGCTACGGTATAACCCGTAAAGTTGCAATTATAAATAGATCCGCTAGAAGTACCACCAAGTGTGACAGTGCCAACATGAAAACCACACTGTTCAATAAAAGATCCTGTTCCTCCAGTCATGATTACTGGACAAAATACATCGGAGAGGGACATTTGAAATTCCCCAGATAGTAGCATAGGAGTTCCTCCCGCTCCGAGCAAAGCTCCTATATAACTATTAATTAGAACAACTCCCATTCCTCCTACACTATTTTTGATAAATCCGCTTTCGGCTATAGATAAATCACCAGAATTCGCCATAGCGACCCCGGCTATTCCGGTTACCAACCCCGTCGGGCCTACCCAATTATCCAAATCAAAAACATATCCATCAGAGGAAAGGATAAAATTACAAGTTTCGCATACCATGTAGGCTTCTCCAGCAGCAGCTGAAAAGAAAATGGAGGAACCCCCAAAAAAGTTTATGTGAAAGAAACTCAAGGGACCATTCCCGATTGGAGGGGTATGAGTTCCTGTAATACTTACGTTTATTGTATCGACGTTTCCTTCGGCCGCTGTCATCGAAACATTTGTGTAAAGAGTTAAATCCTCAGTGTAAGAGCCTGGCTGAATATAAACGGCTCCTCCTCCAGCTGCATTGGCAGCGTCTAAAGCCGCTTGAATAGTTGTATAAGCAGCCTCTCCCGCAGCCCCTACCACGAAAGGCGTCAGTTTTGTCAGGTTCGTCATCTGGAACGAATTGGTCCCAGGAGTCCCCACCATGTCGATATCAGGATTGCCCAAGATATCAATATTAAACGCTGCATCAGGCGGCACAGGTCCGCCGGAATCCCCTGTCAAAAATTCCACGTCTGGAGCAACCGTTCCACCGCTATCTTTAAATATTTGGCTCATGAGCTATACACATATGAAATTCTAAAAAAGCCAGTTCCTGCTGCACTATTTGCAAAGAACTGTGTTAATTTACGCCAACTCATGTCATCCGCTGTGAGTTCTTTATTTGTTCGTAAATCCAATACTATAGCTTCACCTGCGACAAAAGTTTTACCATTTGTGGTGCCATCATCAGAGATGATTACAGCTACATTTGATTGATTATCAAACAGGATCATGGCAGGATTTTCTTGTAAAACATCCGAGAAAGCCTGATATGCACCAGTGCCCCCGGAGGTATCATAAGTAAGTTCTTCGGCAAAACGTGCGCTGTTTAAACCACTCATTTCATTCTCCTTTGTTAATCATTAGGCTTGGAATCCAATTTTCATGCTCAACCATTCAATCGCATCTGGGATAGCTGCGTTGAACTCGTGTCTCCAGAACGGATGCACGACGTCGCCATTATCAAACGAGTAAACTTGTGTGGCTGTGGGCGCGCCCCCATCAAAAGTAAATGTGACAACTCCTGCTCCACTTACTAACATTGCGAGTGTGTGGGTAGCTCCGTCAGCCCAAGCATCATTGGTATCGGTGGAATTGATGCCTGTGGTGTTAAGCTGGGTTTGAATTACAGCATCTCCACCTGCAACAGCATCATTTAAGCCATACCCTGCAAAGTCTGTGTAGTTAGCTAAATTCCCCTGCGCTTGGTTTGCTTGAGTAATTCTAAATCCAAATAAAGCAGGTTCTAGTCCTGATATATCATCTGCACGGAAAGACATTTCCATGAAGAAGGCTGCACTTGTTCCAATGGTGAAGCTATGCCTAGAGTTTGCCCTTGCAGCCCCATAGTTATATTCATATCCTTCAACATTGGTTTCATCTCCAGAGATTAACAAGCCTGTTGCTGTCATAACTGGTTTGATTATAGTCTGGCCTGCTCCAATGACGAATTGTTCCATTACAATTCCTTCTTGGAACGATAATAGGTTCAAATCACCAGTTGCTCCAGTAGCAACGCCTCCTGTATCAGCAGCGGTACATGTTAATGGTGACTGGGTGAAGGTGATATCATCGCCAGAACGGCTGAGGAACTCAGCGTTAATCTCTTTCACAACTCCCGTGACAGTGATATCTGTAGTACCAGATTGAAGGACTAACTCTGCGGCGCCATTTGTTGACCCAACAGTTACAGTTCTTTCTCCATCAGTACCCAAATTAACCGCCTGGTCGATATCATCATTACCGATCGAAATCACACCTGCTGAGGAATTGAATTCCAAGACGCCTACAGAATCTAAAAGAAAGGTGCCCGCCGAAGTGAAATCGATATTGCCTCCTGTTACTGTCGTTAAATCAAAGCCACCACCAGCCGTAGTGACAGTGACAGTACCCGCAATAATATCAACATCGGTCGCACCTACGTTATTTCCAATAGTAATTGTTCGAGCAGCTGCGCCCGTTCCGATATTCATATTTGCGGCCACGGCATCATTACCGATATCAATCGTGGAACCTGAGGAGTTAATTTGTAATTGACCGGTGCAGTCGATATCAATATTAGCGCCTCCTCCTCCAACTCCATTAATCGCTATTCCTCCTGTCCCAGATTGGATCGTAGTAGCAGATGCGCCTGTAACTGAACCCAATGTGGTCGTATGTACGGTGGCCGAGACACCAAAACTGGCTGCTCCCGTTCCAACATCCACTACGACACTGGTCGTACCCGTCACGTTGCCCACGATAATATCGCGCTGAGCAGCTCCGGTACCGAAATTCATGTTTTGGGCATCAGCATCATTACCGATCGAAATCACACCTGCTGAAGAGTTAAGTTCTAATACTCCACTAGAATCTAAGAGAACAGTCCCAGCGTCGGAATCAATAAGAATATTACCACCATTGAAAGCTGCAAGTCCTATACCAGCAGAGCCACCATCTAGAAATGTTCCGGAAGTACCCCCAACATTTCCTATGGCTACAGTATTATTAGTTCCGCCTGTAGCTATATTGACGGTTTTATCGCCCGTACTGTTCATTAAATTAAGTGTTTGATCGCCAGTACCTCCTCCTATAATGATTGTGCCGGTATTAACACCCGTTCCCGAAATGGTATAGGTAGAAGCGATGTTACCTTCTAAAGAGAAATTTCCTGTGCCGGCAAGTAAATCTAATGAAGAAGCGGCCGAAACTGAACCAATTGTTACAACTTTTAAAGCCGCTCCAGTACCAATATCAACAGGATTTACCGTAGCATCGTCTCCAAGACTTACAGCCCCTGCTGTTTGAGTAAATGCTCCTGTAACGACTAACCCTGCAAAAGCTGTATGAGCACCGTCCGAATCTACAGTGTAGACATCAGCATCGTCACTATCTTGAACTCTAAAGAATGTTGCGCCTGCATTATCCCCAAGTCTTACAACTACATCATTCGCCCCACCTGCCTGAATCAACGCATCAGCTGCTGCCGCAGTAAATAATGGGGCAATGACCGATGTATTAGCAGTCGCAGTTACAAAAGTTCCAGCAGCAGGAGTGGTAGCACCAATGATACCATCCAAGTTGACGACCGTTAGAGTTCCGTCAGAATCAAGAGTTGCAACCGTTGCACTCGCTGAATCTTCAAAATCGATGACGTTTGCACCAGCCGCATCACCCATTTGGATTGTGATATCAGATCCGGCGGCCACATTAATGTCTAATGCCGCTGCCGAAGTATAGATCGGCGAAGTTACCGAGGTTGCCAACGTGATGGCCGCATCCATATTAAATGTAATGGTTCCTGGGCCGCCTGTTCCTGCTGTTGTAAGGTTTGTGCCACCGGCGAGAATCAATGTCCCTCCTGTAGGAGCAATCGCTCCGCCTCCGTCCCCTGTCAAGGAATCGACATCTGAAGCTCCTGGAGACATCAGAGTCCATGTGGCAGTACCGCCTGAAAGTTGGTTCAGGATATATGATGCTGCCGCGGCGGTGTTCACCCAAACCTGACCAAGCTCGAAATTCGTATCGCTTGCGGTTGGATTGCGTGTGCTAACAACGGGTTCGGGAAAAATATTCTCTAGTGGGGAGCCTAAGCTGTACCCTCTTGTTGTTTTGGCCATTCTACCTCTCCTTGATGGTAAATCTTTATTTGAATGTATAGTAATTATTTTAATCTTTGAAAAAAAGAGAAAAGGTGCTAACGTGTGGAAAACCAGGGAAACAGGAAATGATACCTTTGAAAGAGAAGAGACTGTCTATTGATCTTGATATAGAAATTTTTTCAAGAATCAAGTCAATCGCTGCCTTAAAGAATCAGACATTGAAAGTAATGATCGCAAGATGGCTCTATGATCGTCTTAGAACCGAAGAAAGTTATCTTAAACCACCAAGAGGTGAGTGATGGATTGGTATGATGCATTAAGTTCTCTAGGCTCAAAGAGTTTCTTTGGAAAAATGCCACAAACGTTGGGCGAAATGTTATGGAATGATCCTAAACAACAATTACCACAAAAAAATGGGATTTATCTTGTCAAGTGGCGAGACGATCATGTGCAGCTAGCTTCTTTTCGAAATGTTACCATCCCTGTTTGGATAACGGGGAGATATGAGACACTACGTAGAGGACGTACTCGATGTCAAGATTACCGTACTCGATGTCAAGGGGTTAGACCAAAAATAATAGGATGGATGGAGATGCCCCTCGTAGAAGAAGTTGCTCACGCGCTTTTCTTTTTGATGGAAAAGTACGAGAAATTAATTAATAAAGAGGCGGGAGGGAAGTGATGGATTGGAAAATAGCGTTTGAAATTGCGGGATTGCTAGGAGGAGTTGCCACCGTATTAGCATTCTTTCTCGTACCTGCACTTTATCTTGGGGCTAAAATTGATGCTTTTCGCAGGGATATTCAAGCCGAAATGAAAGATTTTCATACTAGATTATTGAAAATAGAAGAGAGAAACAGGGGGAAATGAGATGATAATTTTTGAAGTTTTTAGAGATCCACTACTAATGGTGGGAGCATTTCTATTTCTCAAATGGTTTGATAAAGTGATCTAAGCCCGTCTCAACTTAGCGATCTTGGCTGAACTCCATCCTTTCTTCTTGAGTTCGCGGATGACCGCCGTTCTTTCTGAATA
>LAZR01000464.1_pt1 | contig 33123 bp, 35 predicted proteins | sample 329461 | NCBI WGS metagenome assembly LAZR01 (sample SAMN03002196, study PRJNA259156) | marine sediment metagenome | biome: sea floor; feature: Hydrothermal impacted sediments; material: marine sediment; isolation source: Loki non-amplified sample from Loki's castle hydrothermal vent sediment ...
TGCGATCGTTTTTAGTGATTATTTTCTAATTATAATAAAGATAATAGATTATATAAACTCAATTATTGAATATATCATTGGTAAATAAAATATGTAATATTAAATTCAATTTATTATAGAAGAAGGTGAAATTTAACTCTCAAACATCGATGTATAAATTTATTTTTTGAATAATTAAAATTTATAGAAAAGATATAAAAATTGAGATTAAAGGTGTTACTATTGGTATTTATAGGTAAAATACGAAAAAGGGAATGTAAAATAAAATGATGAATCAGAATCTAGATTTTAGATTTTGTCCCAATTTAACACTAGCAAAGCATTACAAATTGGGCATCGTATTTTTGGAATTTTTATGTGTATTCGATATTTATTCTTACATTCAGAACATCTAATTAAAATACCAGAAGGGCGCTTTCGAGAGGGATCTGCCAGAAAACCTGCTAAAGTTCCTACAATACCAATACCAATTAAAGTGCCTAATCCAGACAATTTCTCTCCTTTACTTAATAGGGCTTCAGCAATAGTTCCACCAAATCCTCCCAAAGAACCACCAGCAACCACAGCAGGTAAAACATCTGCATCGTCATAAGATTCTATTATTTCACGAATATAATTTTGATAGTCTTGATTAAATTTATAAATTAAATAATGATCCAAATGAGGAAATATAACATCTATTTTTCCTAATAATGCCATTGGTTCAAAAATCCAAATTTCTTTACCAATAGTAGAAGCTATTGCACTTTCCCAAACTACCCAATCCCTAGTATGTTTAAGATTCTGAACATTTTCCCCTAAAAGAATAAAAATTGCCGATGATTTTTGAATATCATTTTGAATTTCTTGATATTCCTCATCTGATTTAAATCCTTCTATTTCTTTAAAAACTCCTTTTACACGAGTGGAACCAAATAATGTTCCAAAGAAATTCACAATTTCTTTATCTTTTCTACTATGAGATATAAAAATTTGCCCTATAAGAAACACCTCTAATTTATTTTGTAGAATTCTTATTAATCAATTTGGATTTTTTTGTCATAATTAAAAATATTCTTTCATATTTAAAAATATTCTTAATAATATTTAAAAATTGAATAAATATAAGAAGTGAAATTCTAGTACATTCTAGTAATTGTCTTGCTAAAGTTCTAGTTTCTTTAGTATATAACTTCCATCTCTATATATAACTTTTAATCCATAAGCAATACTGAGCCAAAAAATATGATGGATATACTATCAAGTTTATAATATTTATGTCTTCAAGTGAAATTTTTATTTTTATCAATATTGTTAATCTGCTTCGGGTCTACCCTTCTGGCTGTAGGAATGTTATTTCTAATAGTTCGAATGCCTTCTGAAGTATGGAGTCTTCTTTTATATAAGGACGGAGAAGTTATTGATAGCTCAATAATAAAGCTCAAAAATATTCAGGAATTATATCCTAAACAGGAAGATTTATTCAAAAGTATCTTTGAATCCATTAAAATATTAAAAGAAAAGATTCCAATTGGACGAATTGAGGATTATAATTTAAAGCCATCAATATTAATCCCTGATAGTCCAGTCACATTAAATGTTAAGATTCAAAATAATTCAGATGTCCAACAAAAATTTATTGTAAATATCATAAATACGAATTTCAGTAGAGATTTTGAAATGTATAAAAAAATAAATGGTTTATTAATACCCGTGTTACTTTTTTAGTTACTCTTAACGCATCCTCTTCAGAGATATCAGTCTCAGGAAGTAAAGAGCGATAAATACATCCTGGATCAAATTCTACTTTTCCACTTCTAATATAAACTAAAGGAAGGAATCTCTTAAACTTTGAATTGCCAAGAGTTGTTTTTGATGCCATGAAATCCTTCCTAACAGATAAATATAAAGAAAAAAGACCTCGAAATTTATCCCGAAAATTTTGGATGATATACATAATGTCCCAGAATTTGACTCGTTTTATTTTAACAGAGAAATAATGTTTATGACTGATTTTAAGGGGATTCCCCGAGAAGAAATCGACCAAAGTTCTTCTTTTGTGAGAAGTTTTTTTATTTGGAAAAATCTTTGATCATACAACGGTTTAACATTTTCTCTAAATAAGTCAAATGAATCAAAAATAGAATCATTACGTAATTTAAATTTAACTTCTGGTAAAGAAAAATTTTCTCCCTCTTCTACAATTATATCACTTTTATCATCTATTATATGCAAAATTGAATTTAATAATGCAAAATTTTTCACTAAAAAATACTCATCTACAATTGTTGCTTGAAAATTTGAAATCTCAAACATTTTTCTTTTTTTATCCTCAAAATTTTCAATGTAATAAAGATCTATTAATTCATTCTCAAAATCTAACTCCATTTTATTAACTAGTTTTATTAAATCTTGAATATCTTCTTTAAATCTTTCTATTTCAATTTCCTGATTAATTAAATGAATATCATAATAATATCCTTTTTCTCCGAATCCAAATGAAATATAATCCAATAAATTTTTAAAATTATCTCCAACATTTGAGGTAAATAAAACGTCATTAAAGCGAATTGTCTCTTTTATATGACCTAATACAGTTCCTTTTCTTGGAGGTTGAATATATGACGTAGGGGCTAACAAATTTAATTTTTGGCTTAAATACTCTCTTAAATAATCATGTGATTCAATTTTATCTAAATCAAAAATAGGTTTATTACTATATTTTATTTTACCAAAAAGAAATGTGGTGTTTTCCCTGAATTTTAAAATCAAATTTCATCCCTTTTTACCAATCTAAAATTATGCGATACTTTCAGTACTTATTTTATGAGTAGGAGTAGGTTTATTATATATTGCTAATAGAGATTCATAATCCTCTAAACGGTTCTCCTCTAATTCTACTTTAGGTTCAGATCTGATTTTTTTTGGTGTCATCTTTTGTTCCACTAAAGATTGATTATTTTCATAAAAATTTAGTAACCATACTTTTGATAACTTTTTCAAAGGAATCTTTGGTTTATTCTCAATATAATCACACATATCACTGTAGATTGATGCTAAAATACCTTGTGCTCTAAATTTTCCTTTTAAAGTAAGATACAAACCATTATTAGAAGTATATTTTATGAATGCTTTAAACTCTTCGTTGGGATTTAATTCAGATCTATCGCTAAGTACAATTTTGTTCTTATTTATAGCAGATTCTTCATTAAATGCTTTTGATTTGAAAAGATATAATAGAAACTGTTCAAAAATGTTGAAATTTTTGAAATATGGCGATTCTTTAGTAATAATAATTCCATTTGATTTTTCATCAATTTCAAAATTGGGGGAAAATTCTTTAGTTAAAATGATTAATTTTATATAATCACTAACAGTATTCCAGTGATAATTAGTCTTTTCGTGTATTTCATTAATTGAATACTCGTGATCTTTATCGAGGGAGTTCATCGCATTTATTAATCCAGCTAAAATATGAATTGGTTTCCTTTTCATCTTAATTTACTCTAAATTTAGTTATAATCACATCTTCACTATAACGAATAAAAAGAATATTATAATTTAAGTCTATTCTAGATATTTAAATATAACGCTTTTATAAATTATCTAAATTATAATTATGTTCTTGTATATCTTGTGCAAGTATTAGTTTGCTCATTACTATTAAATATTTTATCAAATTAAATTGCTTGAAATTACTATTTACCATATTGTAAACATAAATGTTGTTAAGAGTCGATTGAAGAAACATACTCTAATTTTGCAATTAAAGTTTATTTGGGACAACTTTTAGTTATACTTGTTTTTTCTTCATCATAATGAAAAGAATATTCATTCTCATATAATAATATTCTATTAGAGTCTAAATAAATGTGAATGGATAATAATTTAATATGAAATAAACCTTCAAATTAAATATGAAGATTAATTAATCGTGAGGGAAACAAAATATAACTTTTAAACAAAATCTCGAGGAACTTAAAAAAAATATATACTCTCTTTTTTTACTTTATATAGAAATAAAGGAAAGTGGAGGTTTTAATTTACCAGATTTTATTGATAGGGGGAAAGCTTATAAACACTTAACTTATATGGGATTTGCTGAAGAGGTAGCAATTAAGAAACACTTTCATGATAAACCCTACACTATTAAACCCGATGGAAGATCATTTATTACCGATTTGGAAAGAATTTTTGATTGTAATTCAATATTCAGTAATGCGGTTTTGGATAATAGAGATGCTTTTGATAATTATTTTAAGAATAAATTTACTGAAGATTTTAATAATCAATCTCCTGATGAAATTTTATCTCTTCTTATAAAAACACCTTTAAATAGAAAGATTATTCATGATAATGTTGAATTAACTTGGTTAGGTTATAGAAAAAAGAATAATGATGGGAAAATATTTATATATATCTTTAAGTTTAAAACAGTTTGCAGAAGATGTAGAAATGAATTTATTTTCGAACAAGAAGTTCAGTTTGATTCAGAAGTTTATTGTACCAAATCCTCACAATTTAATTCATGTTGTCCCGAATGTGGATTAAAATTTCATGTTACTTCATATATTAACCACTGGTGGTTTGATGAAGAATAAATTAAAGAAGTCGATAAAATACATATATACAAATTAAATCCATTAGAATCCAAAATACACCCATTTTTTATATCTGATTCAAAAAATCTAAGAAACTCTCTATTTTAGAGAATAGGTTACATCCATAAAGCTCATCTAACTTAGCCTGACGTGCAAGGGTTATAAAGTATTTTTCTCCTAAGACAACATCAAAATGTGCAATAGGTACTACATAACTAGCAATATCAATAAGATCATTAGGATCTATTTTCCTTCTAAGATCTCTGTCACGAAAGCTTACCAGAGTTGTGTGTGTATAGAATATTGGAAAATCCTTCATAAATTTAGCCCGATTTCTATTATTCCTTAAATCTGGTGGAAAAGTTTCCTTTACTAAAGTTAAACGACTCACATACTCAATGTCGGAGATCGTACCTCTTTTTTCATCAGTTAACTTAAGAAAACTCATTATATTTCTTAGAAGGTGGAAAAAATCTTGTTCTATTAAATACTGCTTTCTTTTGTTATCTGAGTCCATTTGGAATAAAATTTGTCTAGCTTCTTCTGCTCTTTTAACTTGTTCTGATAGGATTTGATCATCCCTATTTTCATATCTTTCAAATTGAATTTTCATTAGCTTAGGAAAATATTCTTTTAATTTATCGTTAATGAATGTTAATTCATCAAGATTGAGTACAACAGATTGAACTTCTGGAGTCTCACCCATCATATATGAAAAGCCACTTCCGATAGCTATTTCTCTAATGTAATTCTCTGATTTTCCTTGTTTCCTTAAAAAAAAATTTTCAATCTCTATGTCTGTTAAGTAAACCCAAGGTATTACAAAAGACTCGTCAGAAAGAGAAAGCATCAATTTGGTTAATTTTATTCTACTATCCTCATATTTTCTTTGGGCTGTTTCTGTAGCTCTCTGAAGGTCTAGGACGATCTTAATCTTATTGACGGATTTTAATTCATATAACTTATTCAAGACCTTTTGAATGAAACCATTATTTAATTTTTTATAAAAAACTTTTTCAAGTTTATCCCAGTGATTTTGGTCAATGTAAATATATAAAATATTTTCCATACCTTTACGGTATTTTGATCAGATTTAAAATGGGGAAAAATCCATAGAATAATAAATTTATATTTTACCGACACTTAATTTCTTATGAGTACGATGGAAAAAAGAAGGACAACAATCACATACAAGCCTTAATTTTACATATATTTTGAAGTATATATAAGAGAAAAATTAGGAAAATCCTTAAAAATAGATCTTGCTAAAAATTCTTATTAAATTCACTTTCTTTTTTTGTCTTTATTAATCTAATTGTCCAAATTGAAATGTTAAAAATGAAAATCACAAATGAACTCACTGGACGCCACGGATTTATATTATAAAATTCAGTTGGGGGGACTAAGAAAAATGTGACTATCAAAGTTATATTTAGACCTGTTAATATACCTATACCAATCTTATATACACGAATAGAGAGAAAAACGATCCCAAAACTAAAATTTAGTGTTAAATACATTATGATAGAATAAGAAGTATAACTAAAATCGATGAAATCGACAATACGTGCCAAGATCCATATAATAACAATATATAGAAAATCAAAATATATTGGATTTCCATTCTTTAAATAATTAAAATATGATTTAATATAGTACGGTATTACAATCATATAAAAGAGCCATAGGAAATGTTCAAAAAAACTTGCTACAGTCACGAACGGGTTATCTTGAATCCAAATACTTATTATAATTATCCATTCAACAAAAAATAGTATTAACACTAGTTTGGAATAGTATTTTTCTACCCATTTTGATAATCTTAACTTGGACGGTTCTTTGTCATTCATGAGATCTTTTTCCTATTTCACTAATTAATATTACAAACATATCAATTTTAGGTTTAATATTTTTATTAATGTGCTTTTATTAAAACTCCTTAAGCGATAATATACTTATTTGTAGTTTCATTTTAATAACACAACCATGAATAAAAGATTTAGAGATATTAATAATAACAAAATTAAAGAATTAGCGAATTCGCAAGATTTATTCTTATTTTTAGATGGAGTACACTATTTTATTAAACAATATTCCCAAGGTAAAGTGTTTTTCAATCAAGACAAGATTAAAAGATTTCAAGAAATCGCTGCCAATTTTCTTGGTAAGTCAATTACGTTTTATCATAATGAAATGGTTCAAACTTATGTAGCTCAATATAATGATTTTAATTTAATTCTCTCAAAAAATTTTCCAGATTTATTTCAAAAGGAAATAGAAGTTTCTCAGCAAAATATCTTTAATAAAAAAGAGATGGCACATCCTATGGAAAATGTCAAAAAGACTGTTTTATTTTATAATGAATCAACTGGTTCCGAATTAATGAGCAGAGCTGGGCAACTTGGTAGAGATTTACTTGAAATTGGCTCAAGAGCAGAGAATTCAAGGGTTTCTGATACAGAAGAAACAAATATTTTAGAAGCTTCTGTTCAATTTCTGAAGAAAAAAGATACCAGCATACTAGATCTCCTACAAAGTTTAATTAAAAATGTAGAGAATTATCCAGATAAAGAAATATTTAGTGAAAATATAAATCATATGGGTTTATTAATTCAACTTAAAAATTCTTCTTTGGAAAGATTAGAAAACAATCCAGTTGAATATGTTAACAAGTTTCTAACAGGAATATCAGATACACAATCTCACATTGAATACTTCTGTAGCTATTTTCATCGATTAGTCCATATAAAGAAATACGGAAATCGAGAATACGGAGAGGAATATTACGACTTTAGAAGCAAACAGTTTAATGAAAAAAAATTCTTTGATATGTGTAAGACTGAATTGAATGATTTTCCAGACCTTCAAAATTTCTTTAAGAGGTATTGCAATACGTTTAAAAAATTAAGAAATATACGTTCCCATCAGGTTGCTGGTGAAGTTAAAGTTTTCCATAATGGGTTTATATCCATCCCGAATATCAATAATAAAAAAGGAAAGCGTTTCGATTATAGAGAGAAACGTGAAAAAATGATAACTTATGGAGTTTTCATTAACAAAATTAAACTTCACACATACAGTCCTTATAATGAATCAGAAGATATTTTTGTTACTTTGGAATGATATTTAATCCAATTGAAATATCATGCAAGAGCATTAAATCCTTTATAAAGAATAATTAAGACAAAAGGAGAAGTAGTTAGTTAATTATGAAAAAACCTCGAGAACACGAGTTAGAATCCTTGTCTGAATCTTTTATTTTGAAGTTTTTTTCAAGTTGGGTTTGTAATAAACTCAATCCTGATTATGGACTTAATTTTAAAATTACAATTGTAAGAAAAAATGAAGTTACCCAAGATATTTTTTTTGTACAACTTAAAGCCACAGATGGCATAAAAAAAAATCTTGAATTTATCGATATTGATCTAGATGTAAAACATTTATTAAATTTTTTAAAAATACCCCTTCCGGTTATTCTTATCCTTTATGACGCTGAAGCGGAAAGTGGGTATTGGCTTAATTTTCAAAGCTATTGCAGAAATAATTTTGACAAAAAAGATTCTAACTGGAAAAAAAGCAAATACAAACGTCTTAAAATTCCAATTTCAAATGAATTAAATGACAGAAATATTTTTGAAACTGAAATCAAAAATTCTATCACAAAGAATATGTGTGTTTTTACAGATTCACTTAGCTGGGATGAAGGATATGATGAAATTTTACCTGATAGTGTAAAATTAGAAAAATTATTAGGAAAGAATGAAATTGATAATATTAAAAGAAGATTTCACCTGACCGGTCTTTATTTTCAACAAGGTGATCAAGAAAAAGTATATGATCAAATTTTTAAGATCTATAAACAGAATCGTCAAGATCGTTATCATCTTCAAGCAATTTTAGGTTTGATTACTTGTCAGAATCCATTACAGTATGATATTAATGATAATCTTCACAAATTATCAATTGAAGGAATTTCACTTGCTGAGATCCTTAATGAAACATTCTATCAAAAACTATTCATATTTTTAAAGAACTATTTTGAATACTTTAAACTTATTCTTCCTAAAATGGAATTTGATTCATCCACCCACCAACAAATGGATCAGTTTCGTATTTTAATGTTTTATTTACCATTATCTCAAGTTCAGTAGAGGTACTTGCTGGGAATCTCCCCACATACACTTTAGGTATCCATTCAATCTCATCTAAGCCAAAGGTATTATAGTCAGGATTTTCACCCCAGATTCCATCTCCATCACCATCCCAGAATCCCGTAAGATCAGCATAATAATAGTCTGTTGGCTTATAATATTCCCCGCCAACTGACTCTGTTTGACCAACGCCATAGTTCAAAACATCGGGATTATAGACCATCCTAATAGGTAACTCATCAACGCCGTTTCCTGCATCCCCTGCCAAAAGTATCCACCGAATATTTTCTTTTTGATAGTATGACTTAATCATATTCCTAATTTTTGCTACGTTATCAACTCCAAAGTACAGCGAATAATTACTCAGAATTATCGTTTTCACACCTTTTTCATTTTTCCACTCCGCTAAAGGTCGCACAGCGTCTATGTAGTCGGAATTGTTCGGGGTAATAATTAGCATCTCAATTTTAGGGTTATACCATTGTTCGTTTAGAGCAGTGTAATCAATTTCAGGGATGAATGACAAATCAACTTCTTCAGGACCATCAGAAGAAATAGGCAATTCAAACATTTTTGCCATAACTAAACTCAATATGGAAGAAAACAATAGAAAAAATATAACAAGATATGGTAAACGTCTATATAAAATTTGTCTCATGTAATAAAAAACGTATTTATCATCGCGTTTAAACTTTTTACTTGGTTTTGAAGTTATGAGAAATTTTCTAAGCTGTTCTCTTTTTTCTTCTTCTTTTTAACAGAATTATAATTTTTGGGATAGAATACGCAATCAATCGCGTCTCCTTCGGAAAATCGTATTTTCCTAGCTTCATTCTCATTACTACAGGTAATTATTTCATATCCCCCACGTTTAAACATCTTTTCAGAAATTTTATTCAACCCGTGGTTACTTCCGACAATGAGCACTTTTTTTTTCAAACCCATAACCATACTTGGATACACTATTTGCCCGAATATTAACTAATTACCATATGTATTTGTTTATGCAATTATATAACACCATATCATCCCAATGTTACAAGGAAACAATAAAATTATGCTAAGATTTGTTTAATTTCAATGAATTTTAGCAATGGGGGTAAATTACACTCTAATAGTTCAATTAGAAATCTATATGACTCATTTTTTTTAAATTGTTATAAAAATAATTAGCTTCATCCCATAATTAATATTTTAAATTTATTTGCAATAATAGATTTAATACTAGGTGGTGAAGGCAACCATACCTATTAGACAAGAATCAGAACAAGTTAAATATCTCGTTAAGGAAATTTCACGTCATCGTTATTTGTATTATAATGAAGAACCTGAAGTCACTGATGCAAAATATGATTCTCTGGAAGAAACCCTTCTGGAAATAGACCCCAATAATCCAATTTTATTTAAAGTGGGTGTCGATTCTTCAGAAATCTTTACAAAGCGACAACATATTATCCCTATGATGTCTCAAGATAAAGTAACTCAACCTAACGAGTTCATTAAATGGGCAAGGAAAAGAAATTATATAGTGTTCCTTGTTCAATATAAACTCGATGGGATTAGTATTGAATTACAATATGACAAAGGGATTTTCCAATATGCTCTTACACGGGGAGATGGAAAGATTGGAGATGATGTGTCTGCAAATGTTACTCGAATGAAAGGATATATTTCAAAGTTAAAATCAAACTTTACAGGGGCAGTTCGAGCAGAAGTTTTACTTTATCATAATATCTTCGAACAAAGATATAATGACAAACAAAATTGCAGAAATGCGACTTCAGGGTTAGTTAGAAGAAAAAACGGGATTGGCAGCGGAGATTTGAACCTTATTTTTTATGATGCAATTAGCATTACTGACAATGTAGTATTTCAAAATGAAATCCAGAAACTAAAATGGCTCAAACAAGAGAGTTTTCCAACCATCCCTACTAAAGCCGTTAAAACACCTCAAGAGGTTATTGAGGTTAGAGATGATGTTATGAAAAATAAGCGAAGTATTCTCAACTACGATATTGATGGATTAGTAATTAAAGGAAAAGAAATTGATTTAGAGGATATGAAAAGGGCAAAGCCTATGAGTCAGGTGGCATTCAAATTTCCTTCAGAAATGATAGAAACAAAGGTTTTGGATGTGGAATGGAGTATCTCTGGTCATAATTATACTCCTGTCGCAAAAGTCGAGTCTGTACGATTAATGGGAACAACCGTATCAAGAGCAAGTTTAGCAAATCCCAATTTAATCCAAGAACTTAAACTCAAGATTGGCTCTGAAGTATTCATTAGTAAAAGGGGGGATATCATTCCTAAGATCGAAAGCACCAAGTTCAGTAGTAGTAGGTTCCCTTTTTAATCTCTTTTTTATTTCTTCATACTCGTGCTCAGTCAACTGAACTTCTACATCATTACCATCTAAAATTATTTTTGTCACTAGGATACTCTCCTTTTAATAAATTCTATCATAGAGTCAAAAATTTTTCTCCCATGGTTGGTTTTTTTTGGACTTATAATAGCTTCTGAAGCTCGTTCTGGATGAGGCATTATACCAACACAATTTTGTTCCAGGTTACAAATTCCACCAATATTATCTAAGGATCCATTAGGATTGGCACCTTTAGTTAGTTCCCCTTTTTCAGTGGAGTATCTAAAAACAATTTGATCGTTTTCCTCAAGGTCTTTTAATTCATCAGTATAATATCGTCCCTCCCCATGAGCTATTGGAATGTCAATAACATCACCAACATTCATCTTGTTTGTAAATGCTGTTTTATTATTTTCTACTTTAAGATTCACCCACTTACATACAAATTTTAGAGATTCATTTCGTAATAAAGCACCTGGGAGAAATTGAGCTTCTGTTAAAATTTGAAAACCATTACATATTCCGATAATGGGTCTTCCATCCTGAAGCATAATTCTTGCTTCTTCAACTGCTGGACTGTGAGCAGCAATAATCCCAGCTCTTAAATAATCTCCAAAGGAAAAACCTCCGGGTAAAACCACCCCATCATAATTAGATTCCTTAAAATGATTGTGCCATACTAAATCTGCTTTTACATTAACTACATTGTTTAAAACATGGATAGCGTCTAAATTACAGTTACTCGCAGGAAAGTCTATAACAGCAATTCGTATCCTCATGGTTTCGTTACTTTTAATATAGTTAAATTTTGAGTCACAGGATTAAAAATTCTTAGTTCATTACACATTTTGTCTACAGTTTCCTTTGCCTCAATCTCATCAGCAGCCCTAATGTAAATTCGTAAATACTGCCCAGAACGAACTTTAGATACCATGTCATATCCTTTTTTCGCCAAAAGATCTTTCTGAATGGTGGTCCCGACGGGGTCACGTGCGGCTGGTTTATTTTCAAGAACGACTTCCACAATAAAATCTAGGAGATCCATTTATGAGAAAGGAAAGTGTATATATTTTTATTAGTTCTTATTAACTTAAAAATAATTGCCCTCGACAAAAACCACAAGAGCTCGCTATTTTTATTAATTTCTCGAGTAATTTAATTTGATTAATATCTAAATTGTTAAGAAATCTCAATTGGTTCTTAATAAAAATAGAATTACAATGATATCTATAATTTTAGGATTTTATCCCACAAATAAATTTTTTAATAATATCCTAGACTAATGACAATCGCTAAAATCAGCGCTAGGAAACTAAATAATAAGCCATAAGAACTCCGCTTTGGCAACTTATTATTTTTCAAATCTTTATATAAATTTTCTTGATGATTTTTAGCATCTAGTATTATAAAAGCAAAACTAAGTATAAATAAGGTGAAATCAAAGAATAAAAGAATTAAATTGAACATAATACAATAATATACTAATGTTTATATTAAATTTTTCTTCCATATTAGAGGTAATTTGCTTCCTTTAAATTTTCATATATCCTATGATTAACGTCTATGATTTCACCTTTAAATTCTTGCCTAGTTATTTTTTTAAAACTCTTAATATATCTTTTAGCCAGTTCTATCTTAATATCTTCCGAAATTGGGGGGATAGGTTCATTTGGTTTAATGTTAGGAAAAATCTCAGGATAGGTTTTCATAAGCCATTCTCTAAAAATTTCTTTATCTAAAATATCAGGTTCCTCATTTTTTTCAAATAACTCTTCGTATGATTCAAGCAACCAGAATCTTGAAGAGTCTTGAGTATGAATCTCATCAATTACAATTAATTCACCATCTTTTAATCCAAATTCATATTTTGTATCAACCATAATAATACTATTTTGCTTACAGTACTTTTGGCCAAAGTTAAACAACTTTAGAGCAGCTTGTTCCATTTCTTCATAGATTCCTTTTTCCACCACTCTTTCATTTAGTATTTGCTCTTTCGAGAGATATATATCGTGTCCAGATTTTGCTTTAGTTGAAGGTGTTATAAGGATTTCTTCCAACAGTTGATTTTTTTTTAGTCCACTCGGTAGTTTTATTCCTGAAATTTTTTCCCCTTCTAGATATTTGCGCCATGCTGTTCCTGTAATATAAGCTCGAACAATTATTTCAACCGGAAGTGTTTGGCATTGGTGAACGATTGCTACATTTGGATCGGGAACATCAATAATATGATTCCTAACTATATTCTTTGTTTTTTCAAACCAAAATGAAGAAACCTGATTTAACAGCTGTCCTTTAAATGGAATAGTTGTAATTACGCGGTCAAATGCACTCAATCTGTCAGTAGCGATAATTATCCGTTGATTTTCTCTAATGTAATTGTCACGAACTTTCCCTCTATATAATTCTCCTAAGGAAGGAAAGTTCGTCTCTTTTAATGTGTTTATCATCTGATTTTTAATATTTTCTTCTATTGAACTCATAATAGAATATAATATAGAGAAAGTTAAAATTATATTTATTAATAGAAAAATAATCCTAGAATAGTAGTTTGGTTATATTTACTTTTTATAATATTTACCATCATTAAATTCTTTAATAGGATATTTTACTCTATTTTTCTCCATCTTATTAATAAAAGAACTAGTCAAATCTATATTTAATATATTAATTAGACTCAATAAATAAATAAAGACATCAGCAATCTCATCTGATAAATTTGATAAAAGAAAATTATCTTTCAATATATTTTCAATCTTGTCATCTTTAAATAACAGACATTGAGACAATTCTGACACTTCAATTGAAATTGCTTGGATTAAATTTTTTGGTGTATGATGTATCTCCCAATTACGTTTTGTAACAAATTTTCTTATTTCTTCCTTAAAATATGAAATTGAAACGTGGGAATCATCAAAATTAGAAATTTTATTCATTTAAAAAGCCTATATTTGAGTAGAGAAATCGATGTGTATTATTCACTTTAGATTTCTAATAAACTCACTTATTAAATCATTAATAGTATCACTTCGTTGAGCAGGGGCGAAATGACCCGCCATATCAATAATCTCTAAAATAGAATTAGGTATTTTCTTATGTAGTTCTTCTGACATGATTTCAGGGGCAAAATTATCTAATCTTCCCCCAATTATTAAAGTGGGACAATTAATATGGGAAGGGTCATACTCATTTATTTCGTTTATCATATTAAAAATCTGTTCTTCAATTTTCATAAATAACTGGTCTTTAGTCAATTTAATTCCACCTAATGTATCAGATAAGGCGGTAATTATGAAAGGAATTGTTTTATCTAAGATTTCTTCTATAGAATTCTTAATCACATCTAAAAAATTCATTCGAATAAAGTAAGGTAGTAAATTGTAGAAGATATTTCTTATAACATTGTCGATAATTATGTAACCTGAATTCAATAAAATTAAAAATTTTATATCTTCGGGGTGTTTCATTACAAATAGCTGACCTATCATACCTCCAACAAGGGAATGTCCTATAATTCCAATATGACTATTAACTCCTAAGTGTTTAAGAAGATCCTCCAGATCTCTTATAATATCATATCTTAAATTTTTTGAAAGGTTTATTTCCTTTGGATGATCGCTTCGTCCATGCCCTAATGCATCAAATGCTATCACCCGATAATTATTTTTCAATATTTTTATTTGAGCCTTAAAGAATGAGGCAGAAGAGGCGAATCCATGAAGTAAAATGATTGCATAGTTCTCTGAATCAGGGTTAATATTCTCGTAGTATAGATTATAACCTTCCTGGTTCTTAAAATATGGGAATTAAATCACTTCTTTCTAAAACTTTGTAATTAAAAGAATAAAAGATAAAAAAAATACTTTTCTAAATTTTTAAACTGAGTTAGGTTGGCAATTTACCTCAAATTCTCCTAAAAATAAATTGAGGAATAGTACAATAAAAAAATGAAGAATTTCTAAAAGTCTTTAGTTACTCGTTTCTTTTCATAAACTTCAAGAAGTGCTGGCATGAAGATTCTTTTTAATTTCTTGTATGATTTTACATTTTCCTTGATTGGATCTTTAAAAGTAGGAAACCGTACCATATTTTCAACTGCTTCTTCAATAGTAACGTATTTCTTTATTCCAAAAAACCCTAAAATCGCCGCACCCATAGCAGCACCGTCAATATTCTCAGGAATATATACTCGTTTTGCTGTAGTATCCGCAAAAATTTGGACCCATAAGTCACTCTTCATACCTCCTCCATCTACTCTTAGGTCAGTTGTTTTAGTTCCACCTATACTTTCTAGTAACTGTAAATACGTTGAGGCTGAAAGTGCTGCAGATTCCATTATTGCTCTTATCATATGTGCACGAGTGTGATTCCAACCTAATCCATGAATGGTTCCCTTTCTAAACATTAATAATGGTAGGAACAATAAACCTTCGCTTCCAGGTGCTATTTTTGCTGCCTCAGCAGTTAGCATATCATAAACATCTAAATTTTTGTCTTGACTTTCTTTTGCCTGTAATTGTGAAAAATTATCTTTAAACCATTTTAATGCCGTACCTGTTCCAGGAGTAACCCCCTCAATATTCCATTTTCCCTTGATAACAGAGGGGTATGAAAAAAGAGGAAAATTTCCTGCCATTTCAATTGGTTTATCTACAACATAATCTACAAATGTTCCCGTTCCTGTAGTGACTTTTGCCTGACCTTTAGTAATAACACCCAAGCCTAGAGCTGAGCATTGTTGATCTCCTCCACCCAAAATTACCGGTGTATTTCTCTTTAAACCTAAGGCATCTGCAGCTGATTGAGTTAGCTCACCAATTATTTCACCGGGAGTATGTAATTCAGGCCATAATTCGATTGGCAAATCAAAAGTTTCTGCAAGTTCATCATCCCATTTAAGTGTCTTCTTATTTAAAATCCCCAACATTCCATTTGTTGGGTCTGTGACACATACATCACATAATTTCAAATAGAAAAAAGTATCAGGATGGATTATTTTATCTGCTTTCCTGAATAATTCCGGTTTATTTTTTTTAATCCATAGTATTTTTGGTATGGATCTCCTCAGATCTATTTCTTTTTTCCACTCCATCGCTGTAGTAGCTTCTCTTTCATCCATCCAAGTTAAAGCAGGGTGCAAAACTTCACCCTTTTTATCAATAATCGTAATAGTACCCCGAAGAAAAGCTGCTGAGATCCCTACAATATTTTCAGGACTGACAGATTGTGCCACACTATTACATGTTTTTCGAATAGCGTTCCACCAAATTATTGGATCTTGTTCAGAAATACCAATGGATTGCTTAGAAACAGGATATAATTCATAAGCTCTAGCTACTTCTTTTCCATTTAAATCAAATATTACTGTTCTTGCTCCTGTTGTCCCCACATCAAAAACACACATTAAATCGCTCATAGTACACCACTTTAATCTATTATAAAACTTTTAATAATAATTCAGATATATCTATTATTTTTATTCTTGTTTTTTCGACTTCTTCTAATCCATAATCTAATCCTACTTCACATAAAGGACAAGCTGAAACGAACACATTTGCTCCAGTATCTTTTAATTCATTAACTCTATTAGATGCTTCCTTTAGAGCGATGTCTTTATCTGCCCAATGTAATGCTCCACTCCACCCACAACAATGTGTATTTTCTTTAGTGTGCAAGGGTTCTATAAGAGTTAGACCTTTTATTTGCTTGAAAATAGTCCTTAATGATGTTGTATCTCCTAAATTTCTAGAAAGATGACATGGATCATGAACCGTTACCTTGCTGAATTCTACGGGTATTTGTTTTTCTAATTTTAATTTTCCTTTATCAATTAGTTGGGCAATATAATTTATAATGTGGATAACTTTTGGTTTAATTTTGACTCCAACTTCTTCATATTTATCAATTAATGTTGATGCACATCCTGGACAGTCCGCTACAACGAGACTAGCACCAGAATCTTCAATTAATTTCTGATTTTTTTCCGCTAATAATTTAGCCGTTTCAAGATCTCTGATAGTAAAGGCAGGAGCACCACAACATGCTTTTTGTTTTAAATTCGTTGAAAATTTTACACCTGCTTTTTTCAATATTTCAATATAAGATTGGATCATCTTGGGAAACTTCATAGACATGCATCCAATATGGAAAAATATATCATCGTCACCACTTGTTTCAACATTATCAATTCCCTTCTCTTTATAGGTTTTGAAAATATCATGATCTTCAACCGTATAAGTTTTATGAAGATTATTCAAAACTGGTTTTACATATTCGGGCATTAAACCTTTTGCATTCAAGTCATCCCGAACAGTCTCTAATAACTCAACCACCGAGAAATTAAAGGGACACCAAACTTTACAAGTTCCTTCATTGGTACATTTGTACATTAAATCAATAAAATCCTTATTTTCAGGATCTAAAGGATTTATAAGCCCTGTCGTTAGATAGTATCCAATTCTAGATTTATAAGCCGGACTCATTGTTTCTTTCTGAGATGCTTGAAGTGTTCCACAATCGAACCTACACATGTTTGGACATAGCATACAATTTACTAAATTCTTGATATCAGCTTTATAATCCCCTTCAGGAAAAAAGTTCTTATCACGCATTCGAAAATTTTTCATAAATATTCTTTTGACATCACGATCCATTTTTTCAATGATTGGACCCATCCATTTATATTTCTTTAAAATCTCGCTCACTTAATTCTCGCCTCCTTCCTTCCAAGGACTTTCATAAACTTTCCCTGGATTTAAAATATTATTGGGGTCAAGTAGCTTCTTTATATTTTTTAAAGTATCAAAAGATTTTCCCCATTCTACTGGCATCCACTTAGATCTATTGATTCCAACACCGTGATGGTGCCCAAACGATCCACCACAATCCTCTACCGTTTTAATAACCGTATTCCACACTTCTTGATAAAATTCAAAATTGGTTTTTTCTTTTGGAGGAATTCCAGCAAAAGTAAAATAAAATCCTACTCCATTAGGATAAAAATGTGATACATGGGCAGTTATCAAAACAACACCTTTCACTTTTTTTGTAGCTTCAACTACAGAATGATACATGTCTGCCGCTTTATCCCATAAAAATCCAATTTCAATAGTATCGAAAACCATCTTAAAGGTTGGAGTTGATGATGTATCTGTAACTTTAAATCTAGTTTCAAACCAGTGCTCAACTGGTTCTTTACCACATTCAACACCATTATTCTTCTCGCATGTCTCTTTTGTAATTAGCTCTTCAAGATCAACTAGTCTTCCATTACCTTCACAAATAAATACAACCATAACCTTGTCTTTAGCTTTTTCTATATGTCCAAAATGTCTGAATGTTTCATCTGTATCGTAAATTCGTATAACTGCTGGATATATTTGTTGCCTTAATATTTGTCTCGTAGCCTCTAGCGAGCTCTCAAAAGTAGGAAACGCATAAGATATAAACGCTCTTTTTTCAGGATAAGGCCATATTTTTAGCGTTGCTTTTGTTACTATTCCTAGCGTACCTTCTCCCCCGATAAAAAGTTTGTCAAATTGAGGTCCTGTTGACGCTTTAGCAATAGTCTTGAATTTGATGATATCTCCTTGTGGTAAAACTAATTCCATCCCCAGTACCATATCCTCGATTTTACCATATTTAGTAGAGAATTGTCCTGCGGCTCTGTGAGCAATCCATCCCCCCACCGAAGAAGTATAGAGAGACTGTGGTATATGTCCACAAGTATAACCGTTTGCATTTAAAAATCGTTCTAAATTCATTCCATTTGTTCCTGTTTCTACTGTAACTGTTAAGTCCTTATCAATTATTCCAATGATTCTATTAAATTTTTTCATGTCGACAATAATTCCTCCCCAAATCGGTATGGCACCCCCAACAACTCCAGATCCTTCCCCATAAGGAATCACTGGAATTTTTTCTTGATTCGCTAACTTTAAAATGGCGCTAATTTGTTCCACAGTCTCCGGCCAAGTGATAAAATCAGCTAGTCCGGAGATTTTACCTTCTAATAACCAATTGAAACTAATAAGTGTCGAGTCTTTTGTATATGCGAGGAGATCGATTTGTTTTGTAGAAACATTGTTCATACCTATAATTTCGCTTAGATCAGATTCAATTTTTGATCTCTTGTTAATTTTAACACGGTTCTCATTATATATGAGTTCAAAATCTTTAAAATCCATCAAAATCAGAAGTATCTATTATTATCTTAGTAAAATGTATAGATTCAATTTATAATTTTTAGTTACTAAGGTAAATATAAAAATGTTATTTAGAGAAAGAGAGTTTGATAAAACTTTAATGGATTATTTTACCATAATTTTGTTTACTTTCAAATATCTAAATTCCCCTTTAATAATTGAAAAAGAGATAACAATATGGTAATTTTAGAATTATTTCTCTAACTATTATATCTCTTGAATCTATTTTCTATTAAACAAAGTTTTAAAAACTAAATCAATAATTTTTAATAAAATAGTGTTTGATTTTTAATAAAACGATTTTTTTTCTCAAAAGTGAAAATTAAATGACCGTGATGTTTGGTACTTCTGGAATTCGAAGAGTATTTCAAAATTATAGTGAATCAGATGTTATGTTTACTCCTCAAATGGCTTTAGATGTTGGGCTTGCGTTAGGGACTTATCTAAAGGGGAAAGGTATCGTTGTTATCGGTAAAGATATTAGAACTTCTGCTTTACCAATAGAGTATGCATTAATTTCGGGGATTGTAAGTACAGGATGTTCTGTAAAGGCCGTAGGGATAGTATCTACTTCAACATTAGCAATGTCTCTCAATTATTTAAGAGCAGGAGCGGGAGTTATGATTACAGCCAGCCATAATACACCTGAATATATTGGGCTAAAAATTTGGAACCCTTCAGGCATGGGATATACCCCTGATCAGGAGACGGAGATTGAAAGAATATATAATGAAAAAGCGTTTATAGAAATTGAATGGGATGAAATAGGGAGAATAACACATGAAAGCGATATCAATGATATCCATATCTCGGACATCACCAGCAGAGTCAAGTTTGACGGAAGTTTGTTAAATGTTATTGTTGATCCTGGAAATGGTGCGAGTTGTGAAATTGTTCCACGATTATTAAGCGCGTATAACGTTAAAATTATGACAATTAATGCCCAAATGGACGGAAAATTCCCCGGTAGAAACTCTGAACCAAGTAAAGAGAATCTTATTCAATTATCTAAATTTCTTAAAAGTTCAGATAAAGATAGTATTGGAATCGCCCTTGATGGTGATGCTGATAGGGTAATATTTTTGGACGAGGACGGGGAAATCGTAGATCCCATAAGATTATTAACTCTTATGGCTAAAATTTACTTAGAAAAATATAAAGGAACTAAGATTTCAGAAGATAATATAAAAGTTGTGACCGCAATTAACTCTTCAAGTTTAATAGAGGATGTATTAAATCCTCTTGGTTGTGAAGTGATTAGAACTGAAGTTGGGGATATTAAAGTGGCTATTGCTATTAAGGAAAGCGGAGCATTTGTAGGTGGAGAAACTTCAGGTACATATATATGGCCTAGTGCCCATCTTGGACCAGATGCGATAGTCACTATTGCTAAAGTCTTAAGAATGGTTGTTGAGACAGGAAAAACTTTAAGAGAACTTTTAAAAGATATTCCAGAATACCCTTTTTGTGAAACAAAATTTCGCTTGAAAGAAGATATCCCTTTTACTGAAGAAATAAATAAAAAAATCATTGAAGAAATGAAAGAGACTTTAGAAACTTTAGGAAAGAAAATAACAAATATTAACCATATGGATGGAGTTAGATTTGATTACAATGATGGTTGGATTCTAATTAGACGCTCAGGAACGAGTCCTTATTTAAGACTTACTGGTGAATCAAGTGTTGATCTAGAATCTTCAAAAGTAGTAAATGATCGTGCGAAGGAAAAAATGGAGAAACTTAATTTAATCTAGTTTAACATAAGTCATAAGTTAATAAATTTAGAATAAAGAGTTTTAAACTACTTAACTATACTTCTTTAATTTCTATTCCTTTTTGTTTGAGTACTTCTTTATTAGCAAGGAGTTCTCGACCGGCGATTTTATCTAATACATAAGTCAGGTTACCCCCATTTTTCGAATAAATTTGCCCATAAGAAATTGGAATATCCGCGGTTGGATCATTTAATAACGATTTGGTGACTGATTCAACCTTACGTTCGCCATTAGCCAACAATAAAACTGCCTTTGCTTTATATACTAATTCAGCCCCCATACTGATTGCATACTGGGGGGATTCATCTTTAGTAGCGAAATGACCATCTGTTACAGCATTTTCTACAGTGTTATCGTCAAGTTTTACTAGTAAAACGTTACTCCCTTCAAAAGGAATTCCTGATTCATGAAAAGCAACATGACCTCGACCTCCAACGCCTATTATATGTAAATCAATACCACCAGCATCTGTAATTTTTTGAGCATACCCTTCTAATATAGTTTTTTGAATCCACTTTAAATAGTCTGAAGCCGAATTTTCTTTAATAGATATTGATTTACCTGCATCTGTACCCAATTCACTCCAGTCTTCTGGATGTGCATCAAGTTCATTAATTAATTGTTCTTGATCAATCAAACAACCATATGGGACCGAAGTCTCGATGAATTTTTTATCAAGAAGCCCAAAAAATTCTTGAATCATAAAATAACAATAACTCTCTGGATGTAGCATTCGTTGTTGAGCATTTTCACCAGGGAGGCCTACATATTCATCAAGGTTAAAGCTACGAATCCGAGTGCTATCAAATTCACCAGAATTAGCCATCCGAGCTAAGTTTTTATACATACCGATAGGTGAATTTCCCGTGGCTAGCCCAAAAATGAATTCTTTTTTTTCTTCTAATATTTGTCTAATATTCTCTTTCACTATTTCAGCTGCTACTTCACTCATGTGATTAAAATCTCTTGTTATAATAACACTAATAGTCATAATTTTTTCCCCTTGACAAATCAAAGTTTAACATTAAAAAATATTACTTCAATATAAAAATTAATGTTTTTATCAATGAACTTCAACACCTTTGAAGAAATATTATCCTAAATGGCTATATTGTGAATTCCTCATCATGTAAAAAATAAAACATAATCTACTCATTTGAAAGTTAACAAATTTGTTCTTTAAATTACAAACTAACAAATAATAAATGAAATATTAATATATTTTCCATAATTAAAAACCTAAATGTGTGGTATATTTGGTGTTATAACTAACCAAGATAATATTTCACTAGGAGAAGTTGTTCTTGAAGGAATTAAGCGTTTAGAATATCGAGGTTACGATTCATGTGGAATAGTCTCTATCTCGAATTCTAAATTGTACATCAAAAAGGATTCAGGAAAAATCGAGGAAATTCAAAAAAGAATAAATTTAGCAGAAATACCAAATGACTCTAAACTTGCTCTTGCCCATACTCGGTGGGCGACCCATGGAAAACCAACTAAAAGAAATAGCCATCCACATCTAGATTGTTCTAGTAAAATTGCGGTTGTTCATAATGGAATAATTGAGAATTTTTTAGAATTAAGAAAGGATCTCACTGAAAAAGGTCATTTGTTTAAATCAGATACAGATACCGAAGTTATTCCTCATTTAATTGAAATTAAAATGAAAGAAGGTTTAAATTTCAAAGATTCAGTAGTAGAAGCATTAAAATCATGCAATGGGGCATATGGACTGGCTGTTTGTCATGCGGATTACCCAGAATCAATTATTGTTGTTAGAAAAGAATCTCCTCTAGTGATTGGAATCGAGGAAGGAAAAACAACTTATTTAGCTTCGGATATCCCTGCTTTTTTACCATTAACAAAAAAGTGTTATATAATGGAGGATGATGAACTTGCTGTTCTAAAAGCAGGGGAAGTTGACTTCTATGATCTTAACAATGATAAAAAAATCGATAAAGAAATTCAAATAATTGAATGGAGCATTGATGCGGCAGAAAAAGGAGGTTTTGAACATTTTATGCTAAAAGAAATTTATGAAGAACCAACCGCGATAAGGAGTACTCTGAAAATTTCTGAAGAACAATTAAGAACTTTTGCTAATATTTTGTGGTCCGCGGAAAATATCTATATTACAGCAGCAGGTACATCGTTTTACGCTTCATTAGCAGGAAAATTTATAGTTACCAGATTTCTAGGTAAATATATTCAAGCAATTGAATGTTCTGAATTCCAAACTCAATTGTCAAATTCATTAAAAAAGGATTCTGTAATAATCGCAGTATCGCAATCAGGTGAAACAATAGATACAGTTGAAGCAATTAGATGGGCAAGAAGTTATAAAAATGTAAAAATTTTAACAATTACAAACGTGGTGGGGTCTACTCTTACCAGATATTCAGATCATGTGATTGTAACTCAAGCAGGACCTGAAATTGGTGTAGCAGCAACTAAAACGTATACTACCCAAGTACTCACCTTAGCTTTAATTGCACTGGAAATAGCAAAGTTAAGGAAGGTTGAATTAGAGTCAGAAATTGAAAAATATGAAATAGCTTTAAGGTCGACTCCTCAAATTATAGAAAATTTCCTAAAAAATAATATAGATTTGATAAAAAATATTGTCGATACCTTAGAAAAGAGCAAAAACTTTTTCTTTTTAGCAAGGGGTATTTCAATTGCCACAGCTAAAGAAGGAGGATTGAAACTAAAGGAAGTAGCTTGCCGTTTTATTGAAGGATATTCTGCAGCACATGCTAAACATGGACCAATTTCTCTAGTTAGAGAGGGCTTTCCTATTATATTTATAGCCCCCCCAGATGAGACTTATCAACGATTAATTGGAAATGTAATGGAATTCAAGGCAAGGGGAGGCAAAATTATTTCTCTTATCGTTGAAAGTGATAAAACCATTTCGGAATTAAGTGATTTAACAATTAAAATACCCCAACCAGGAAATAAATATCATAATATCTTCAGTCCAATAACATTTACTCCTGCTTTGCAATTGCTAGCATATTATTCCTCTTTACATCACGGATTAGACCCGGATAAACCCCTTAATTTATCTAAAACTGTTACTGTTCATTAATTTTAATGGGGATGGTAGAGAGGTCTGCTACTTCTAACAAATTGAATATAGCACTGGTTATTCTGCAAAAAATGATCATTACTGTGGAAAAAAATGATGAACACCAGCTGGAAGTGGAAGAACTTAAATGTCAATGATCACTTCTTTTCATAGTAAGGTAATTCTTGTTGTAATAGAAACTAAGATTTAAATAAGATTATTATAGGTGCTATTTTTGGGAAATATTGTAGAAATCGAGAATAAAAAGCAGGATAATATGCTTGAAGTTTTGAATATAGTAAAAGAGAATCAACAAGAAGCCAAAAAAATAATAAATAATGCTTCTATCGAGGCTGAAAAGATCAAACAAGGCTTGTTGATAAAATCAGAAGCAGCAAATGAAGAGGCTTTTCTCTCCGAAATTGATAAAGCGGAGAAAAGAGCCGACGAGTTGCAAAAGAGCAGTAGTTTGGGTATCGATCAAGAAATAAAACAGATTCTGAGTAAAGCAGAGCAACAAGCAAAAGAAATTGAAATCAAGGCAAAAGCCAATCACGAGAAAGCGGTGAATGATGTTTTGGACATGATATTCAATAGGAGCGAGAAAAAATGACATCGGTTGATGCATTAATTGAAGCCTTATTGGCCGAGGCATATGAAACCGCTGAAAAGATCATCCAAGACGCAAAAAAAACGGCTCAAGTCACCCTAGAAGAGCAGCGAAAAAAAGGTAGGGAGAGAGCGAGGGATATTGTTAATTCAATAGATAAAAAAGCACAAAACAACTCCGTAATAATCAAGTTACGCAACACAGCTTCCGTCGAAAGTAAAGCAAAACAGCTGATTCTCGTGAAAAAACACATGTTGATCGAAAACGTTCTAAACCAAGTAAAGAACGAACTACGTATGCGAATAAAAACAGATAAATACATTCATATCCTCGAAAACCTCATCGTGGAAGGAGGTATTGTTTTGGATGCAATAGACTTGGAAGTGATCTTGAATGAAAAGGATTCAACCCTTCCTTTGGATTTGGATAAGTTGGCAAAACATATTGGCGAAAAAATAGGTAAAAAAACCAAAATAACGAAATCAGCAAAAAATGTAGATGCAATTGGTGGTGCAATAATCCAAACGACTGATGGTAAAATTGTCATGAACAACACGTTTGAAGGCATGTTAAATATTTCTGAAAGTGATATTCGATTTAAGATCGCACAGATATTGTTTACATGATTTAACAAATCCTCCGTCCATCACTTTACTTAAAATTGAAAAGGTACAATAGGATTTCTGAAATGGGTGGTAATTCATACCACTGACTCAAACCACGTACAACCCGTGATTTTTCATACCTCGGACTATTATAGGAAACCAGTAAAAATTGAGGGATATAAACATCCCAGAAATCGGCAAAACTTAAGAATAATGGAATTATATTCAAAATCAATGTTTAAGATTAATTCTATCTCAAATATCAAAAAAAAATACGTGATGTACCGTGAAAATAGCGTTGATTGCTGATGTTGATACAGTAAATTTTTTTAAGTTAGGCGGGCTAGAGTATGTCTTTGAGGTCAATAAAACCGAAAAAGCGGAGAAATTCCTGCGGGAACTCATTGAAAAACCAGAGTTAACCATTCTAATTACTACAGATTACATCGCAAACAAAAATAGGGCTCTTATTAATGAAATTATAGAGGAACACGAGTTTCCTATCATCATTTCAATTCCAACTCTCGGAGGAACCTCTCAACCTATTACCGATACTATCACGGAGCTAATTAAGAGAAAGATAGGTATTGAACTTAAATCAGAATAAAATGTGAATCATCTCTTGACGGAAACAACAGTTGGTACAATATCCCGTATTGCCGGTTCTCATATAAAGGCGAAGGGGATGCCTAATGCAAGAATGTTCGAGCTTGTTAAGGTGGGGGAAGCAGGCATCATTGGAGAAATAATACGCATCTCAGGGAATACGGGCATTATCCAAGCTTACGAAGGAACCGAAGGGGTAAAACTGGGAGAAAAAGTTATCGGAACGGGAAAACTCTTGTCCGTGGAGCTTGGTCCTGGACTCATGGGACAAATCCTCGATGGTATTCAACGGCCACTCCCCTTGATTGCAGAAAAAGTTGGCCCTTGGATTGAGAAGGGTATCGAGGTTCCTGCAATCGATCGTAATAAGAAATGGTTATTTCAACCCATAATTTCAAAGGGTGACAAGGTTACCGGCGGTGATATCCTTGGGTTAGTGCAAGAAACGCCTTCAATTATAAATAGAATCATGGTTCCACCAAAGATCGTTGGAGTTGTGGAGAATATTTGTTCTGAGGGTGATTTCACTGTCACCGAACCAATAGCTGAGATCAAGACGCCTAATGGAAGTGAGGAAATATTCCTGATGCAAACATGGCCTGTTCGGCTCGAACGTCCATACAAGAAAAAGCTCCACATAGACACACCACTTTTAACTGGTCAGCGAATTATCGATTCCTTCTTCCCAGTCGCCAAAGGTGGGATAACGGCCGTTTCTGGGGGATTTGGAACAGGAAAGACGGTACTGTTGCAAACACTTGCGGTGTGGATCGATGCTGATATCATCGTCTATATCGGCTGTGGCGAACGCGGGAATGAGATGGCTGATGTTCTTGATAGATTCACGCATCTCAAGAAAACTGAATCAGATTATCCACTCATGAGCAGATCAGTCCTTATAGCAAACACTTCTAATATGCCAATCCTTGCAAGAGAAGCAAGCATCTACAGTGGCATCACGATTGCAGAATATTACAGGGACATGGGTTACAACGTTGCAGTAATGGCTGATTCCACGTCGCGATGGGCTGAAGCGCTTCGTGAAATCTCTGGACGATTAGAAGAAATGCCCGGTGAGGAAGGATATCCGGCATACCTTTCGTCACGCTTAGCTGAATATTATTCACGCGCGGGATGCATCAAAACACTCGGTACTGATGATAGGGAAGGCTCGATCACTATCTTATCGGCAATTTCTCCGCCAGGAGGTGATTTCTCAGAGCCAGTAACGAGGAACACACTCCGGTTAGCCAAAGTATTTTGGGCTCTTGATTTCAATCTTGCTCATCGTCGGCATTATCCTGCCATCAACTGGTTCATGAGTTATTCCGAATACATGTCCTTTCTTGAAGACTGGTTCTCACATATTGATAGGGACTGGAAAAGATTATGTGGAGATGCGAGAGCATTATTACGAGAGGAGGAAGAACTCAAAGAAATCGTGGCACTAATTGGAGCAGACATTTTAGGTGATAAACAAAGAGGTGTTTTTGAAGTAGCAAAGATGCTGAAGGAATATTTCTTGTTACAGAGTGCTTATCATCCAGTTGATGTGTATTGTCCCATACAGAAAACGTATAAAATGCTTAGAACACTACTCAAATTTAATGAAAAAACCAGAGCCGCAATTGAATTGGGAGTACCATTACAGAAAATACTAGCACTTCCTGTTAAAGTGGGGTTAAGTCGATTGAAAATCATCCCAACTAACGAATTTGATAATGTCAATGCAAAACTTTCAGCCGATATGGATATTCAATTTAAGATCCTTATTCAAGAAGCGAAGGAGGAAAGTGAAAATGACTAAATCCAACAAAAATATAACTTTTTTTACGGTTAACGAGATCGAGGGTTCATTGCTCATGTGTGAATCCGTGGTTGGTATTGGTTTTGGTGAAGTTGTAAAGATCACGACCCGAGAGGGCGAGGAAAAAACTGGCCAGGTCATTGATGTGAGTGATAATGTCACGGTTATTCAAATTTTCGAGAAAACTTCTGGATTAAACATCAAATCTATAGGGATTCGTTTTACTGGTGATACATTAAAGTGTCCAGTTTCTATGGATATGCTTGGCCGTACATTTTCAGGAGTCGGTAAACCAATAGATGGCGGGGTAAACATAATTCCAGAAGATTATCTTGATGTGCACGCAGCGACGATCAATCCATATTCCCGAGCGCATCCCACGAAAGTTATCCAAACGGGGATTTCTGTAATTGATGGTTTAAATACTTTGTTATTAGGTCAAAAGCTCCCCCTTCTTTCCGGAACAGGTATGCCACACAAGCGCCTTGCCTCCCAGATTGTGAGTCAAGCAAAAGTTCCTGGGTCGGATGAGCCATTCACAATCGTTTTCGCCGCGATGGGTATAACCGCTGACGAGATGGTGTTATTCAGAGATGATTTCATAAAAATGGGTGCTATAGGTAGGGTGGTTATGTTCATAAATCTCGCCGAGGACCCTGCTATCGAGAGGCTCCTCACTCCAGGATTTGCATTAACAACCGCTGAGTACCTTGCATTCCACCACGACCACCACGTACTCGTCATCATGGTTGATATAACAAATTATTGCGAAGCATTACGTGAAATTTCCGCTTCTCGATTGGAGATTCCAGGACGTCGAGGATACCCAGGTTACATGTATACGGACTTAGCTATGTTGTATGAGAGAGCAGGCATAATCAGAGGAAAGAAAGGATCAATAACCATGATCCCGATCTTAACAATGCCTGACGATGATGTAACCCACCCGATCGCAGACCTGACTAATTATATTACAGAGGGCCAGATCATCCTTGACAGAAGTATGTTTAAAAGGGGAATCTATCCCCCGATAGATCCATTACCATGCTTATCCCGGTTGATGGATAAGGGTATTGGCTTGGATAAAACAAGGGAGGATCACAAACAATTGTCGGATCAACTTTATTACGCCTACGCTGAAGGAAAAACTGTCCAAGGAACCGCCATGGTATCCGGTGAAAAAGCGTTGACAAACACAGACAAATTATATCTTAAATTTATAGAACGGTTCGAGAAAGAATTCATCAATCAAGGATATTATGAAAACCGTAGTATCGAGACCACCTTGAATATTGGTTGGGATCTCCTATCAATTTTACCCGAATCGGAACTCGCAAGAGTCGATCCCGCAATTTTGAAGAAATTCCATCCAAATTACCAAAAATAAAGTGACTTTATCGTGTCTGCTGAAAGATTAGAAGTACACCCAACGCGATTAGAATTAATAGCTTTGAGACGCCGGAAAACATTAGCAGAAGGAATAGCGGATATTTTGCAGAAAGATCTGGAGGTATTGATCTTCTCACTTGTTGAATACAGGGGAAAGGCATCCATCTTACGAACACAATTATATGACATCTTGACAATATCTTATAGAAAATTCATCGAAGCCGAGATGGTAAGTGGTAGTATGAAAGTGAAAGAATTAGCTCTAACAACCACCCCGATAGAATTTGATGTAGAAACAAGTACGGCAACGGGGGTTCTTGGAATTCAATTTCCATCTCTGAAACTCATCAAGCAAAAGGAAAACGAGCAAAAACTTCGTTTAAGTTTGTGTGATGCCCCAATACAACTAGAAGAGGCAGCCTCAAAGATTAATAACGTGATGGATGCCATAGTCGAGTTAGCAAGCCTTACCGCGGCGATACGAGAACTTCTCGAAGTAATATCGCTGAAAAGAAGGCAAATCAATAGAATCCAATTCAAACTAATCCCACAGTTCAATACAACGATTGAATACATCGAATATATGCTAGAAGAAATTGAACAACAAGATGCCATTCGGGTCAGGGTTCTTCAACGAAAGCGAAAAGAGAGAGCAGAGAAATCTTATGAAACCGACTCAGTATAACACTTTAATGCCCAGGGTTGCAATCGAAAATCTAAAACTTATCGATTTAGATGAATTAGTTCGTTTAATCGGTAAAAATCTTGAAGAAATTTTTAGCTTTTTGATAAATACTACATATAAGGAAGAAATTGTTAATACGTGTGGGGATAAAGTTGAACCGGGTCTTCTCGAAGATGCTCTCTACCAGAATTATGCAAAAACATTCAATAAATTGCTAGAAGATTCGTCAAAATATATCAAAAACTTACTATTGTCTATTTTACATAAGTTTGATGCGTTGAATCTTAAAACCATGCTTAGAATGGTACATGCAGGGATGAATGTCGAAGATATACTACAACACATCATTCCTTTGGGAATGTATGATAGGAAAAAGTGTCAAGCAATTCTTTCCGACGTTAATTCGATTAATGATATTGTAGATTCTCTGCAGGATCAAGATTTTGGCTTTATTTTGAAAGAAACACTCAATGCTCAAAAGATAATCGGTGATTTAGCACCACTGGAAGCTACATTGGACAAGGAAGTAATCAAGGGAATATTAAAAGAAATCAAAAATCTCGATAGGCGTGACAAAAAAATTGCCACTAATATCCTGGGAATTGAGATTGATGCTTTAAACGTTAAGATCATTTTAAAATACAAAGAATTGATAGGTAACCACGAAATTATCAAGCAGAATTTTATGCCCACAGCATTGATCAAAGAAAAAACCTTGGAATCTGCTATCAAGGAACCGGATTTGAAATCTATGCTTCAACACTTCTTGAAGTCAGTTGAAGCAAAGCATCAAGTTTATCAAAATATCTTTACAAAACTCGTGAAAGAATCTGATTCGCCAATATCAAACTTGGAATTTATTTTGGAGAAAGCTCCGCTTGAGATGAGCTATTTTGAGTTAAAGAAAAACATGCGGTATTACAATATCGGGTATATCCTGGCATTTCTAAATATGAAATGGGTTGAAATAAAGAACTTAAGATGTATTATTAATGCAATAGCGAGAAACGTCGGTGTGCATCAAACTCGCGATTTACTTATTTTACCGGAAAAATATTAATCAGCAGTGAAAGATTTTTTTATCCAATCATAGAATCAATTGACTCAATACGGAAACCATACAAAACTTTAAAGGGCGGTTTATTTTGAGATTAAAAGTCCATGATGGGACTTGTTGTATAAAAAAAAGAAGCTATATTAGAAATAGGAAAAAATTTCTTAAGAAGTATCAGGCTTCAAAAATATTCTATCCAATAAGCATGAAAGCTATCAACAGACCATAGATTGCCAATGCCTCGGATAATACCAACCCCAATATATTGGTAGTAAAGCTCTCGGGCTTTTCCACTGCGGCAGACATCATCGCGGGACCACAATACGAGATACCAAGACTGGCGATGATAGCTGTGCTACTAATTGTTATTGCGGCAACTAATACTTGCATAGCTTCATTTTCTGTCGTGATTTCGGGCAAACGGCCGATAATCATGAATGCTATAAGTAATCCATAAATAGCCAAAGCTTCTCCTAAAATGATCGTGATCAACAATTTGCTCCCCAATTCTGGCTTTTCTGAAGTCACAGAAGCAAGTGCTGGTGCACAAGTTTTTATTGAATATAGGGCCGCTCCCGAACATAAAATAATACAAAGAGCCGCTGCGATTATTGCTATTAATGTTGGTTCCATATTACATTCATCTCTTTTTTTTATTTTGTTATTTGATCTTTATTGGTTTAAATAAAATTCCTTTTGCGGAATAAAATTTTGGAAGGAATTCAATCCAATGGAGCCTTAGACAATGAACCATGACGAGAAGACCTTCAATAGATAGGGACAGGATCGTGCCGACCACGACTAACGGAATAGCGCCCAGAGGGAAAATACCGTTCTTGACTCCCCCAAGCTCGAGAAACATGGCATTTAACGCCGTATGAGTTAAAAATAAGGCTGCAAGCCGGCAAAATGATAATGTGTGGCCTAACGACTCGATGAAAACTTCGATGGTAAAGTCAATACCCTCCATGAAGTTTTCAATCTTTGTCATGACGAATAACATGATAATCAAGGGAGTAATGACGAGCATTAAGAACATTTGTAAACCTTCGCCGAACCAAACGGTTATTTGTGAAATGCCTCCCCAATGAACCCACATGAAGAAACCGCCAAGTAGAAACCATATCCAGCAAATGGCGACAAGAATATAACCAATCTCTCGTCTTTTGAGGTGATTTATTACGCGTAAAACTAAACCAAGCGTGATAAAGGAAACACCAATTAAGATGGTAAACCTTAACAGTGTAAGTGGTTCGTGCATGGGATCAAACCCGCCGAACTTGAAGGGACCGATTTGGAACAACAAAACGGGATGGAGAATTCCAGATGGACCGAAAAATTCACCAAACAAGTATCCAAAGCTCATCGCAGAAATACCACAAAACATTATTATTCCTGAAGAATGCAACAGACCCTGTGTAATTTCCCCCCTTTTACTTATATCAACCCTGCTCCTAATGATAAAGAGCAAAATACCCCCAATAAAGAGAATTAAACCTTGACCAACATCTGCAAACATAATACCAAAAAGAAAAGGAAATGTTAGTGCCATCAAATAAGTCGGATTAATCTCTCCCTTACGCGGATATCCGACGGAAAATGTTAGGTTTTCAAATCCTTCAAGCAACTGGGGAGGTGGTCTGATAACGTTAGGTACGTTATCTTTGGATTTGGGTTTTTCCTGCACGATAACACTTCTGCCATTCGTGATCTCATTTATCCCCTCAATTGTTTTAGTAATCTGTTTTTTCAAAACCCATGCTTCAAAATAAACAATTGTATCACATTGGGCCATGTTATTCTCTGCTTCAAGGAGAATATCAACTTTCTGTGTCATCCCTTGAAGATCCAAGAGCTGTGATTGGACAATGCCTATTTCAGGATGTTCCCTATTGGAAAGTTCTTCGGAATAATGATAACTTTGCATTTCCAAAACTTCCCTCCCAGTCTCCTCTAATTGATTATTGATGTCAGCTAGATGATGATGAGCCTCGAAAAGTAACTCATCCGTGGTGTGCTGCCTGACAGGAGGTTTAAAGTTTGAGTTTAATTTTTTATGTGAAACTTTCCACGCTTGAAGTTGTTGACCTGTTTTTTTTACCACGGTCGAGGCTAAATCGAGTAAATCGATTATAGGGTTTGATTCATCCTCAATTTCCGTTAACTTCTGCTCTATGTTAGAAAGAATTTCTTTAATTGTGTTTCCAGGTAGAAGCGACACA